>Ga0247782_1000316_pt1 | contig 44524 bp, 29 predicted proteins | sample UWRJL019104C5_FD_179928 | JGI IMG/M metagenome (GOLD analysis project Ga0247782, IMG submission 179928) | Plant litter microbial communities from Arlington Agricultural Research Station in Wisconsin, United States - UWRJ-L019-104C-5 | ecosystem: Environmental > Terrestrial > Plant litter >...
TTTTTTTTGGTTCCTAAATCCCCGCCCTTCTGCTCGAACTCCTTTCATGGTCTCTTTGTTTCTAGGGATCGAGGTACCTATGCGATAAAATTGACATCCAGATGACTGACGTGATTGTGTTTACATAGTGGTGTAAACTCGGGTTTCAGTTTCCAGTATCCGTTAAGGCCGCGTGAAACAGCTATTGCATGCTGTCCAAAGTAAGTAGAATCGCTTTATCTTATATATCATGCACGGGGAATAGAAGTCGAAATTAGATCGTGGACAACAGGAGTAGACAAAAGCACATGGATGTACCTGGGAAGTCTACTTACTCTTCACGAAACTCCTTCTTTGCTATCAACGATATCGGAACCATCTACCTAGGTTAGGGGAAGCCGAGCCAGGCTGGAACAAACAAGGAAAAGAAAAGTCAGAAAAAAGGGGGCCAACTTTTGTCGTGAAACATTTAGAGTAACTAGACTAATTATACCCGTTAAAAATAGCGGCGACTATCAAGCCATCTTCGACCCCGCCGGGCGCCAGACATGCGTACAATTCCAGCCCACGACAACCTTCCTTGTGGGAACGTGCAACGGGGACAGTCCGGCGTACACGCCTCTCGCGATACCCGGCACGCTGGGCGACAACGAGTACCAGAGCTTCAAGATCAGCGCGCCGCTCTTCCAGATGGTGTACCGAGCTTCCGATATCAAGGACGTATCATCGCCTTCTTCTACTTCTACCACCGCCACTATACCGTCGTCACCCCCCAACGGCAACCGCCCCGGAGACGCAAATAAAGGCAACAAAAACGGCGATAGCGGTTCCGGGTCCGGGCTCTCGGCAGGCGCGACGGCGGGGATAGCCATAGGTGTCGTACTGGCAGTCATATTGGCAGCTACGGCTGGATTCTGCCTCTGGCGCTCGAGGAGAAGAAAGAGGTATAACGGGTTACCTCAACATCAACAAAGGGGTCAGATCGAGGCGCATCACGGGGGAGATTTCGGCGCCGCTGCCGATTATAGTAAGTTCCAGGCTGGGGATGCTGCCGCTGGGGCTTTACAGCCGTACGGCAGTAATGAGACCAAAGGAGGGGCTGTCCAGGCGGATAGTAAACCTATCGCTATGCCCGTTGAGATGAGCTCGGAAGCGACGTATGGGGGTAGGGGGGTCGTGGGGATGAATAATCCGTCGCAGCCTGTTGAGCTGGGGGCTGGACATGAGTTTTATCGGTGATCGTCATCATCAACAAGTATTCTTCATACATTGTAGTATATAAGAAGAGGGGGATTCGTTGATATTACGGCGAGGCGCTCGGCTGGCATTTATATATCCCCTTGTTCATTTCTTTAATTTAAATTCTTTTAGATAATGTTATGTTTGTATTGATCTACACATGAAGAGATTATCCTGCATGCGGAGATGGGACAAATATATACAGGTAGAATAGAAGACAAGATAAGTCTCTACTATCTTTGAATACGACTTTGAGCCCCTGATGGTCACCCGAACGCGCTTTGAATTGACTTGACTCGAAGATTTCTTGTCTTCGTGAAGCGCGAAGCGAATGTCCTGATACGGACACGCCCTTTTCTCGCCGGCTCGTGGTTATTTAGCAGGTCAACTAGAAAAAAAAAACCATTATTAGTATACCGAGTCGCCGCCCCAAGAACGACTAGTTAGGTAATAATCAATCAGTCACTTACAGGAGCAGGGCCGGGAACGGTGTAGTTCTTGAAGTTGTTGTAGATCTGCGAAAGAAGCCGTTAGTTAGTATCTCCAGCCTCGACGAGATGAGACGAGAAGAGACGTGATCGCAAAAACAGCTTACGTTGACGGTGTAGCCCGGGTCAGTGGCCTTGAAGGCGCCGGGAATCAGGACCTTCGTCGGATTGGCGGAGCCGGAGCCGCCCGTGACTTTGATTTGAGCTAAATGTCACATCACATCTCACGCGTTAGTATACGTACATACGCCCCGCCTCAACATTTTACGGTAACTTAGGAGAGTCCGTATGTGTTTGATAGTTTTGTTTTGTGTGAATACTCACCGCAAGAGATGTAGAACTGAGGAATTCCCGCCGGCCACGGGTTGTGGATGGCGAGCTGCTGTACGCGAAGGAGGTACTCGCCGTTTTCGATGCACTTGGGGATGGTGCCTGAGTAGGACTCTATAACGTACAAAAAAGGAATATTAGCATAACATGGTTCGCGCATGGTATCAGTTAAATAGATAAGTAGGTAATTATACTCACGTGATAGATCCCAGGTAGCGCTTCCACCGTTGAACGTAGGGCCTTTGTCACTCGAATGTTAGTAATTACGGACGGACGGACGGACTGCTTTCTCGCGTAATAACGGTAATGAGAGTAAAATATAATGATGAGTGATGAGTTATGAGAGAGGAAGAATGAATGAAGTACCAAAGTCCTTGATCTTGAACCACTCGCCGCTGCCGTCGTAGCTGGCTGCTGAGCTGGAGGCCTTGGACATGTAGCTGTGGCCCAAAAAAGGTTAGCTGGATTTCATAATCGTTTAAAAGGAATTGAGGTATGATGAGATGAGACGAAGTGGGATTGGACGGGATGGGATGGGATGGACATACAAAGAAGTAGGGCCCTGGTGGTAGACGGCCGTGTCGGTGGTGAAAGTGAAGGCTTCGCCGGCTGTCACCTCAATGGTCTCTGTGCCCGAGCCCGAGGCGCCGACATTGCATCGGAGATCGTTGGAAGCGAGATCTGCACTACGAGTCAGTCATATCGCTCGCTTATTGTTATTAAATCGTTACGGAGAAAGTTGAAGGGATTGTTTACCAGTGACGGGGGAGTTATAGTTGGAGTTCTTTCGGACTATTTATGGAGACATTCGATGTTAGTTATCTTATCTTGAACTCGGTATACGGATGGCCATTATCTGAAGAGGAAGCGTACTGAACTGGTATGTGTCGAACTGGGTAGAGCCGGCAGTCAGTTTCTGGAAGATGTAGTGGGCTGAAGCGCTGTTGATGGCGAGTGCCGAGACGGCGGCGACGCTAATGAAGTTCTTCATGGTTGCTGCTGATCTCTTCTCTTTCTCTACGTTTGATTTAGATAGGGTATCGATGTGTTTTATATATGTATGAAGGGTCGATCTCTCGAAAGATGTGCAACACAGCTATCCTTGTCAATAAAGAACCGATGAAGAAAGATGAGCGCTGTGCGACGCTTTTCTATTCATACAGACGGACGTATGTAACATAGTATACTCTTAGTTTCCCTTTCCGCCGGATCTAATCCATTGGGTTCTCCGCTCCAACTTGTCGTCGCGTTTGTCTTTTCGTCCACCGCTGTTGTTCCACCATTAGTATCACCCTAGTGACCGCGCGGACAGGCGCCGCTCGGCCCGCGACTCCAGCAGCATCTATCCAGGTAGATAGCTGTATCCGTTCTAGTACGTCCTTCCCACAAAGCGAGGCTGGTAAGGTGCTATGTAGACAAACCGGCCCATCCGTGCGCACCGCACCAGTTGCGGCTCCTCATTGACGTAAGAGGGGAGAGCTGCCTACATGAAAGGAAGTGGACAGAGCTTGTGGTATAACTTCCGAAAAGGGAAATGCCGGAAGGAAGACCACGAAGACTCTCATGGGGGTTCGTGGCATAGCCGGGACGCCAAGCTCCGCCGTCGCCCGGGAACCCAGGACAGAACCCCCAATTAGATTGCTCTCGGTTAATTAATTGTATGCAGGTTGCTGGGTTGTGTATATTAACTTCCCTGTCATGCAGACCAGAATATTGGTTTCGCGCGGCCCGGTTCGTCGTGAACTTGCAATTCTACATCTGTAGTTGCTTAGAAATCTTGTGTTGTCTTGGGCTCTCGGCGAGATTGTTTCGTGCTAAACCATGGAAAGAGCTTATGGTTACCTTGGAAGTTGGAACAAAGCGCGTCGTAAACTGTAAATACAGTCACATTTAATTTGCGCGCTCGGGGCTTGTCTCTTGATTGCGAATGCTGGCTTGACTGCATCTCTAAGCAGGTCATCTCCAGGCAGTACCGGAACTCTTGCAGGTTGACAGAGCCGAGCAGATGTTAAGAAGAATGCGTAGTTCAGCAGACATAATCATATGGTGGTGTTCGTAACACCAAGCGAACCATTCTATAAAATGCTGTTACTCCCTCAAGCACGTGCCATCTCTTCGTATTCTTTTCCCATGATGCGTAATACTAGCTTCAAGGCCAAGACCGCTCTTAACGAGATATGTACCACGGACCAGGTTTGAACTGAATCGTCATGTAGAGATGGGCGATGTGCAAGGTACAATATTTCGTGATCGTCGCATGATTGGTGGGAGACACAAAACAAGCATTCGGATACAGTGAATATATTAAAATTACATCACCAGGTCACATAGGTCTTCCGTGAGTATGGGGTGAGACGCCATATCGGGCCTATAAATAGACGGTCGTCTTGCATTAATTGACCTCCATTCCGTTACCTGCGAATCAGATGACTGCAACATCTCCATAGAATGTTCTCTGCTCCTACATGTGCAACCGTGTATATTTCACCTAAGTCCGATATTACTTCCTTGTGCTCAACTGTTAGATGCTGCGTGTAACGTATCTCTGAAGCTTTTATTTAACCTGACTTACTTGCAGAATCTATCATCCCAGTGTCATCCTAAAACGAGCAGACGCAAGAAGAAACTGATGCTAAAGGCCGGTTGAGCAGTACCTGATAGCAAACACACCCCAGCAGCAAGATAAATGCGGTTCAGAGGCATAAGTATCATACTATCTCCTTGATCTAGTTGTGCAGTCAAATAATTAGACTAGAAGAAATACCACTACAAACAGATGGCTTCTGTGATTAAGTAGATAGACAGGAACCGCATTATTCCTATCTTTACTGGGCCGCCTCTTCGTGATTGACTATGTTTAGTGTCATGGGAATGCGTTCATCCCAGCGCCTCAGGCCTCTCCCAAGAGGCAGGAAGGGTGGTGACCTGCCTTGCTATTTAGCTACAGATATACAGAAGTTAGGGCCAAAATCACGCGTCGGCACTAAGTGGCTTAATCAGTCTGATTGCGAGCTAAAAATTGCGAGATGATTAGCTACTGGGTCTTCGGGCAGCTATAGAGCTGGCTCCTTGAAGCCGTTCTAATGCTCCTCTCCCTAATAGTTGTTACAATTGCCACCCGCCTATTGTAAAACAAAATTTTTTATGTTACAATAAGAGCCTATCGACGATACTCCTATAGAGATCGTCAAGTCTTATCGCTAACTGTATCTGGTATGCCCGTTGCTCTTTGACCAATTTAATCCTTGACCAGCTAGGATCTGAGATCGAAGAGCTACGGACGTGGACGAAACGCGGTGTCTCCTGGCCCGGAAGTAGAATGCCTTTGAATGTAGAGGGCGACGGCAATCACCGGGAATTGTGATACATACCGATTCTTGAGGGGCACTCACGGAAATAACTGTCTACGTGTTACATGTGCCTGAAAATTTGCATTAATAGGAGAGACAATGCTATTGAGACTGCGCACTTAAGCTATCCGGCCCTTGTGATCAACCATTTTTGCGAATCAGCCCCTGACCAGTCATTTTGCGCTAGGAGAGCACCATTGTTCGTCAGACGACTTCCATCCAGCGCCTTCTGGCTCTGTTTGTTCCAAATTTTGTAGCTGCCATCCGACTGTTGGTCAATCCACCATCTCTGATTGGTCGCCCTCGAAGAGCGCCACTGTATCATGTTCTCTCCATTCTGTGCAGACCCACTAGGATCATCGATGACTAGCCACGTTTGAAGACTCGTCAGCGTCCAGGAGAAGTCCGGACTTTGGTTGATAAGCCACTTCTGAGTCAATGAAGGGTTCGCTCCCCATTGAACGATATTCGACCCGGAGGTGCGGCTGCTGCCGCTGTCGATTCGTAGCCCTGTGGCCTTGTTCGTGATGTACATGATCCCGCTGACGTTGCTTGGCTTCACCGCCGGCGTGTATTGCAACCACGCTACGGCACTAGCAAACGCGTTCGTTTTCAGGTCGGTGTTGGGGGTCTTCTGGTCCCAAGCATTCCACGTAATTCCTTTGTCCGTTCGTCGATTAGCCAAGATCGAGTTTGCGTTCTGGTTTATCCAATCGAAATACTTGTCCCAGAGACCAGCGGCGGTCACGAAGTTGCCCACGCCGCGAGCCATCTCATCGGCCCACGTATTCAAGTTTGTGTTGCTATTGCTGAATATCCCATTCTTAGTAAGACTGTTCTTCCCAAATTCAAGGGCCAGTAAAGCGTCGTCGCGATACATGGCGTTGAACGTGGTCTTCCATAGAAGCGTGGCAAAGTCGATAAATGTGCCCTGGTTGTATGCAGCCGTGTCGGTTATCGCCTTGCCGTTCCAGTCAACCCCGGTGATTAACGCTCCGGTCTGCGTGTTGAAGAGGTTCTTGCGAACCCACGCGTAGATCTTCTCGGCGGTCTGTAGATAGGTCTGGTTTCCGGTGCTCTGGTAGAGAAGACAGGCAACTTTCCCGAGACTGTCATTAGACAAAGCCTCCTTGCCTGGAGTACGTCCATCTCCCTGGGCATCGGCAGGCTGCTGTTCCCAGATACCGCCTCCGTTGTAAGTTTCATCCCAGCCACGGCCAAAAGCATAGTTGAAGCCATACTCGGCTTGAGTGAGGAAGTTTTGGGTTCCGGTAATTTGATATCCCCGCGCGAGGGCCAGCGTAAACCAGCCGATATCATCATTCCATCCGTCCCAGCTCCACTGTGACCGTTGGAATCAGTAATTGCTTCTCTCGCTAGTTGAATGACTGGGAAGGCGATCGCCCAAGATATTCAGGAAACACATACTGGTGGCGGCGTTGCGGCGAGCCACGAATTCAAGAGGTTGTTGACGAGCGTCATCCTTGCGGAATCACCTGTTCGGTCGAAGGCGTCCTCAGCGACAAGTATGTCTAAGGATGCAGGCCAGGTCGTGTCAGGTGTCGGGTCATTGACAGATTTACGATACTGCGATCCTGAGAGGAATGCAGTATTCCAATCATTGAACATAGCATCGGCATCATTGTTTGAAATGGCTGTCACGCCGTTGAGGACGACGAGAGCAAGACCCAAAGGCGTTCCCGATCGCATGATGTCGGATAGGCTTCAAACCGATGGGATAGCAATCAGAAGCTCTGGGAAGAACGGTAGTAGGGGTTCGGTCTCAAGTCTGTTGACATCCAGTCGTCAATCAGTGAGATGAGAGACCTTTGTCCTTATATATCTATATTGTAGCAGGTGCGGTCTTCAAATAACACCCCTTGTTATCTTCCTGCGAGGTGTTTCCGCAGCACTCGGATTACCGTAAGCCCTAAGATATTGGAAATTGGATAGTTTTACGATGACAGGGGACACGATGCAGACAATATAGCAATTCGGTATGAAGCTCGCAGCTTCTTTATTTGGACAATACCAAGACTTGGGGTGACCCGTTATTGTTCCCAAGGCGGTTGATGCGATAGTCTACCTGCCTTATAGGCGGGTCTCCAATGACGAGGTGCTTGGAGGCGACGACGTCTTAATGAGCTTGTTCAGTGGATTTTGGCACCCGCGGAACAGCCCCGTTCTACCGTCAGTCTTCTATTGCCTCTTTGAGCTCAGGCCGTTTCCGACATTCTTCAATCAAATGCCACTTCCCAACGCTTGAGCTGAGTGCCATCACCCGCATCACCGTCACCACCAATACCGAATATTGTTTCGGGCAAAGGAGCAAGCTTCAACAAACTGTCATATGTCCTAATCCGTGACCAATCTGATTAAAGGCAGCGTAGAAGTAGAAATTTCTGGACAATATTTAGAATCTGTATTGCTATATGAGACTTTCACATGACGCGTGATGCCTTTTTGTTGCATGGCATCCCTGGCGCTCATTTGGGTGAGCTAGAGTCTCATTCGGTAGGTGGTTACAACGGTCGGTCCGATTGGCGGCCGACTGCCAACTCACATTGGAAATAGCTTGGAGATGTCAGCCGAGACGCCTTACAGGGCTGAATCTAAGCAGCAGCGAAGGACTATCGTATAATCCGCCCCTATAACTACATTGTTGTAACGAAGATGTAGTCGTATAATCCTCGATGCAAGCTTTGTGTGTGGGTGTACTCGAGCAAGAATTAGCAAGCCTAAAATAATAGAACCCGATGCTTCTAGTCGTATTGAGGAAACCTTTGTCAGCTACTTAGTAGGTAGGTAGGTGACTAACAAACGGGTTTGACTCTCCTGCTTTGATATCGGAAGGAGCAGCTGTCAGATTGCTGGTGCAAGTCTCCTTGCAAGAAGGCCAAGGAGCCTGTGGATATAAAGTGATCTGAGCTTATTACGTTTATGTAAGTAGGTGTGGCTATATGCTGTGGCTTATATGCTCCACTTACACAGACCTGTAAAAGCTCTTACATAAGGAGTAAAAGCGAAGAGAGGCATGGAGAGCCAGAAAACAATACACACAACAAGATCACCCAGTTTAAATCTAACAGCTTCGTTACATTTTCTCATGGGAATATAGAATGGCGGATCTAAATAAAGCTTCACCATCTTATATCTACTTTCAAGTCGTGTGAACATGGGTGTAAGTGCGTATATAGTTGGATTTTACAGGTAATGGTTGGTTGCTAAGAGTTACGGCATGTGTGCCGTACGAGGCCAATCATATCACAAGAGGGCCGTGGCCAATAGGACACCAAACACTCTCTTCTGAGCATGAATCTCTTGCGTTCCATATATCATTACAACTGTGTCGATTAATAGATAGCTAACAACTAGATTAAGATATCCTGAGGGTTGATCTGACGGCTGCAGTATTTTAAGCGCCTTGACTACGCTTCTATAGCCATCTTAGTTTTACCCTTAACATCGTCTGCAATAGGCTGGCCAACAGTGACGTAGACGGTGTCGAGCTTGCTCTAGGCGCTACTTCGGGCGCTGCGGGTGCGCGCATAAGCATTGGGAGCAGCTTGGAGAGAAATGTTGTATTGTTCCTGGATTTTAACAGCTTCCATGGTTTTGAAAGGCAGTATTATTTGGGCCAGGCAAGCTTTAGTGCGTCGGTATATTATCGTCAAGGTTCAGCTGGGATTCAGAGATGTGTATGGCTTTGTCGCACCCTCCCAGCTCACATAAGACATAACCAATGCTCTATGCCTATGCTTGGGCCATCGAGGAGAGGCGAAGCAGTTAGCCAAGCGAGATAATAGTCTTGTGTTTCTTACAGTCGGATAAACTCCCACCGCGCAGCATCTTTCACATCCGCCACAATGACCAACTTCGGCCGGGCCTCCATCACATCCGAGATACCCATGGCCTTAAGGTCCGACCAGTCCGTCACATACAAATTATACCCTCCCGCGGCACGCGGACGCAGCACAAACCATTCCCAACTTTTCATCTTGGCCGCCGTGACCCTGAAGCCACCGCTATTGTTGTGACCGAGGTATTTTCCGGAGACGGCCTCGCGGAACCCAACCCAGCCTCCGTTCTGCTCTTCGCAATGCCAATGCCACCCCACACCCGGTTTCGGGTCTCGGAGTACTGTAAGACAGCCGTCCACGAGCGTTATCGCTTTCTTTGTTATCGTTTCACGAATCATGTACATGTGACCCGGTTCGGGGACGCTTGTCGGGATGTCGTCATCGTTGTATTTGGGGAACCAGCTGGGTATGTCATCGTATGATGGTGGAGTTGCGCTGGAAGGCGTATCCATCCCCGTGCCAGAGATCGATGGCGAAGGAGGGCGGCTGTGTTCTAGTTCTTCAGGAAATTCGAGTCCAGCCATATCCTAGGAGTGATACTGATATTCAGTCGTTCTGTAGCGGAGACGAACGAGGATTGTGTACTACGTCGAAGTATGTGCGATGGGCCTATTCACGAGGTAAAGACGATTACTTGCCTATGTAAAAGTTGTTGGTCACGACTGTTGAGTTGATTATGGTCTGAATCTCAAGGGGCGTAGTTTTGCCTTTTAGAGAAGGTGAAGGAGAGGATTCTGGGGCTTGAGAGTTAATATCTGTTTGTAGGTGCGGAGTGAAAACGAATGTGTCTGTGTAACGCTGCAAACCCCGCAGAAACAATCGGTAGCTCCGATAGGATGCCTGCATGTGAGACCAGACGGTACCAGAAGATGCCCGGAAGATCAGATGCGACAAATTCGATCAGTAAGTTCCTATAAAATAATACTTAGCCTGTCAAACATGTCTATGTCATGAGAGCTATGCCAGATTTTATAACAAGCTACGACGCCATTCAGTCAAGCACTTAACAATCGATTGACTCAACGCTGGCTTCAAATAACTAGGTAACGTTTAAAGATTTAACATACGGCTTGTGACGTAATGAATACAAAAGAGCCAAATATCGAAATATACTGAGAGGAACAATGTCATCGTACTATTAGCAGTATCTTATTGAACTTCTGCTTTTGGTCTCCGGCTAGCTCTCCTGTAACAAAATGCTCGGATATTATTACGATCTAAAAACAAGTCGCATGACAGCACCATTAGTATTCATATGTCATGTCAGCCGATTTAACCTAGGACTATGGACAGCACGAAATGAGATATCAACCCCTGAAATGCTGCTGTCAGCCGTTGCAAACAAAAACTTGAGTGGCTTTAGACATCTACACAGTATGTGATGTTCAGAGATAACTGTGAATGGCTAAGAACATTTCCGGTATCGAACGATATGATATTCAATCATACGAGGCCAAGCACTTCAGCAGATTCTATCGAGCTGAGTAAAGTCGCGGCTCCGTTCAGGAGCCTGGTGTTCAACATTCAAAAGATGACGGTGTTATGTCTATGGTACAGTAATATATGATATTTACACACTGTATGGCTGTGCTAGCGCTGCCAAGCCAAAATGGCTCGTCCCGCACTCTGTTCTTACATATGATGTTTTCGATGAATCATAATGAGCATCATACACGTGACATGCAACACCACCCCATATGGGAAACTTTTACGGCTGCGCACAACGTGGGATCGCGCATCTTATTCAGGTAAAGTTATACACAAAATTCATGTACTTTGCGGCGGGGGTCCGCCCGGCCTGCTGCAACACCAATAAAAAGAATTAGTACACAGTTATTTGAAGTGCGAAGCCACAGGTTTGCTTGCTCAAGAATCTTGCATGACGCTAAGTGAGACATTAGCTTCCCATGAACTACGACGGTAAGGCGGGAAAGGTCAGTGTGGAATGCGCTGCGTAAAAGTATAAATAGCAGGATCCAGCCGAAGTAAGACTGATCACAACATTTTGAACTCTTGTGACAACATACTAGTTACCTAAGCACTTGAGGAATTGACGTAGTAGCGCTTCATTGAAATCTACACTATAACTTACTTGCTAGATTACCTCCACAATTCCACCCCTCAATAACAACACTTCTGTTACATCTCTGCCACTCACAATGGCCCCCACGTCATCAGCAGACATCATCTTCTACGACATCGCGCCGGGGCCGCCCGTGCGGCCCTTCGCGCCTAATCCCTGGAAGGCCCGGTACGCGCTGAACTTTAAGGGCGCCGACTATGTGACAGAATGGGTAGACCTGTCGCAGGTAAAAGCTACACGGCAGAAGCTGGGCGCGGCGCCCGTGCGCTTCTTCGCCGACGGCGAGCCGTTCTACACGCTCCCCGTGATCCGAGATACTTCCACGGAAACGGAGACGGTGGTAGGCGACTCGTTCGACATCGCCGTGCACGTCGAGAAGAAATACCCAAATGCGCCATCCCTTTTTCGCAACGGCTCCATAGGTCTATACGCGGCGTTCAACACGCAGATAGATGATCTCTTCTTCCACGGCGTGGCGCTTTGTCCGGTGGGCTTCCCCTTTAATCCCGAGACGGAGGCTGAGTGCAAGGCCGAGATGTGCAGACGTGCGGGCATTGAGAAATTCGAGGATCTCCTCTTGCCGGAAGAGGGGAGGAGAAAAGTCTTGGCTGGGCTCGAGTCTGCGCTGGGAGGGGTGGCTAAGTTCTACCGCTTCTCGCCGGATGCGGACGATAGCCCGTTCATGGGTGGCAGTGAGGAGGCTGATTATGCGGATATCATCCTCGGTTCTTGGCTCATGTTCTTTAGCCAGACTGTCCCTGAGTTCACGGAGATGCGCACGTGGCATGGTGGACGCTGGGGTAGGCTGCATGATGCTCTTGAGAAGTATAGGGGGACGTGGTAATTGATGATGAAAAGGGCTGGGAGGAGGCTAAGTAAGTGTTAGTTTCCTTCTTCTCATATCGTTCGGAAGCATAGCGAGCAGTATTATAAGGGCATGACAATATCACTTGCGAGATGGCATTTCAAAATACAGATTCTATCAAGGTCACAAAATACGATGATGGATACTGCTTCTGAATGTCGTTTGTCAAAAGGCGACATGCCTCTCGTAACTGGATAGGATTTTCAACTATTCTCCTTCTCAGCTACTCAGCTATCGGTCATGTCTCCGGGTCAGCGATGCATAGTCTCTGTACGGTAAGTTAGTCGGGTGTGTCCAGGGACAGCGATTTCCACGGAAAAGGAATTGTTTATGTAGAGGGAAGCAAGACTCCTAACTCGACACGTGAGAAGGTGTATAAAGATACAATCAACTCATATAGTTCAAACAAGAGGAAAAATGAAGGAAAAGAAAAGAAAGAAAAAAAATGTCAGTCACAAGACACAACAATAAACAAGCAATTGCGCCCCAGGCGGGGGTCGAACCCGCAGCCTTCGGATGACTCGTTATCAGGGTGGATACCGATAAAAGTCCGACGCTCTAACCAATTGAGCTACCAGGGCACCTGATTGGTTTCTTTGCCTTCATGACGCGGCTCATTTAGTAGGGTGCCGGGTGACAGAAAATGAGGTTACTGGGCAGGTCATCTTAGGCGTTTGCTGGTGTTTTCTTGCTGGTTTGTTGGTACATTCTTAATTGTTACCCAACATCGTGGGTTGGATGGGTAAATACAAGTACACAGTAGAAACGAGGTGATGACATAAGCAGGTTGACCCATATTATTTCTCGTGCAAGAAAGAAGACGGAATGTAGAACCTTCCTTCCAATTACGAAGAATTGTTAAGAGATAATTCTGCTATACTGGGATGTCTTCATGTGGAATAGGTAATTCTTTTCTTGATGCCGGAGGTAGAAAGTATGCCGTTGTCTATTCTAACAAATCGATGCCCGGGCCAGATGCCTGCTTCCTGTGCAAGGTCAATCAAGCTCGGTTCCGTGATCATCACTGCAAGATGTTAAGAGAAGAACACAGTCACCGGCAAGACCTGGCGGACATGCCCCTAAACAGCTATGGTTCAATTACTACATGCAGCCATTTTCCTACTGGTTGTACTGTGGAGAGCTTTCTTTCCATGCGCAGATGTATGGTATTTCACCACAAGATGAAGATTGGAATTTCTGCTGTTTATTCCGCTCCAAAGAAACTCGGGTAGCACGCTTTATATACAAGCAAACTAACAGGCTCATTTCGACTGGTTTTAACTCGATTGTCACAGTTACATACATATAAACTGTTGTCACGGTTCCGATCCCGACCCGCCCCGACCCAAAGCACGGATACTGGGCACGGACTACAGCTAACCCTACATAAATAGATACAGGAAATCTCTGATTCAGAGATACTTTCCTTCCTGTGCAATAAAAATAAGTCATTATAGGAGACGCCCCCCAAAGCAGTATAAACTATGGTAATAGAGGCAGAGATAAGAGTATGAGAGCAAGGGATTTGCATTACTGTATTGAAGTACTTCAAGAAGAAAGATTATCGCTGCTCACAGTCTTGAGGGGCACTAGAAACCGAAGGCACGCAGTGCTAGTGCTCGTTGAGCGTTTTATACATTATAAAAATATTGAGCTTGCGCTTGCATTTGGTCTTAAAAGCCTTTACCCTGGTCCCTCCTGCAAAATTATGTAACTGAATAATTACAACCGCTTGGCTTTGTCTAATCACAATTTCAAAGACTAAGTCGCTAACAAAAAGGAGTCGAGTTATAGTACATTTACGCCAACACAAAGCCTATTTGCCTTTTAAGTATTCTGACTTCACTGTGAAGTCATGTGTGACAACAATGTTGTTCGAATCCTCGTAGACTATCTTGGATGAGTTTGGCGACTCTGTGTCGTCGATGATGTGCTCGTCGCTTGCCCAAGCAGTGCCAACGGTATGTGAGATTGGAGCCGCTCTTCTCGTATTGCCGATGTCCATGCTGCTCAGAGGGTGGCTTTGGCCCCTAGCTCGACCGCTGGTTCGAGCGGATCTGGAGAACATACCACTCAGACCGGCCTTGGTAGCCCATGTTCGCAAGAGTGGTTGAGAGGCAGGAAGGTTTCCGATGATGGCGGCGACAAAGGTCTGGCGACATGCCCACTGGCTCCCCGATATAGCCCCGTCTGGGCCGGACTATCAATCAAAGAGAAGTCAGGCATTTTACTTTGCAAACAGGGAGAAGAGGCATTGTAACATACAGTTAGGATGACGATTCCTCGGATGAGACCTGCGATAATGACGAAGAAGGAACCGCCGAAAAGTCCGATCAACATAACCTTCTTTCTAAATGGTATTTGGGTTCCCCGCAGAACCTGAGGCCGGTCAGTTGTTAGAAATTCAACAGGAAGTGGAACATGCTTACAAACAGAGGAACTGATACTAAGTAAAGATCGGTGACGACATCCGAAATCAGGACCGCTAGAACATAGAATGGCGAGTTCGTTGGTCGGCACAATGCTACGTATCGGATGTTAGATGTCTCTGTCTGGGAGCAATTCCGACTGCGAAGAGACCTACGGCCAGGATCAGGGTTGATCTGCCAAAAGCGATGCATCGGCTGGCAGCTCAACAGAAGGCCCAGAGCAATAAAAAGATATGTGATGGCGAGCAAGGCGTATGCTATATAAACACGCATAGCCAAGTGGTAAATTCCTAATCTGATGTTCGTCGTCTATATTAGTCGTTTGTGTCTTATTCAATAATTATTGGTTCGTAAGGATACGACCCAGTAGTCGGGGACTCACGTCAAGCGGCCGAAGAGAACAGCAAAGGAAAACTTGACGAACCATAGGTTCAAGACATAGACGGACCAGCCCGCAACCTGGATTTTAGATCCCCATTGGCGGTTATTATATTCTATAGAGTCGGGAGAGAGCGCTGCACGCTCTGCATCGGTCATGTAACTGTTGGTCAAGCCTTGAAAGAGTGCGCCGACCGTATAGGCCAAGGTGACATCGGCCGCAAAACCAAACTACAAGCCCGAACCCGTATTAGATGAGTTGCACGGTGATAGGAATTGTTCTGGTTCGGAATGACTCACCACAAACAGGACCATCAAATAGTCGTCCCATTGAAGTTCCCGAAACCCAACTTTAGACCATCGCGCATAAAGTCGAAGAACAACGAAGGCCGTCCCTATCGACAATAGTACCCATGGCTCCGCATCTACAGCCATTGTGTATGAAAGATCTAAACATTCGCTCACAAGACAGTTCAGTAAGCAGCAGTTGGAAGAAGTTTATGTCAGGTCTCCATGGCGGAGCTGAAGTTGTGATTAAATAACATAGGGAGAACGCCGTTTGACATGCATTTCAAAGTCTGTAATAATGCTTTAAGAAGGGTCCTAGGCATCAGTCCCAAAGAGGAGGTAGTACGTTAATATCTAGATCAAATTTGATATAATAAATTTCAGTAACTCTCTCTTTTGAATTGCATCCCTGAACGATGTCAACATCTAGAACACTTTAAACTTGTTGCAAGTGGTTGCTGTTGTCGATCTTACCTAACACGGTTAAGCTACTCTGCTTAGCTGTTGCTTAAAGTGGGTTGAATGTAAGGTCGAATGCAAGTTTGAAGGCAAGGTTGAGGGTCGGTTTGCGGGTAAGATAAAACGTTGTTTTTGACAATTGCGAATAACGACGTTTTCAAGGCGCCTGCAAGTGATGGCATGCCTACACAACCTTCGCTGCTGACGGCAGAATGATCTGTTTGGGTTGTATTACCTCCGCTATTATCACACGGCTTCCACGTAGATTCCGTGGTTCTTGTTGCCTGTGGAGAGGGAGCCAAAGACGATTATGGTTTCAGGAAAAGCTCGCACATGAAAAATGAATGGCCGAGATCACCACCAGACCGTCCAGCGTGGTGTGGCGCTAGTCAGTGCTAGTTTTCATCATCTCAAGAACAACTCCCCTCCTTCAACTACCGGTCTTGGCACCTGCAGTTAGTGCAGGGGCAGATCTACCCACACATCCCATATGCGGTATTTTCTCCGCGCACTACAGCAATAACACGCTTTGATTTACGGACTAAGGGAGTTCTGGCTTCAACACAATCGACAACAGGCCACAACCTAACCCAAGGTGACGCAGGCATAATCGATGCTCGTTAGACAAAGTAGCTAGTAGTAGCACGACAAATAGTACGTTGGAACCGAAACACCGCGGAGAAGGACCTGGGGCCGGTACGTTAGCGTAACAAATACGAATTCTGAACAACGAAGGCGGACACAACCAGAGCACCACGCATATACATTATTGCTCGAGGTTGAAGCCGGGAAGGAGAAGCAGTACTCATTCAAACCATCGACGGGTTTGCCGATAGGGTTTTACCAGCATAATACGAAATATCTTCAAACGGCGGGAGGAAGTATACCGCCGAAACGAATAATCACAAACACGGGCGAAACGGTAGCAGAGTTTCACAATGAGTGTACGAAGCACGGGAGTCTGAGAAGGCGGAGACACGGAATTATAATATTTCACGTCCTTGAAGCCAGAAAACTCCTACATAGCTTCTGTATGTAAACGCAGCGTACCACGCCCCATACCCCCTGAGAGGTTTGCTTTCCTATAGTCTTGGGTGTTAAAGAATATCAACCAATCAACGATCTTAACGAGTGCTGGTAGCAGTAGCGAGGTCGGACGGATACGGCAAGCAATAACCGCTAAAAAATTACTAATGAAGCTGTCAGTAATGAAAGAATCTAATAATATATAACGCTTTAGATTATAGTTTCAGTAATCTTTGTTTTTCCGCCCTTGTTTTGTTTATTTCTGTGTGAATATGAAGCCTGAACGCTGTTTTCTGGAAGTTAATGATGATGATGATTGTCTTTACTTATGACGTCCGGTGAGAGCTGCATGGCAGCAACTCAAGCCTCCCAAGGAGCATGAGACGTGGTGAGCTTATAGAACAAATAAATAATATAGATGGATACCATCTCAAACCTCGAGGGCTTATTCTATGTATATGACACGCGTCCATTCCTTCTAGGGCGTCATGTCTCCTTTTCTTTACCAGGCCTTGGCGGCGTTGTTACATTTAGCTGTCCCGGGCCACTGGAGATACTCCAATAAGCCTCCTGCCTTCACAACACTCCACCCCACTCTCCTACTCCCTACTAATACAGAAAAAATGAGAAGGAAATGCATATGCGGGTGCCTTTTCACCGCCTCTATCGTGTAGACGTAGCCGTTTAGTTGTGGTCCCCTCAGACCAAAGGCTGTAGTAGCTCTATCTCTAGTTCGAGAGACCCGTTACTAATAATCTTAGTAATTGAACTTGTTGCTGTTGGCATGCAGGTGAAGTTACGGTGATTCTTTGTATACAACAGTGGGTTATGTATGGTGCGCCCACACAGGGCCCACACATAGGTTCAAAAGGACCCTTCAAAAGTCCCTCGCCAGCTTTCCAAAGCCAACTATTCATAACAATTGTGCTTGCAGGACAAGCGACTTTCCATTTCTCTCATCTTTGGTCTATCTAGAACTATACATAGTTATTATGGCATCAAACACATTCGATTTTGTGGTTATTGGAGGTAGGTTTAGCTGATAACTAGCATCGTCTGCGGCCGTAAGCTATAGTTTGCGACTACGTTAACACCTCTCTTCCATTGGTGATATGCTTCATTCAAAAACCCCGAATGCTGATGATTAGTAGGCGGCCCGGCTGGCTGTACGGTCGCCGCCAGCCTTGCTGGATCGTCGAAGAGGCCGTCCGTCCTACTACTCGAGGCCGGAAGTGATAACGAAGACCGCAACCTCCGCGTTAGTGGACAGCGTTTCACCACCTTCATGAACCCCGATGTGAACTGGGGATACAAGACGACACCTCAGGCCGACTGTGCAGACCGAGAGCTCGATTACTCCCGTGGACTGGGCCTCGGTGGATCGAGTGCCATCAACTTCGGAGTCTATAGTGTGGGCGCACGAGACGACTACGACGCATGGGCTCGCATTGTTGGCGATAATTCATTCGGCTGGGATTCCATGCATCGACGTTTCAAAAGTCTCGAGTCCTTCGACCTAGCATTACCCGCGGGCGTCAGTGCCAAGTATGCTGCTCCTAAAGCATCGGACCACGGCTTTTCAGGCCCCTTGAAGGTTGGGTATGCCAGCGAGTTTGAGGACGATTTTACTCCCATGCTTGATATCTTTGAAAAGGCCGGATGGCCTCTGAATCCCGATCATAATTCGGGAAACCCTATTGGCATGGCAACTGTGATCAATTCGGCCCGGCGCGGCTTGCGCTCTACTGCGAGCGATCTATTGACGCCCAAGCCCGACAACTTGACGATTGTGACTAAAGCACCCGTCCAGCGGCTTATCGTAGAGGGAACCAAAATTGTTGGTGTCAAGGCGAAGGAAACCCGCTACTTCGCTTCAAAAGAAGTCGTGCTCTCGGCAGGGTCGCTTAATTCGCCTAGTATTCTGATGCACTCTGGCATTGGACCGGCCAAGCAGCTGGGAGAGTTCAAAATCCCGGTCATTCGCGACATTCCAGCAGTCGGTCAAAACCTACGAGATCACATGTTCGTTCCCCTGGTGTACCAGCGGACGGAGTCAAGCACCTCGCGTGCATCTTTCTACGGAAACGCCCAAGCTATGGACGACGCTCTCGAACAGTGGAAGAAAGACGGTACTGGAGACTGGTCGAAATATTCATCCGAATTAGGTATCGGATGGAAAAAGCTCGAGGGTTTGCAGTTGTCGCCAGAATTCGCGAGCCTCCCCCAGGATGAGCAGAACCTCCTACTCAAAGAAACAATCCCCCATTACGAGGTCATAACCCATTTCCCTGTTCACTATTTCATCCCAGACTTCCCAGCGGACACACACTATTCATGTTTCCTGGTGTTCTATTACAACGCGCAAAGCCGCGGAGAGGTAACGCTGCAGTCTTCGGACCCGAGCGTCCCTCTGAAGTTCAATCCCAGATTCCTGGGTACGGCCTTTGATCGGCACGTTGCTGTCAGAGCATTGCGCGAGGTCATGGAGCTCGCTAAGACCGAGGCCTACGCGAAAGACACCGTGGCGAGCCTGGCACTCCCAAAGTCGGAGTCCGACGAAGACCTGCTTGCGTACTGGCAGCAATATATAGGTTCCAGCTGGCACATGACTGGCACGCTCAAGATGGGAAAGCCTGGAGACGCGGACGCCGTGGTGGATAGTGAGTTCAGGCTTATGGGGTTCGAGGGCCTTCGTATTGCTGATATGAGCGTCGTTCCCATTCTGCCAAGCTGTCATGTTCAAGCCGTAGCCTACGCCACCGGTATGACTTGCGCAGAGAAGCTGATTCAGGAGTATCAACTCTCATAGTGAGGCAGTGCCAAGGGCTGTTGGTGAAAACCGCCAACAAGGGGCCTAGATTTTATGTGCAAGTGATATAGGGGCTTGTAGGGTTCGCCAGACCCGACCCATTATAGGGCTACCCATCAGCGTGTGCTACAGAACCTATAGGTAGATAAGTACGTACGGGTATATGCTAAGGACCTATAAATAAACAGGTACTTATAAGTAAATAAATAAAAAATTATAAGTATTTATTTAAATATTAATAATATATTATTATTATTATTAAGTAATCCGCTTAGCTGTTTTGCAGCGCGGCTATTTTATATTCTATTTGCAAGCAAAAACTGTTTTAAAAGGGCCCTTAAGGCGCGCTAAAAGCTTGCCAAGCCCTTTATAGCCTCTAGGGCGCTCCCTTAGCCAAGTAAAACGCCTGCGCTACCTATACAGAGCTCTTATCACGTTCTCTCCCTTACACACTAAGTCCTTACCTAGTTAACTCTAACTAAAAAAAAGCAAACAGGTAAAATATAAAAGCTTAGCTTATGCTCTATTTTATAAGCCTTTTAAAGTTAGCAAGCTTGTTAAGGTTAACTTTATAAAGCGTTTTTATATTTTTTTTTTTGCTTTTATGCCTTTTAAGCTACTACTATAAGCTTTTGCAAGCCTTTTTAATTTGTTTAGCTAAGTTATATATTATAAGCTTTTTAGTGCAAAAAAGCTACTAAGCTATATTTTGCGCGCTTTTTAGTTTGTTTATAGCTATAGCTAAGTTTACTTTTAATTTTAAATAAGCTAAAGCAAGCTTTTAGCATAGCTTTTTATGCTTATTACTTAAAAAGCTATAGTTTAAAATAATATAAGCTGCTATCTTTTTGCTAGCTATATACTTATAAAGCAGTATAAAATAGCTTAAAATGTGCTACTTATATAAAAAAGCCTTTAGCTTAATTTTTTTAGTACATATTTAAAAAATTAATAATGCTTTATAATATAAAAGGCCTTTATATTGCTTTGCTAACTTTGCACTTAAAAGCTTTTTTTTTATAATTAAATAGCTTTGCTTATTAAGGCGTATATGCTTTTATTATTTAATTTTTTTTTTTTTTAGTACTATATTTAAAGCTTTTTTTTTTATTTATTAATTTTATTTGCAATAGCTTAAAAAAGCTTTTTTTAAGCGCGCTCTAAAGCGCTTTTGTAGCTAGTTTTTTTACCTTTTTTTTTAAGCGCTAAATACTTAGTTTATTATTTTTTTGCTTGTTAAGCTTATTATTTGCGCGCATAAAAGCGCTGCTAGCTTTTTTTTAAAGGCTGCTGCTTTGCTGCTTAAATAAAGGTTTAATAAAAAAATTTTTAATTTTGCTTTAATATAGCACGTTAAAGTTGCTTTAAAAGCTTTTATTGCTTTTTATAAGCAAGTTTTTTAAATTGTTGCAAGCTTTTAAGCAATCTTTTAAAGCTTATTTTTTATTGCTAGCTAATGCTATGCTAAAGCTTTATAAGCTAAAATATTTTTAACTATTATTATATATAGCTAACAAGCTTTAGCAATGCTAATGCTTTAAGCAAAGCTTTTTAGCTTTATTATTATAAGCTATTATATTGCAAGCTTTTTGCACAGCTTTGCTAAGTATATTTTTTACTTTAACTTTTTTTTAAAGTAAACTTTAAAAAATTAAGTGCTTTTTTTTAGCTTTACAATTGCTTTAAAAAGTATAACCTGCTTTATAAAAAGCTATTAAGCCTTTAAAAAGTGTAGCAGGTTGTTTTTATTAAAAGCAAATTTTATTTTATAGCGTACTGCTTATGCTTTATAAGTATTCTAAGCTTTTTTAAGCTTTTTATAGTTGTTTATAGCGCTTATGCTTGCTATTATTAAATTAGTATTATTTATAAAGCTTATTATAGCAATTTTTAAGCATTACTTAATAAGTTTTTTATATAATATAAATATATAAAGTAAAAATAGTAATAGCAATAGTAGCAAGCTTTATAGCACTTTTGCGCGCAGCATAGTAAGCTTAGCAAGCTTTTTGTTAAAAAAAAAAAGCGTTTTATAGTTTATAATAAAGCTTTTTACTTAGCTTATTACTTATAATAAAAAGCCTTTTTTTTATAGCATAATTATTAAGCGCTTATAGTTAACTATATTAAATGCTTTTAAAATATTTAATAGTAGTAAAAATATAACGCTGCCTTGCTAAAGTGCTTGTTAAGCACTTTTTACTACTATTTTAATAGCTACTTTAGTTAACTACTAGCTTTTATTACTTATTTAGCTTTTTAAAAGCAAGTTGTAAATTTTTGCTGCCTTTATTAAGCGCTTATATATTTTTTTTTTAAAAGCTTTGCTTATAGTACTAATTAATAATATAAACTTTTATTTTCTTAAGGTTTGCTTTATTAAAAGCGCTTTTTTTAGTTTAAGTATAATTATTATGCGCGCTTTTTAAAAATATTTAAAGTAATACTTTAGTAAAAAGCTTGCTTAAGTAAAAGCTATTAGTTAGCAATATAAAAGCTTGCTGCATGCTTTAAAAAACTTATTAAAAAGCTTATTAGCACTTAGTGCCTTTTATAAAAAAAGCTTATAAATTAGCATAGTAGTATTATTAGTTTTAACTTTTTATTTTATTTTAAAGCGTTAGTAGCTATTATAATTTATAAGCTAACTAAAAACGTTTTATAAGTTAGCTAAAAAAGCTAAAAAAAATTTGTTAGCAAGCTTTTAAGCTTTTTTTTAATAAATAGTAGTAACTATAAGCCTTTTTAAGTTATCTTATAAAAAAAAAATTGCTATTATGCTTAGCATTGCTTTTAGCAAGCGTGCTTATTTAATAAAGCTTTAAAGCGTTTTAAAGTTCTTTAAAGCTTTTGCTACTGCTTGTTTTTAGCTTATTTATTAAGCCCTAATTACTTTTATTTTAAAGTTTTTTTTAGCGTTGTAAAGCGCTTTTTAGGCTACTTTTAACTACTTTTTTTAATATTGCTAGTATGCTTATTTTATAATTGTTTTAAAGCTTATAATCTTTAAAGTTATTTATAGCGCTTTTTTTATTTTTAAGCTAAGCATTTTATATAGCGTTAAAAGCTTTGCAATAGTTATAAGCTGCTTTAGCAGTTTATTAAAAGCTTTATTAAGCTTGCTTTTATTTTTTAAAATATTTGTGTTTATAATAAGTGCTTTTACTTTTATTGCTATACATACTTTATTTATTTATAGCTAGTTTTACTTTTTAGCGCTTTGTAAATAGCTTTTTGTATGCTTGCTAGTTTTAATAAATACTTTAAAAGCCTAATAATTTAATTTTTTTACTTTAAATTACTTTAATAAGTAATACTAGTTTTTTTAGTTACTTATATAAAGTTAATAATAAAGTTTTTTTGCCTCTTTATTGTTTTAGTTAGCTTTTTTAACAAAGTTACTAGTAGTAGTTCTTAGCACGCTATAAACTTTAAAAGCTCTTTATTACTATATAATATATATTTTGCTAAGTCTTAAGCTAAATAGTATAAGTTAAAGTTTTTTATTATTATATGCTTCTTTAGTAGCAGTTTAAGTAAGAAGCCTTAAACCAGGCTTTTTTACTTTGCTTTTACTAGGCTTGGTAAGTAGATTGCCTATATTATAAAGGCGCTCGGCCTGTTGCTTATTTGCACGTTTGCCTAGTTTATGCCGCTTTTTATATCTAGCGTCTTTAGCGCTATTTTTTTGTTAATATACAGGGCAGCTTTGCCGCCTTTTTAGATGCAGTAATAGTTGCCTAATAATATATTAATAATTTAGTTATTATTAAAAAAACTTTTATATAGTTATTTTAAATTAAAAATTAATATAAAAAATAATATTTAGTTTTTATAAATTTTATTACTTTTTAATAAAAAATTTAATTATTTAAATATTTATAACCTTTTTATTAGTTTTTTTAATTATAAATATATATAATAATACTTTTAAATTAAATATATTAACTAATATATTTTATAGTTATATTTAACACCTTTTTTTATATAAAAAACGTTTATGCGCAACTTTATAACTTAGTTAATATTAATGCTATAATAATATAAATAATATTAATTAATTTATAATTAAATAATAAGTTTAAATATATATATTTTTTTATATTTATAATATTTTTATTTAGCAAGTTATTAAGTAAAGTTACAAAAGGTGTAGGCGTAGGTCAGGTCAATTAATAGCTTAGAACTACAATAGCAAAGCTATGCAAATAGCTTTAATAAGCTAGAGAGCTTATTAAGCTCATTAAGCCTAAGTACTTATTAACCTATAGTCACCTGACCTGCCCTTCTGTAATAAAAAAATCCCACAATGTCATATATTGTAGAGTTTCTTTCTTTTTACTTCCTTATCCATAGATCTTTAGCAATAAATCAGTTATACCTAGGAGCCTTGTTTCCTTTAAAGTGACGCGCCTGTAACTAGTAATACGCTAAGCAAGAATTATATAATTTTTAGTAAAGATTATATTATAATATAAATATTATAATAGTAACGCATCCCATAGGTTAATTGCATACCTAGGTCAATTGCACACTTTTTTTCTTATATAAAAAACGTTTGTGCGCAACATTATAACTTGGCTAATACTAATACTATAATAATATAAATAGTATTAATTAATTTCTAACTAAATAATAAGTTTAAATATAATTTTTTTTATATTTATAATATTTTTATTTAACAAGTTATTAAATAATATGCTAAGTAAAAATTATATAATTTTTAGCAAAAATTATATTATAGTATAAATATTATAATATTATATAACTTGTTTAATATTAAAGTAATTAAAATAAAAAAAATACTACTATATTTTTTATTTTATTAAAAATTTACTAGTTAAATTTTTATTATTATATAACTAAAATTAATAGAGTTATAAATTTACGTACAAACCTTTTTATTAAAAGCTTTTTAATAATTCTTGTTTATTTACTACGTTAATAACCTACTAAATAAAAATACTATAAATAAATAAAAATTATATTTAAACTCTTTACTTAGTTAAAAATTAATTAATATTATTTATATTATTATAGCATTAGTATTAGCCAAGTTATAATGTTGCGCACGGACGTTTTTTATATAGAAAAAAAAGTGTGCAATTAACCTATAAAATATATTATATTATAATATTAATATAATATTTTATTAATTAGTTAATAAGTTTATTATTTCTTATGCTTAGTATATGCTTAGCATATATTTAATGTGTGCTTATTATATATTAAAAAAATTAAAAAAATTAAAAAAAGATACATTAAAAAATAAGCCAAATAGGCTTAGCTCTTGTCTTAGCACATGGCTAGCGCGGCGTTTAACCCCGTCAGAGTCTAGGAGTACCAAGCTTAAGGTCACCCTATCGGAAGCTTTTTAGACCCTAGCCGACATATACGGAGCCTACACGTTGGCTAGGGTCGACTAAGTCTCGTCCTGGGTCGACCCACTTGCGTTGAGGCTTGGCATGCAAAACCTTTGAGGGGGTTAAAAAACGTACTAAAATACACTAAATTTTTTAACGTCACGCTAATAGGCCTATGCTTAGCATATATTTAACATATGCTAAAAAATATTAAAATATTAAATAAACATAAGTTAAGCATATGCTAAACATATGCTAAATATATGCTTAATATAAAATATATTAAAATTTTATATTAAAGTTATTAAAAAAAATTAAATAAAAATTATTATTATTTATATAATTTAAAAATAAAGTTTTTATATATAATTATATAGTTAATATTATTTTTTATTTTTTTTATTATTTTTATTTTTTTAAAAATTTAATTATTATAGCTAATATTAAACATATGCTTAGCATATGCTTAGTATGTGCTTAGTATATGCTTATTAGTGTAGCGCTAAAAATTTACGCCTTACTTAATCAAGTAACTAGGGTGTGGGTCGACCCTACCTGAGTTTTTACGCTAGTCAAAAATAAAAGTGGGTCGACCCAGGACGAGACTTAGTCGACCCTAGCCGACCTACAACCCGACATATACGGTCGCCGTAGGTCTGCAATAAACCAAAGGTAGTTGTACTGTAGGGCCTTTCCCTTTTGGGCATTAGGTTTAGCCTATCTCGGATATGTGCAAGGTTTCCATACCTGGTTTCATGTGTAGTCACCCTCAAACTCCCCTGCATCTTATAACGGCCAGCCCTCATGGTTTAAGCAGGGATCACGATGGCCCAAGCTTCTGGATGGGACTACATCCGAGATTCCAGCATCTGCAATGTGTTCTAGTCTTTTCTTCTCTCTTTGTCGAGTATCGTTAAGTCAAAAGGTGTATATTAAAATGTCTTGATTCCTTCATTGTGCCTGCTGTGACAATTAAAGGGCAACCTTTACAACCGCTCTTTAACTGTTGCTTTTATAAAACTAAAAAAAAGCATATTAATATTAAAGCGTAGATCTATGTTTGTTCCGTACAGTTTACTATTTAATACGTAAGTAGTTTTTTCCAACCTGTGCTAAGTGCGGCAACTATGCCCTTAGCTAGTTCTTTAGCTCTAAAGGTCTAGTCTTAAAATTCGAAGATCTGCGAGTACGTCCTGTCCAGCCAGCACTTGCTAATCACGCGGCGTATGCGGGCGTCTTTCTTATCGAAAAAGTTACCGCCAAAACATTAATAGACTCCAGCATTTTGTTGCTTGGTTACTTTACAGGAAACATATAAACACAAGCGTTATCGCTAACCCAGACGCTGTCTGCTCCACGCAACAAAACTTCCTTTCACTCCAAAAGCTTAGTGGTCTCGCTACCTTCGGTAGCAGCCAGCTCGAGTGTATTTTGAACATAGGCGATAGCAACATAGGCCCCCCCAAATGCCACTGGGGCAGATCCTTGTGGCCAAAACTACTCATGTACTGTCTCTCTTCCGCCGCCGCCGCCGCCAGAACCGTGTGACAAACATGGGGCGCGTTACCAGCGACGACGAGATCGATTCTGCGTTTCTCCTTTAGAACATCGACGGAGATGTCCCGGACCAACCAGTCCCACCGGGGACGCTCTGTAGTGCTGCGCACCAGCGTCGGAAATGGCGCGTCATCCTGCTCCTACACGCTTTTGCCTTCTTCACGATGCTTGGCGACAACCTGTGCCCGGCGGCGCTGTTGCAGGTCATGGAGAACCTCATGTGCGAACAACCTACGGCACGCCCTCCGATAACGCCCTCACGCCGGACAGCAGGGCCTCGATCGGTGCAAGGTTCAGGCCGTGCCGTACGGACTCCCCGCCGACCCCGTCAGGCGCCGGCCCGTCCTGATGATCAGAGGCGCCGCCACGACTGTCAGCTTCGCCTGGGTGCTGGCCGTGTGCCGCTGGGTCTGGCTGTCGGGCCACTTCCTCCTCGTCGGCGGCGGCGACGACGCTGTCCTCATGAGCGTGTCGTACGTCATGATCACCGACGTTACGGAGCCGCCGGCGCAGGCCCAGATCTTCCGGTGCCTGTACACGGCCCACGTGCTCTCGGGCTTCTTTGGGCCCGCGCTCGGCGCCGCGCTGATGGAGATGGGCCATTTGTGAACGGTCCTCGTGCTCTCCGGGGCCGCCTTCTTCTTCGGCGCCTTCGTCATCCACGAGTCCGATTCCCCGAGACCCCTTCACCTGAGCCACTACGCGGCCAACGCGCAGTCATGCGAGGCGCAAGAAGACCACGACGAGTCGCCCGCCTCGAGGGCAGAAACAAAAGCCGATGCCGGTGCGCCTTGCTGCATATAATCTCCGGGGTGGGTAACCCCTACCTGGAGAACAGATCAACCCAACGACCGAGAGTTATTTACGATTCAGTGTTCATCAACTTAAAAGTAGAAGCACAGCTAATAACGACAATAGCCGCATGTCGATGCGCATGAAGGCATTCAAGTTTCTAGAATGGAAACTCGGCGTCGAACATTCGCCCGAGTTTGGTAGCAATGCTAGCCTTAGCCTAGCGGACCAATACTCCCAATCTGGCCGAACTTGGCCAGCTTACCGTTGATAAAGTCACTACCGTTTGCTGCATTCACCGATCTGCTATTCGCCCATGCTTCAATGCGTTCCCAGTCCATGCACTTCCGTGGCCCTGCCTTGACACCGCGAAGCTTAGTCGGTGTTTCCCACTCGACCGTATTGATTGTTACGTCGGCATGACACATAACCCCTTCACGCAACAGGTCCAAACAGTGGTCTATATCATAGTTAACGGTGATATCGAAGCATCAACTCATAGGCACACTTACAAATATGGGGAAGAGCGAGCGCACCTTCTTGTGCCATCACAGAGTAATGGTCCGGGTGGTATGATTGATATATCCGTTTCTATTCCTCCATTAGTAACTGTGGACGTAGCGTATAAAGGGATGATGATATACCAGACAGTGCAGCAAGTGATACGACTCGAGGTACCCAACATAACCACTTCCATCGCTAAGTGCAATTGAGGTTCTATTCATTTGAACCATCTCTTCCTCAGATAGCCGAGAGGCCACCGCTGTTAGTCATCGTTAGTCTCCTCGACTGGTCTAATTGACAACAAGCACTGTTTACTTACGTTTTAGCAACTTCGCCCAGGCCTCATCGAGCTCTAGGCGAGGTTCCCCAGTGTACAATGATCCATGACTTTCATAACCCGTTTCGTCGACGAGAACGGATTCCAAGGCGGATTCAGCCGGGGCTAGCTTTGTGTTAGCAGTCGAGTTCACTTTTTAACGATATAAGGTACTTACAGATTGTCCACTTGGTTGCATTGTCTCCAGTGATTCTTCTGTGTTGGCCCGTAGAAGCAACATTATAGGCAAGGAAACTCAGGTTGAGAATGAAGAGAAGCATCTGGACAAGGAAAGCCATGATGTAAGCCTTGGTAGATTTCAAAGGTATCCAATACTCCTTCATCTTTGGCAGTGTCTCCATACCAAAGGCATCTTCTTGGAGTAAGGAGAGCTTCTGTTCGTCGTATTCTGTTGAAGGCATGTTTATACGTAGGAAAAATACCAAACCCGAACGAGATGGAGTGAAAGTCAAGGGTCAACCTAGGAGAGAGATTAAGTAAAGACATCTGGGGTTGGTAAGAACCCCGTGTCTAGCTCCGGCTACCGGATCACTAACCTACACAACTCGTCGAAGTCGCTGGAAAGTCGAGGAATCCCTCGATGCTTGGCCCTATATCATCACCAAGGCCTTTTATTTCCTCCGCACGACGTGACCCACCATGTGGGATAATACTACACTGTGAAGTTACCGGTGTAAATCACTCCTCAAATAGTCATGTGTACTTCGGCCATCCCCTCTTTCTAATCCGTCTGTCACGTCTTGTCCTCTCTATCGTAGTGCATCTTGTGCATGTTTCGTCAGCCAACAGGAATAGGTCCGTTGATGAAGAGGGGGAATAATGGAACACAGCAGACCGAAATACGAGTCCATCGGGAGCCGTCCAAGTATCAACTGTCAAGGCGGCCTGCATGTAACCCCATAGCCTTCCGGAAAGATCCTGAGCCAAGACCTCTTCCTTATCTCTGCCGTACGGGTTAAATTCAATAGAGGAAGGTAGCATAGCTAAAACCTGCTCGTGTCCGCACAGCGAACGATTCCAGTATTTGATATTTATCATACGAATAAGACTGATCGGCAACTGAGGAGGACAGACAGCTGTGGTCTGTGTGTGTCTCAATATTGGTAGTAACTTTGAATTCAAAGATAATCCTCTGATTCTCACGGATCGAGCGATATCGAGCCAGCACCCGCCTCTGCTTAGAATCATCATACCTTTATACATGAAACCTTTGATCTCCAATTCATTACGTGCAATGTAGCTCCGATTCCACCGTGATATTGATTGTATTCGCTCGCCCTATAGGAACGCGTGAATGCCAGAGGTCGCTAGGCATGCAGGCGAACCCATACGCTGATAATTATGCGATGTGGTCCATGTGATGATAGCCTGCATCAAACTGTGACAGTCTGCCAAATAAGTTGGTATAAGTGCGGAGTTGGGTTCGATTCCTAACAGCGCTATTGGTTTTCTGCGCTTCGCTTTCTTCTTTCAAACTTGCTTACGATGACCACACAATCTCGCATGCAACTCCAACGACGCAGTATCGCGATACGACCCTTGGGTAGTGCCAGAAGTTCAAAGCAGGAGTGCCCCAGTCAGGATCATCCACAGTTGGACCTACTTGGACAAGACTGATATGGCCTATTTATATACGATGCAGATGAGCGCAGCCATTTTCCTCCTCGTTGTGTCTTTGCCCGCTTTTGTGTTCAGCGACGCAGCTCCAAAGACAAACTCTACTACAACCCACCGCTTCTCATTACACTTTAACTTCAACAAGTTTCGACAGCATTTCGAAAGATGAAGTTGGCCATTTACATTAGTGTTCTGACGGCTTTGGCCGCCGCCGCACCACTTGGTACGCGCATACTCTGAAAACATTACTTTTCTCTGCACTTAGGTTGAACTGCAAACAACTGACAAACGATGTGCACAGAGATTGCAAGCACTCGCACCAGCGCCAAGGTTCGGGACGGACTTGTCCCCCCTGGCACGGACGCTGAAATGCTGAAGGTCAAGCGCGTTGGAACTGTTGATGCCCGCGATGGACTGGTTGTGGCCGGCGTCGACGTGGATGCTTAAGCGCAAAGACCATGGAGACACGGGCATCAATACTGACCTCTCCTTAGAGGATGTTGTTAAGCGCGGATGTTCAGATTGACGATATTGACACAACACAAGACGTTGCTCATAATTATGTCAAGGGACTCACTTTGTACGATGTGTTCCGTGGACCCTAACACTACCACCTATGCAGTTGGTTGGATTGTAGTGATTGAGAGTCATAAACAGAAGTCAACACACAACATACATGATGAAGATTGATTGAGATCTATTGTAGTACAAAGAATCCAGTGCGAAATTTGAAGTTTTCCTTGAAGTGAAGCCTACCCAAGTGTGGCTAGGCTCCAGCTTCGCGATGTGCCCGATCTCTATTTCGTGAGGATTGGCTTGCAGACTTGGGTGCCGACCAGAGATACCACAGAGAAAACGAAACGCTGCTTTATAGGTTAAGAACTGAAGACTCCCTGACACTTGAATCCATAGAACTGTGGCTCGATAGTCACCAATATCATGATTCAATATGTTATAAACAATTCTTATCGCCTTACGTCACTGCTCGTTCAATGACATCAACAGCTTTCAACCCATATTGACATTCAAGCACTAATTACCTGTAAGTGCTTTCAGTTGCCATCCTCGTGCTTTCGGGCCACAGCATCTCTCTTCATAATCCAACCGGAGATTGGCACCCCAAACTCCTCCCTCGCAGCCTTGAAGCTTTCATCTGGGTTATCCGTTGTAGCGTCGAGATGGAGCTCACCGATCACCCGAAATCCCACGCTCTCATACGCCAGGCGTCCGTCAAGAGTAGACTCGACGAAACAATCCAGTCCAAGTTCGTCCGCCTTGTCTATGCCCCATTGAAGCATCAAGCGTGCGGCGCCACAACGACGGTGGAGACTATGCACGCAGCAGTACGATATGACTGCAAAAGTTATCATCAGAAGGTGAACTGAAGTAATGAGGGGAACGGGGTGCATCGAATACATACGTAAGTGAGGCTTGCTCATCAGATTCGGGCGGTGGCCAAAGAAAGAGGCAAACAACTGGTCCCCAACATTCTTCTTGGGGCCTAAATTATACCGAAGCGAAGCGAATAGGCGCCATCAGCATCCGCATGAGGTTGCTAAAGGTTATGGAACATACCTTCGAGCCAATAGGCTGTCAGCATTGGTGCTCCCTCTACCCAGGGGCTTTTGGTATCGTGAATGTTCCAGTTGGTAGCACCGATGACATCCCCGGTCGCGTCGTCGGTCACGTAGACCCAGTGGCTGCTAGGATCGCCCGTGTGCCAGGACCATTGGCGGGCGCGCCACTCATCTTGGGATGCGCCCACCAGCAGATCCCAGAAACCATTGTACGGCTTGCTGTAGGCCTCGAGCTCGACATCCACAACGCGCTGGAACTCGTCTTCGGTGGTGAGTTCATGGAGCTTCAGAGACATTGTGAAACAGCAATTTTGCGTGGGAAATGGCTTGAAGTGGGCGTATGGATTGAAATAAGCCGCAACTGATGACGGCTATTGTCCAATCACTCTCACCAGTAGAAAGTTTCTCTCCTTAGCAATAGAATGGGGTCCTTAGGGGGGGTTGCCTATAATAGGTTTTTTAAAGTGTTCGGGTAACCGTGGTAATTTAGCAAAAAAGAAAACATGGTTGTTAGGTTTTGCCACCGTGACGGGCCGTTTCGCTGTCAACAACTTTGTGGTGTGGCTAGGTACCTTTAGTCCCTTGCTATGCAGCCTGCCGCTTCACCGCTAGGGTATGACATTGCTTTGCGAGCATCATTGTAATGTCTTTTTCATTAAATATTGACAGGGCTGCATGTCCTCTTTTGACCACTCATGCAACACTAATACTTATAGTTGTAAATACTAACCTAGTATTATAGTTTTTTATTTTAAATTTAAAGTGTGCGCAATATGTTTTCTGCCGTTGCAAACGCTAGCACTGTAGTTTTACAATGCTAATTCGCTTAGCGGACAATTTGTCAACTGCTAAATCGAGGTTTGTTGGTTTTGTTGTTGTCGTCCACCGTAGCATAACCCGGTGGCCGAGTCTGCCGTGGTGGGTATCATTAATGGAACCTTTGAGCAGCTCACGCGTATGCCGATCAAGGACAGTTGGCGAGGACATGAGACCTCTTGTTAAAGAGCCAACGTTTTGGAGTCATGGTTAATTGGTAGACTTATCTTGGCGGCCGCATACGGGGTAAGCTGGCATGCGATATCGTACTCTAGCCGCGCTGCCTGTCGGGGTTATGCTGTTGTGTATCATTTTCGTGCTTTCTTCACTACATTGCTACGTTATATCATTCCAACACTGCCTGCATTGTTCTAATTACTATCCTCACTTCTTGGTTTCTTGTGACGTGCAAATAAAAGAACCACTGACTATATTCCATTGGGCAATGAGTACCAAGCTCGTAACATCTGCAACTTTTTAATGTGACGTTAGAATTAAAAGCCTGCCCTTTCATAAAATCCAAACGATGCGTGCCAGCTCTACCTTGCAGTCCGCTCTCACGAACATGATGTCTTTGCTCCATTTCCCGAAGACAGACTAACGGCAAAGCTGAGATCACCATGAACCCATCCGCTTCTACGCAAACCGAGTTCGAAGACCACGGCTCGGTTGTGATCGTTGTGTCCATATTTCTTCTGATCACAAGCACTTTGGTTGTGCTAGCCAGACTGGTCACAAAATGGATGGTCTCAAAACGCTACCATGTAGATGACGGTTTACTCGTCGTTTCACAAGTACGTCGAAGCACTTACTTGAAAGATGATGAAATCCTAACGCGGTCAGGTGTTCAACGTTTTACAAGTCGTCGGGTCTTCGATTTCGGTGTCGAACGGGTTGTTAAAACAGTCTCAAGCTCTCACACCAGGAAATATTACCTCGTTCCAGAAGGTCCGGGCCCTATCCAAACCTTGCCATATTCTTCACTAGAATCGAGTGTTCTGACTCATTTTAACTTTGAATAGTCAATCTACCTGGCCAATATAGCCTCGGTGATATGCCAGGCAATCGCGAAGATATCAGCTGTGTTGCTTATCCAAATCATTTCCCCTAGCCAACCTCATCGAACGCTTGTTTGGTTGTCCGCCGGAGCTACCTCACTCTGGGCGGTTTCTGCCCTTGGGTCGCTTATATTCCAGTGTAAACCGCCACGCGTTTGGGATTTCCTGGCCAACGAATGTATTAATCGCCGCGCGTTGTGGTACTATATCAATTCGTTCAACATCGGCCTAGAAATCATCCATATCATACTTCCCGTTGCGGTAGTATGGAGCCTACACACCCGATTTCGACGTAAAGTTTCTATTGTGTCATGTTTTGCAGTCCGAATTTTGTGAGTGACCAGATCTCCCCCTTTTCTTGACTTTGCGGCTAAGCTGTACACCAAGTTCTATTGCGGCAATCAGCTGGCAAGTTGGGGAAACGAAAGGCATCTCAAAACAGAATGATGAAGCAATGTCATACTGGCGATTTCTACTTGCCATGATATTAGTCCAGAACCTTGGGGTTATCACGACTTCCATCCCTTACTTGAAGCCCTTCTTTAACAGTCTAGAGTCGGGCATGATCCGCAGCGATGATATTCGACGGAGGGGAGGTAGTTCTAAGGCTGCGAGCTCGGGCCATGACCAGAGTTATGGCAGTGGTATGCCCCTACCCAGGCAGTCGGGCAAAACAATTCAGAGCGACACACACGAACTACAGAGCTTTGTGCACGAGGCCTCAGGACCCCTTGCATCAGCCTCTGTCACCACTGGGAGATCCGACACCAACGCTGACTGGGAAGCCGCTAGCCACTCGAGCCAATCAAATCTCATCAAAATAGTCAGGACATGGGGGGTCATAAGCGGTTCGTCACAAGCAGAGCACGCCGAGGAAACCCCTGATGAAAGGCACGTCCAAAGCAGACTGGCCAATGCCAGGCCTCTCCACGAGGGTGTAATCATGTAACACTATATGCTACCAACAGGCAGCCACTCTAGGTACTTGGAGGTCGCGCGTATCTGATAAGTATTATGCAGTACACGCACAGGATGATTTCTGCCCGGTGGGGTAATTAGGTCCCCCTCTTCCATCACGTATCTCGACCGCAATCTGCCCCAGACCACCCTCTTCTATCATTTCTTTCAAAGGGCATTTCTCATTGCGGAGAATATTGTTACATGTGAAAATGAAAGCGTCAGAAAATTGCAGCAGCTTCAAAGTGCTTGAGCGTGAGGATTGCGGCTTTTACGATCGGTATCATTGCGCCATAGCTGACGACCTCGGAGCTGGTGGTGATCTCCATGTCGAATTTGAGGCCATTGAGTCCGTAGGCGGATGCCAAGGCTGTTATCCTTATCGTTGCTATTAGTGTACAGGGTGGACCTAGCCACCAGGGGGGGCACAGTATTTATTCTTTGTTTTCCTCACATGTAGATAGCTTCAGGCGTTCACGGCATGGGGCAGTCATCGCAGATTTTCTCATACAATTGAATTCTATTTTACCCCTATTGAAGTGCCTGCAATTATAGGTCTCATTAGGTGATGGTTATATTACATATGAGCGGCCGTGGGCCGCGCAGTATGTAATGTATCCAGATTCACCATCCATGCAGTGGTCTTTACCACGGACCGGCCATGATCGCCCCACCCCGCCATCACACACACTTTATACTTGGCATCACTTTCGGGCTCCGAATACGTCGCGGATTGGATAGGCCTCCGGCGACGGCCCCACTAGAGTCGGTTTTTGGAGAACTACGTATACGTACATGTATGTAACCTACTCCAAAAACTTTTTTTGGCGCGCCACGAGACGGAGGTCAGCTCAGTCTTCCTTGGAGTAGGCACATAACCTTGTTCGAGAAGACCGCTGTCACCCAGCCCTCTTCATGTCTTCAGTGATTGCCATCCTCCCCTTTGCTGCAAGTCGTAATCAAGTCCACTACTTCCTGTTGGGCCATCATTTCGCTTTATGCTTGAGGTTTCACTGCATAGTAAGCGTGTCAATGGCCAATGCTCACACATGAGGCTGGGTGTTTCAGCTCGCCTGCTCCCCGCTCGTTCGCGGTACTGCTCCCAATTCGCCCCGGCCATCCTGGTCCCCCGAGCTAATGGGATTTGTTTGCACACTTGCATATCACAAAGTCGATAATCGACGTTGATTGGTGCAAGACTCTACCTCTTGGACTTCGAAAGCCTATCTCCCATCTCTTTTTTCCAACGGTCGTCTGTCTTTTTCATCCTTGACCTCCTGCTTCATGCTCCCAATCACACAACAGCATTCCGGTCAGCCACCACCATGGAAATGAACGGTGCTCTTGAGATGAAAGCCTTCAAGGCCAATGGCGAGCACGCTCCACCTGCTAAGCTCGACATCACAGAGTCGATGGAAAACACACGCGTCGAGCCATCCGTCGAGAACGCATCGAACCGAACAAGGCGATTGATAGAACGCGACAACAATGTCCTTGCACGCCTCGGGAAGAAACCCGTCCTTAAGGTACCCATTAGCTCATTCCGACACCCGGGCTTTGATCACGCGCTAATCTGTGCACTCAACAGCGGAATTTCGCCTTCATGTCCATGCTAGGCTTTAGCTGCGCCATTATGAACACCTGGGAAGGAGAGTTGTTGTATGTCAAGCCTCCCTCTCATCGGCCGCGTATAACCAGTGACATCTGATTGTTTGGGCAGACTGTTTTATCAGTCGTACCAGAACGGTGGTTCTGCTGGTTCCATCTACGGCCTTCTCATCGTTTGGGTCGGAACCCTCTGTGCTTTCATCACAACGGGAGAGTTGGCCTCGATGTAAGACATGACTCTTTCCTCATCTTCAAAGACATAAGGAAACGCACTGACAGAATCACAAGGGCGCCCACATCTGGTGGGCAATATCACTGGGTGTACATGCTAGCTCCCTTAAGTTCACGAAGATTTCTAAGTTACTTCATTGGTCAGTATACCGCACGGAGATGGCTTCGTAGCTCGCACTAAGATTCGTTAGGCTGGTTGACCGTTGTCGGCTGGCAAGCCGCTACCGCTTCACTTGGGTATCTCTCAGCGACTCTCATACAGGGCTTAGCCGTACTGGGCAACCCAGCATACCAACCGTTGCCTTGGCAGACGACTCTCCTCATGTGGGCTGTGATCGCTTTCGCAGTGATATTCAACACAGTCATCAGCAGCGCATTACCAAAGGTGGAAGGCGGCATCCTAATTGTGCACATTCTAGGCTTTTTCGCTATTCTGGTACCGTTGGTCTATCTGAGCCCACATCAAAGTAAAGAAGCTGTTTTCACAGTCTTTTATAATGGCGGCGGCTGGCCAACACAGGGCCTTTCATTTCTGATCGGCCTGGTAGCTACTGTGTTTAACTTTCTTGGTATAGTCGTCCGCTCCACCTTGCTTCGACTCACTCTAACAGAAATGCAGGCGCGGATGGTGCCGTTCATGTTAGCTTACTACCCAAGCTACTGCATAATTCTGGGTACTAATTAGTCGATTTAGATGTCTGAAGAAATCCAAAATGCTGCCGTGATTGTCCCACGAGCAATGGTATTCACGGTCATCTTAAATGGCGCATTGGGACTTGCCATTCTAATAGCCGTCTTGTTCTGCGTCGGGGATATAGAGGCAGCCCTTGCCAGTCCTACGGGATTTCCGATCATGACAATATTCGAACAAGGTGTGCGATCTGTCAAAGGCGCGCAGACCATGTCTGCAATTCTCACAATCTCGATCCTTTGCGGCACTATCTCCATTCTTGCATCGGCCTCACGGATGACGTGGTCATTTGCACGTGATAGAGGCCTTCCTGGCTGGTTCTATCTCAGCAAAGTTTGTCTTGCGCTACCCTCCACGAAGTTCCCAGACTAATCTGATATTTAGGTTCATCCCAAAAGCTCCATCCCAGTCATATCGGTCGGCGTGTCAACGGTGATATCTTGCCTTCTTGGCCTCATCATCATTGGGTCTTCTGTGGCATTCAATGACGTTGTCTCTGTGACTATCAACGGCTTATACGGATCATATTTGGTCGGAAATAGCCTATTGCTGTGGCGTCGCGTGAAAGGCCAGATCCGACCTTATAGCGAGAGTTATACAGGCACTGATCTCATCAATGTCTCTTACCAGAGCTTGACATGGGGACCGCTACGAGTACCAGAGCCTTTTGGTACAATCATAAATGGGTTTGGCTGCACGTATCTCGTTGTCGCTTTGTTCTTCAGCTTTTGGCCATCGGTTATCAACCCGACAGTGCAAACAGTGAACTGGAGCTCGCTTATTGTCAGCTTTGCGTTGATATGGTCAATTGTTTATTACATCTTTTGGGCACGGAAAGTCTATTCAGGGCCAGTCATTCAGACGAATTGATCTACTCAAGTGGAGGTCCTTACATCTTAGAAATAACCACTCGCTTCTGGCCCCTAGCAAGACGCTACGCGGCGTCTCATACATACTCTTTCTGGGAGTTTTAGAGCAATGGATGTGTGTATTCAGATATCATTCTCACGACATTAAATACGACCAATCAATGAAGACCAAATACGCGGGAGATCACAGTAGTTAACATCATAGGAGCCATAAGTCTTGTTTTCTGGATCGGTATACTAAAATAATTGACGCGCCGGAATTGATGAGAGACTAACACATACGTAATTGCAGTTGAGTGCCACGTGGACGTAAGTAAGGGCGTGTTCGGTTGTCAGCACGCCGGAGCGCTCTGGGTAACTTGGATACATCATGGCCTCTGCACTAGCCATATTTAGCGATAGTAAGTACGCTAGCGAAACCTTGTCAGAACGTTGTACTGGTTGTACTATTGCTCTAGAGGTGCCTGTAGTATAGGTGTTGGAGTAATAGGTCTTGGCAAAAGCATGCTAAAACCTCTTCTAGAGGAGGTTTTAGCGTGCTGCCTTTATTTCTGCTAAGAACTGCTAAAAAGGGTGTAGATAGCTTCTTTTTAAAGTTAGTATGCTAAAAGGTGCACTTAGTAGCTTAAAGTATATAGAAAAAGTTAATTGTAAAAAAACAACAACAATATATCCTTTTTTTACTATATTAAATATAGCTTAGTTTTAGAATTAGCGTCTTAAAAGGTATAAAGTAGACCTTTTACATAATTAAAAAGCACCGGCGTGCTAAAAACTAAACACGCCCTAAGGCTTTGAGGGGGCGGTGGGACTATTAGGTTCTAGCGTGGGTATACCATATGTACCATGTTAGTTTTTTATCTTAAGTGCTATCCCTTTGACGATGATGCTCCCGCCTTACCCCTGTCGCTATATCGCCACTCTTTACTGTTTATTAACTATCCTTGTTAAGTTGCTATTACATTATTAAACTTAGAATACTAGGTGTGGTTGTAAAGGACGTAGTTTTATAGCTTGTAATAGTGACTCTTTCTAGTACATGTGGCGCGGGCAAAATTAGGTGAGAAATAAAGTACCTTCCAATAAGACTTTTAATTGGTTAAGCATCTCTACATCTTGTACTAACAGGGGTAGGGCGGGATCATCGGCGTCAAAGGGATAATACCTACAGGTTGTAGAGTACAAGAAGATATCTACCTCATTCTTTAAGCCCTAGAGATCAGGAAAGCTGTCGCCAAATCAATAGTAGCCCCCTAAACCAATAATAGATGCTGTGCGACCCCAAGATTTGTCACGCAATAGCTGAGAACAAGCAATGGAGCATTATCCGGCCTTGGGTGTTGCCAATGGAAGGTATAAGTGTAAAGGGGGACGTACCTTCCCTAAGGACTGACCGTCAGGAGGTACGTACCGCTCGCGCAAGCTCGCCGAAGGCAAGCCAAGGATTGGCCGAAGGCCTGATAAGGCCTTGCGGCCACACACAATTAGCACACCAGATAGAAGTAATCCTCTATAGCTACTTTTTAGAATCCAGCATATCACCTTGCAATGTTAATACACTCTCTCAAGGGGTGGCATCATTGAATGGCGCATCTTCTACTCAATAGGAGAGAAAAGTGGGTCAACAGACAAAGTTAAATATCTGTTAAAATTAAGCGAAATATTACTATAATTACTATATAAATAATATAGGATTAATTAATTATAATGTTGTAATGTGTATTTTTGTTGACCGTTTATTCTTTATTTCTTAAGTTTTTATATAATTTATTATGTAGGGCTTAGAAGCTAAGAAGGCCTACCCTTTAGGTGGCCCTAGTGCTTTGTTTTTACTACTTTTAGTAGCTGCACCTTTTGGCGTTATTTTAATATACTTTTTTAAGGTAAAAATGCTTTGTTTTTTGCTTTAAATACTTTTAATATTGCTAAATAGTTAAAGAACTACTTAATTTTAGCTTGCTAACTTTATTAATATTAAAAAATTGCTTATATTAAGTAGTTTGCTAAGTTTTAAAACGCTTTTATTGCGGTATATAATTTATTTTATTTAGTTTTTTACTATTTAGCCTTTTTAAAAGTAAAAAGTATAATAGCTTGCCTTTTTTATAAGCAAAATATTGCTAATTTACTTATTAATATACTTTGCTACTTTATAAAAAGTTTTTTTAAGCTAATATATTTTTATTATTTAAGTGTGCTAACTTTTTTGCTTTTAAGGTTTTTTTAAAGTTAGTTATGTTTAATTGCTTTAAAAAATAATTTTATTTTGCAGCTAGTAGCAGCTTAGTAAGCCTATTTATAATTATTTTATTAAATAATATATATTTTACTTATATTATTTGCTTTTTAACTTTTTAGCGTAACTAGTAATTATATATATTAATATAGTATAGTTTAGTTTTTAATATAGCTATTTTTTTTATAACTAAGCTAATTATTTGTTTATTATTATAGTAAATAGTAATATAATTTTTATTAAAGCTAATACTAAGTTTTTTAATAAGTTAACTAATAAATATTGCTTTTTTTGCTGCTTGCAATAAAGCTAATAACTTTGCTTTAGTTATAAAAGTAATAATTATATTTTATTTGTTAGCTTGCTACCTTATAACTTTTTTAAATAGTACTATTATATAAGCTTGCAAGCTTTTTTAGTTGCTTAAGTTGTTAGCAAAAAAAGAATTGCTTATAATAATAAGGCCGTTGCTTTTTTTAAGCTTAAAACATAAGTATTGCGTTTTTATTAAATAGCTTAATACTTTATTAGCTTTTTTATAGTATTTTAGCTTAAAATTTATATTAAATTATAATAGCTTAAAAGCTATAAAGGTAATATTAAGCTAAATTATAACTATAGTATATATTATAAACTTTATTTTGTGCTAGTAAAAATATATTTTTTAATAAGTAGCTAACCTTTTATATAGGCATAACTTTTAGCTTTAAAAAGGCGTATTGCTTTTTAAACTTTTTTGTTATATTAGCTTGCTAATTTTTTTAATATATAAAGCTTATAAAAGCTAGATTTTTTATTTTAAGCAATTTTTAATTATTTTTATGCTTAAAAACTATTAAAAGTTTTTGCTACTAGTTAGTTTATAGCAAGTAGCTAATTACTATATAGCGCTAATAGCTTATTATATATTTTTTTTATAATATATAAGCACTATGTTATTAATATAAACAAAAATAAGTACTTTATTTTTACTAAAGCAACAAAGCTTATATAAAACTAGTTTAAAGCTTATTAATATAAGTGTTAAAGTAAGCTTTTTTTATTAAAGTAAAAGCAATTTTTATAGTTTATAAAGTACTTTATTTAGCTTTAAAATAGTTTTAGCTTTTATATAGCTTAGTAGCATTTTTATATATACTTTTTTTTTAAGTTTAGCATTAATAAAAGCGTTAACTATATTAAACTATTTTAACTTTAAGTTAAAGTAGGCTATAATAGTAATAAAGGTTTTAAATAACTTTTTAGCTAGTATTAAAGCATATGTTTTTTTAGTGCTACTAATAAACTATTAGTTATTATATACTACTAGCTTAGCTTTGCACTTAATAAAGTACTTATGCTTATTAAACTTATAAGTATAAACTTATATATACTTTAAAATAAAATAGTTATTTATAACCTTTTAGTTTACTTTATCTTATAAGTTTATTTTTTTATAGCTTTATAAATAAACTTTTTTAGCTTTAAAAAAACTTTTTTTTATAAGGTAGTTATTTAAGTTTTTATAAGTATATAGTACTAAAGGTAACTTATGTTTATATATTTTATTTTTTTTAAAAATTTATTTGTTAAGCTTTTTTTAATGCTTACTAGCGTTAAGTAAATATAGTTGCGCTTTATTTACTAGCTTGTTTAGCTGCTTTTTTATATTTTTTTTGCTTACTAGCTTGCTATAAAAACTTTTAGTTATAGTGCTTAAGCGTTTTATATTAAATATAGCTTTTTAGCATTTTTGCTAATAGTTAACTTTAGTATAAAAAGTAAAAAGGTTTTTTTTACTTTTATATTTTAAAGCAGCTATAATTAATACTTTATAAGCAGAGCGCTTATTTTTTAAATTAGCATTTATGCTGCAAGCTAAGTGTTTTAAGACAGCTATAGTTAATACTTTATAAGCAAAGCGCTTATTTTTAAATTAATATTAATAATATAAGCTAAGTGTTTTAAAGCAGTTATAATTAATATTTTATAAGCAAAGCGCTTATTTTTTAAATTAGCATTTATAATATAAGCTAAAAAAAAGTAGTTAGCATTAAAAAATTAAAAGAGGTTAAAAGGCTAGCGTTGTTACTGCTTTATAAGCACTTTATAAAATAATTAGTTTTTTAAGTTAACTTAGCTATATTTTAATTTTAAAACTTTTTAACTTTTTGTTTACTTTTTTTTAATATAAGTAGTATAACTTTTTTATTTAACTAAAAGTATATATTTATAGTTTTTTTATATGTTTTAAGCTTATTTTGCTTGCTTATTAATATAGCAAAAGCTTTGTTTAAAATAGCTTTAATATAGTTTTTAGCAATTATAGTATTGCTATATTTAAACTTTTTATTAAAAATTATATTATAAGTTAATTTTACTTTTTTTATTATAAAGTTTTATACTTAATAAATATTAGTTAAATTATAGCTAATAAAGTAGCTTATTTAAGCTTTTAAGTAAAGTTTATTAAAATAGTTTTTTTTAAGTTGGCCTAATGCTTTTATTATATAAGCTTTAATGCTTATTTTGTAAAGGTATGCTAGCTTTAGCTTTTTGCTTTTTATTAGCCTTTTTTTTTTTATAAAATAAATATAAAAATGCTTATAAAAGGATTGCTAGTTATTAATATATTTAGAGGTTTTATTATATAAGTAAATAGCTATTTTAAAAAATTTAGGCTATAGTATATTAAGCAGTTTTAACTTTATTTTTATAGTGCAGGCCTTTTTTTTTATTGCGCCTTTTAAGCGCTCTGTGCTTTTGTTTTAGCCTTACGTATTAGTAGCAAAAAGCTTAAAATAAATTATATAATTTAAAAAAGCTTTGCATATTTTTTTAAGCTTATTTTTATGCTAGAGGACCTTATTGTTATATTTAATTATTTTTATTTTTATATTATAAAGGTTATAAATGTGCTTAATTAAGCAAGTTAGCACTTTAATTATACTTTTAGTCTTTTTATTTTTAAAGTAGTAATTTTATATATATTTTAAATAATAGTTAGTTATAAGCATTACTAAGTTATTTAAGTAAGTTGTTTTTTTAAAATTATAAAAATTAATAGCTATTTAAATTTTTAGCTTATAAAAGCGCTTTTTTAGCTTTTGTTAAACTTGCTATTTTATTTTAGCTAGGGCGTAAGCTTTGTAGTTATTAGTTTTAATCTTAGTCTTAAAAAATATTTTAATTTTTAATTTTTTAAAGTATTATATAACTTGCTTTAGCAATTTTAGGCCTAGGTAGCTTAAACAAAGGTGCTAACTTATAAAGTTAGCTTATAATAGCTTTTTTTTTATATAACTATTAAAGCAGTTTTTTTTTATATAAAACACTTTTTTAAAAAGGTAAAAAAGCAAATATTTAAAAACATATTAGCTAAGCTTATTTTAAAGTTTATATATTTTTTTATTGCTTTATTGCCTTTTTAAAACTAATAGCGTAGGCTTTATATTTTATTAAAAGCTATAGCTTTAAAGTTGCTATAAAAAAATAATATTTATTAAAAAGTTTTAATAATAGGCTATATTTTTTAGCTTTATAATTATAAAACTTTTTAAGCTTTGTGTGTTAATATTAACTTTTTTATATTTTAGTACTATAACTATTAAGTTTTTTGCTATTATAAAGTTACTTTTTATTGCTTTTTTAAAATTAAAAAAATAAGCTATTTTATTAAATATATAAAAGATTGTTTTTAAGTTAAAGATTATAAAGTTTTTTAAAAAGTATTTGCTTTGTTTAGCAATAAATACTAACTTTTATGCTATTAATAAAAAACTTATAATCTTTTTTAAAAGTTAATTTTAAAGCTTATTAACTTTTTATTTTGCTTGTTTTTTTTTTGCTTACTTTACTTTTTTTAGCTAGCTTAAGCTTTTTTTTAAAATCTTAATTAATTTATTGCTTTATGTTTATTATAAGCTTTTATTAGTTAGCTGCTATATTAAAGAAAATATATTAATACTTTATAAGTAAGTATAGCTTTAAGCAGGCCTTGTAAGTAGCAATATTAGCTTTAAATCTTTTGTTAATATTTAAGCTTTTTTAGCTTTTGCTGCAGCCTTTGCTTTTTTTTTTAACTTTTTTAGCTTTTGCTTTATAAGCTTTTTTTTAAGAGCGCTAAGTTTTTATAAAGAAAAGGTATGTTTTTTTTATTTTTATTATTTAACCTTTTAAAGTTATAAGTAAAAAAAGCCTTTTTAATAAGCTTTTTATTAATTATAAAAGTATAAGTTATAATATATTAATAAAAACTGTTAGCAATATTTATAAAAGTTATTATATTTTAACTTAGCTTTTTTTAATGTATTATTTTATAAGCTATAGTTTATTTTAATAATAAAGTTTTAAATATAACTTTAAGGTTAAAAAATAAAGCTTTTAATAACTTTAAATTGTTTAGTTTTTTATTAACTGCTTTAAATATTGTTAATTTTTATACTTGTACTTATATAGTAAGGTTTTTTAATATATTTTTTATAAGCTTAATTAACTGCTTATACTAAGTTTATAAGTTTTGCTTAATTAATAAAAAAGCAGATTTTTTAATACTTTATAATTTATTATATTACTTGTTAATAGTTTTATTAATTTTAAAGTATAGCTTGTAGTAGTGTATAGCTATTATATTTTATATATACTTTTTTATATTAGCCTTTTTATTAAAAATTTTGTTTGTTTTTTTAAATTTTTATAAATATATTGCAATATTATTTTTATAGTTTGTTTTTTTTTTAGTGTTTTTTT
>Ga0247782_1000317_pt1 | contig 44157 bp, 30 predicted proteins | sample UWRJL019104C5_FD_179928 | JGI IMG/M metagenome (GOLD analysis project Ga0247782, IMG submission 179928) | Plant litter microbial communities from Arlington Agricultural Research Station in Wisconsin, United States - UWRJ-L019-104C-5 | ecosystem: Environmental > Terrestrial > Plant litter >...
AAACAAAAAAAAAAAAAAAAAAAATACTACTGTAATCTAATTGCTAGGCAACTAGTGTGATAATACAGCATATAATAATGTCGTAACATTTCACAGTCAATATTGCATGTGAACGTAATTCCAACTTCTAGTTCACAATCTAGGCCATCTAGAATAACCTCCCAGGCAGCCATATAAACTACGTCTACATAGACATGTGAGTTTGAGCCCATCGGTACTAGCTTGCGAAGTTTGCGCTGACGACGACGTGGTTTTAGAAACCCCACGTGGGTGAGGCAAATCCTCGGAAGCCCTACCAAGATATAGTTAAACCTGGATACGGTACTTCAAAGAGGGGAACAAGGGACCAGATAACCTAATGGCCGTGAAGCTTAATATGTACTTGAAACACAGCTTAAGGATAGGTATTAATAATTATGCATATCGTGTTGGTTGGGATTACTAGACTTATTTAGACTCTGTGGAGTTACATAGTTGCACTCAGCCTTAGATATAGTACCTAACTTAGCTGCCTTGTCAAATGGAAATACTTCAAATTGTCTGGTCAAGTACAGTAGTAAGTATGTACATGCATATGCAAGTACTGCATCTTTACATCTCGCAGGCTAGACCAAATAGGAACCTTCTTTGCGAGGAAGGCTTCCCCACATCTTCCCCCGCAAGGGTTCCGGTACTGTACAAGTCGACCACTTCCAAGATACAATCAAAGAACAATATCTAAATGTACTCCAGGTTTTAGACCCAAAAACGTTGGCTTGTCTTGCGTACGCCTTATGCAAACCCCAGATCGGATCAGAAAGAACCCTGGCTTGTGATACAGTATCTTGTCATCCCAACGAGATTCGGCGATGCTGGCATGGCCCACCAGTCCCTTGGGTCCTCTTTCGACAAGGACAAGGACCGGGGGGCGGGGGCGGGAGAAGAGGAAAAAAGGAAAGACGTCACTAGTCTCGTTGTTTATTGCTAGTGTTACTATCCTAACAGGGTGCATCTTTGGAGGGGTTCATACGATACTACTGTACTACTGTACTACTGTACTCCTACTCATCTAAACAACCCCCTTGTGAGTTATTCACATGAAAACGTACATAGTAAAGTATGCTACGTGAATGATGGGAGGGGCATCACTAGTTCTACTCGTCGGTTTTCTCGATGTCCTCTTGCCACCTATACAGGAAGAATCAAATCTTGATCCTTGTATAGCGATACCAATTGGTGCTTCCTAGTGTGTTACTTCAAGTGTGTTTCCTATACCCATGTAGACGTTGTCTTTCTAGAAGTCTAAATAAGACTTACCATTTAAGACGTTGCTTTTATCGTCAACCTACTTGCTTTCAAGATACCCTTTCTTGTTCCTATAAGACTCTAACTTATACCCTACTAGTATCATTTCTATCATATTGTCTATAGTGTTCACAATACTCTCTTATACTCCCCCAACATGGGTGTATTAGCCCAGGTCTTCAGTTTCCCGGGCATCACGCTCGCGGCAGTTGTCGAGTCGCTATATGCTATCCGGCATTATCCAGATACTTTCCCTAAACTCTTCGAGTCGAAGAGTCACTTGGGGATAGCCGCTGTCATCTTTCTCGCCAACTATGCATTTCTGGGCTTGTTCTGGGGCCTCATCTACCCAAGACTCCTGAGCCCACTGAGACACCTGCCTGGCCCAAGAGTAAGTAAACCAGTATCCGAACATCTGATAAGTGTTCTGGCGTGACTTGCTAACTGATTGTATGATAGTTTGTCATTAATGTCGTCCATAAGACTCTCTTGGAGAAAGACCGACCTTCGGGCGATATCTTCCTGGACATCACCAAGAAGTATCCCAACGAAGAGCTAGTGAACTTGAACGCCTTCGACTTAGAAGTCCTGGTCGCCAAGCCACAACTTCTGGCAGACATCCTGGTCCACAAGGCGTACGACTTCATCAAGCCGCCCAAGGTCAGCGCCTTCCTGCGCCACGTGCTGGGAGACGGCCTTATTATGATTGAGGGCGACCAGCACAAGTTCCTGCGGAAGAACACGATGCCGGCCTTCAGCTTCCGGCACATCAAGGATCTGTACCCAATGATGTGGGACAAGTCCGTGCTCATGTCGGAGGCCCTGCAGGAGGCGCTCGTCAGCGGCGAGGGCAAAGGGACCGGTGTCGTCGACCTCTGCAACTGGACGAGCAGGGTCACTCTCGACATCATCGGCGTGGCCGGCATGGGCCGCGAGTTCAACACGCTGAAGAAGGCAGAGGACCCGCTCCTCGACATCTACGAGCAACTGCTCGAGCCCGACCCGGAGAAGCTCGCGTTCGCGGGCGCCTCCATCGGCATCGGTCTGGACTTCGTCAGACTGCTCCCCTGGCGGATGAACGGCGTGTTCAAGTACCTGACTAGTACCCTTGGCCGGCTCTGCGGGCCTATGCTCCAGGAGAAGAAGGACGCGATCGTTAAGGCGAAGGACGACCACTTCGATGTCTTGTCCCTGCTGATCAAGTCCGGCAACTTTAGCGATGAGCAACTGAAGGATTCGCTCCTGACGTTCTTGGCTGCTGGGTAAGTTTTCTTGCTTGCTGTCACAGGCACCGATAAAGAGGCTATAAACAGTTTAGCTAACCTTTTTTCTTTTTTCCCCCTTACTAAATAGACACGAAACTACCTCCTCCGCTCTCAGCTGGGCATGCTACCTCCTATCCAAACACCCCGAATACCAAGAAAAGCTACGCGAGGAGATCCGTCAAGCGCTCCCGGATTCGGACGCCGACATCGAGGTGTCGGAACTCGCAGGGATCCTGGAGCCACTCCCCTACCTCAACGCCATCATGCACGAGACCCTCCGTCTCTACCCGACCGTTCCCCTGACCCTGCGGACCGCAACCCGAGACACCTACATCGGGGGTCACCTGATCCCGCAAGGCGTTACTCTGGTCTTATCGATGTGGCAAATGAACCGATCGCCCGAGGTCTGGGGACATGACGCAGCGGAATTCAAGCCCGAGCGCTGGATCACCGGCGGGAAACCGAACTCCAACGGCGGCGCGAGCAGTAACTACGAGTTCCTGACTTTCCTCCACGGGCCGAGGAGCTGTATCGGGCAGAACTTCGCGAAGGCCGAGATGAGGTGTCTGTTGACGTCCATGATCCGTACTTTCGAGTGGGGGTTGGCTATGGACGAGTCGAAGATCATTCCTAGGGGCGTTATCACGATTAAGCCTGCTAATGGGCTGTTTCTTAAGCTTAACCCCTTATCCAAGGAGGGCAGCTCATGAGGATGTATGAAAGGTTAGGGGTTGGTGTGGGTTCAAATATTGAACGAAAGTTCTCTTTTATTTTTTTCCCAATAGGCCGGGTCAAATAGTAGAAGATATGCGAATGCATGCATGCATGCATTGTTGTATTATGAGTTGACTAAAGAAGGCCACATTGCATGGTAGAGTGACTAACGCTAAATACGACTTTTACCTCCTTTTTATAGCCCTGTATATAATGATATTAATAAGTTCTATTAAATAATTCTGTGTTGTTGATGTGAGTAACATGCATGTATCAGTTAGAGCATGCCTACATGGAACTCTGCCAGATTCTCACTGGGTGGTATATGAGAAAGTGCTTTTTGTTTGTGTCTGTTGTGTGTTATATGAGTTCTATATACCAAGTCATTATATTCGAAACTCAGTTGTTGATGTCACGGAGAGGCCTACCAAGCGCATCATCCCACTCTCACATATATTATGCTACGAGGAATCTAATGAGCATGTCAGACAGGCCTGAAATGCTCCCTACATACACATGAGTAGGGCCCTCAGGGGCCCTACTACATAGGGATTGGCAGACCGCTAGTCTGCCGCGCCCACACCGCCTTACTAGTGCTTACCTAGGGTCAAATCTACCACGACAGTTGATGAAGTGAGCTTGGATGTTCTCGGTTACGTTTCCCAGGCAGGCATCTACCTTTTCAATTATAGGTACATGTTTCCATTATACCTTCGAATAGAGTCATGAGTTGATGGTCTATTAGCTTGCGAAAGATAAATAAGTGACTGGATACCTCCAAGATGAGCTCTGTGTTACAAGTCATACTGTTGCCCTTCAGTACAGCCATCACTAGCTATCTTTTCGGGCTCTGTACAATCAAGATGGAGGTAACACTGACTCTCCCTGTAGTTATGGTAGTGGTCGCATAAAACCGTGGCACCGGTCCCCCTATCCCACCGTTGTCAAGTCCTCTAGATATGGCAGCACGAACATTTTGAGACACGCTCAAGCCGAAACTTCTAGCGTATGTGTGTTGTCTAAAGCTATAGTGTATATAAAGACATTTGTTTCTTTCTTGGTCGAGATGAACGCGAGTTTATGTGAAGACCAGCCCATGATCATTACCTTCAAGTTTTCATATTCACCAACTGCACTGTTCCAGACCATTTGCTATTATTTTGTAATTTATTTTCTTTCTTCTTCGTTGCGTGTAAGTGTTTGACTACCAAATAATACTAAATAATTATCCACATTCACTGTCAGTGCTCATGATAGGTAATCATAAACGCTAAGATGCCCCAGGCCTCCTTCCCCAAGCTCTTACCATCAGGTAATGGATCTTATGACTGTTGAGCTCGTCATGGAACACCCGGATAAACTCCTCCGCCTCCTCGTCTGTCGACATGCCTTCGACGCCGCCGAGGCTGACGATCCCCCGCAGCGTCTGCGCGATGAATGTCTTGAAGAGGCTGTTTGTCCGCTTGATCCAGTCCTTCCCGTGGTGCGTGTACAGCTGCGAGGCTCCGGGATATGCCTTGTCGTCGCACTCGACATACCCGGCCTTTTCCATGTAGCTGCGCATGCCTATTGGTAAGCTATTTATTGCCTTTACGTTAGCTTGTCGCACTTCGTGATTTGGTTTATTGTTTGACTCGGGGAGAAAGAGGGGTAATAATGTATGGACGTACTTCAAGTCTCGCCCGACTTTCTTTGCGAATCGATAATTTATATCTTGGAATTTATACCAGTTGATACTAGGCGGTTCGACACTCGTCAACAACTGCGATGTGTCAGTACATCATACTCAATGAATATGACGTGTAACATCTTTAAGGCTGAAGGATAATGATTCATAGTCTAATCTACTCACCGGTCCAGTCTCAGTCCATACTAAATAACCGCCAGGTTTCAGGAGAGTCATAAGATTCTTCACCAAGTCGATACCAAGGCCATCCTTCAGGGCAAAGATGATCAACCGCAGGTGCACAACGTCGAACTTTCCTAGCAGCTCTTCCGGGAATGGTTCGTGTATATTCGCCGTCTGGAGCGAGATATTGGACGGTAAAGAGGAAGCGGGCGGGAACTTTGATGTGTCGAGGTCCACGCCGACGAGCTCCGCCTCCGGGGGCAACGTCTTAGCTATCTCTACCAGCCATATCGCGGACCCAGTCGCGAGATCCAGGATCTTAGGAGGCGTAGGCGACGCCGCGAGAGAGGATGCGATGTGCGGGGGCAGCAGGTCCTCCTGCATGATATCGGTGAAGACAAAGTGTTGAGTGTTCAGCCGTCTATGCTCCGCTTCTGGGGAGCCGGCGTTGAGGAAGTAGATGGATTCATCTTTGGCTGACATCTTGATAGTGTTGACCGTATATGTGAATGTTGCTGTAGAACGCCTCTATTACGGTATAACGCTTGATTATGAGGAGTTATTCATTCAAGCCTAAAGTCTGGGTTAATGGAACTGTAAGTCAGTCACACATCCATTTCATCTGACGTGTTGTCTGATCTATTCTTATATATTCGGTCTATAAGATGCTAACCGAGCATGAATTGATTTGCGTTGCATCGAACTAACACCTACCCTCGTCTCAAGCGCTCTTCCTTCGTACCTCCCCAGCATTACTGCTGTGAACCGTTACGAGGCACACTTTACTGATAACGTGCTAGTCTTGCCACCACATGAGTACTTACTATGGTATCAGACATATTAAGTGTACCCATGTCAAGTACTACTGCTCACCCGTGGGTCTACGCCATACTAAATACAGTATAACGCCTCTGGCCTGTGAGCAGAGGTACATTCAGCAACTTTTGTAGACTGTGTTGGTGCTTTGCCGCGCCTTTGGGGCCATACAGTGGCCGCCCTTTTCGCCAGATCTTAACTCTATAGAAAGGGCATAGAATAGAATAAAGAACTGCATACAAAGGCACTATGGCCATATTAAGAACCCTTTGTATGACCTACTACACAGGTAGTTTTAGAGACATAGGAAGCTGCAGACAAGTTATGGCTCGAAGAGTTAGTACAGGGCATGCTACAGAGGTGCTGGGCTGTAGTAGAGGCTCAGAGGGTCTATACAAAGCACTAAGTTGTACACATACACACACAACACCAAGGCACTTATGCCAGCAACATTGAATATGGTCATTTTTGCAGGCTTTATATTGCAGGACAGTATGAGTGTGAGTGTGTTGGCTGTATTGTACGTTATAGGGGAGGGCCACCCACTAGGGTGGTAGAGATCCTGCTACTAAGGGATCCATCTATTAAGACCCGTTGAGCGTAGTAAAGGGGGCTGCAAAACTATAGAACATTTGTAAATATTTTATGTTAAAGTAAACGCATCCATGCAAGGGGTGCATGGCCACATGAGCCAGAGGCTCATGTGACACGTGTGGTGGAAATAACGTTGCAAGCAAAGCGTAGAAAACCATTAGCGCTGTTAGGAATCAAACCCAACTCCACACTTATAACTACTTAAGTAACCTCTTCGGCAGACTGTTACAGGTAGCTATAGATTAGATACGTAGATCAGATAAGACATGTACATAACTGGGGTCACTCCCCGCTGTGGCCTTTGGCCATGCCTGCCTCACCAATACACCTCATTTTAATACACATAATTCATACCTACCCTTGGATCACCTTACAGCATATTAGCTGGTAATTCTAAAATGTGCATGTAAATTCGGTGTAGGAATAAGTAAGAAGTATTCCATAGTTTTTTGGTGTTCCACAATTTTGCAGCCCCCTTTGCTACGCTCAGAGGTCTCGATGGGTGGATCCCTAGTACCTGACATGGGGTACAACTTAATAGGCCATAAACCGTAATACCAACGGGTTTCCCTCCACAGCGTAACATTGGAATTGGGTCATAGTAACCCACTTTTGGAGTATTCTTTTGACATGAGCAGAGGTTGTCCCGTTCTGCTTGTGTCCGTGTTATACACATGCGTATTGTTGATTTGTATACTGGCACTCTTTCATTGGCTCTTCATTCGAGCGCATGCATTGTATTGGAGACATCACCCCCTCGAGAATACCCACTAGGACTGTAATCGAATATCAGCTGAAAGCTGGGCATGGGGACGTAGACATGATATGTGTTCTAGATTCTTTTTGCTTCTTTCTTGTGTCCGTCTGGTTTGCTCGAGAAAGAGGGCGGTGTCGCCTTCCTCTTGTCCAGGGTTGAGAGAAGGGCATTGGACAGGGCGGTATGCTTTACATCTCCCACCGCATTTCTGAGACATTGGCCAGTTCCAGGTCTTCACGAACCCTTGACCGATCGGTATTGATTTAAATGCGACTTGATTTGCCAGCTCCCATGCGCCACTGACGAACGCGGAAGGGCCTCATATATAAGTTCACCACTGAATTAAAGAGCATATTGGTTTTTTCGAGCCTTACATTTGTTTGGAGGAGATAGGGAGAAGTTCACGGATCCGTATGCACGGTGTGTTGGTGGGGTAACGCCGGTGCCAGATGTGTAAATCGGATTCTTCTTGAAAACCCTAACCTAGCGAGCGCAACCTTGCAGCAGGCAGCGGCTATGTTGGGCGGCAAACTATGGGGCGGATAGCTAAGCTGGGCGGTTATACGGAAGGCAAAGACATCTCCGCTATCAGCCTAGATTCGGATTCGGATTAGTAATCGGTTAATCGGTTAGGCATCGATTAACAGGTATTCCAGCTTAGTATCCTTGTCTGTTATACAGAGTTCCTTTTAGAATCATTGGCAGAGAAACAAAATGGGCGGCACAGGCAAAACATTGTACCACAGCTCCAGCAAGAGGAAGGAGAGCAACAAAAGGAGCGGTTCAATCGAGGCCGTTCGAGAAGGCCCTAGTCCTCGGTAAAGGTAGCGAGGAGGTGATACAAGACCTCAAAATTTACCAGAAGTGAGCAGGCATTTGAAGAGTGAAGGCCTGGAGCTCGTGGATGACTCTCGGGCTGATTGGTAGGATCCCCCGGAGGTTGTCTCACCGCATTATACACTCTGGCCGTTGCCGTTCGGAGAAACAAATGAACCGCACGTATACAACCTGGAAGTTATAGTTTTGACCGATTTAATTGAAACGGCTTTTATGCTGCAATTGTTATTATTAGTGGCCATCCGAACCAGTTTGACATTTATGATTTATCCCAAAAATCCCATACCTACATCCATCTATTAGCAGATAACCCCGTGCGCGCCAACCAACTAAAAATAGAGCTGTCAACAGCTAGTCCACGTTTAAAAACCCGGCGGGAGCTAGTCCTTTTGTAATGACACCCAGCAGCGCACAGACCATTATCAACTCCCTAAAACCGCAACCATAACGCCAGAAATATTCTACAAAGTACCAACTGTATCGAGGCCTCAAACCTGGGAAGAAATAGGAAGACAAAGAGCCTCAAAAACAAGGCCCTAGCGGCATATCTGGGGTCAAGTACAAACCCAGCCAATTGCAGTCAAAGAGACTTCTAGTAGGACTCGTTATCAGCACCTTCAAATAAGGCCCTCTCAGCCGCCCCATCAATGACCTGAATATCAGCATCATATGTGAAAGTTCCCGGGCCCAGCGCTCGTCTCGCTCGTACGAAGAGATTCCGTCAATAAAACAGTATATCGTAGTTTGCGGAGGCAACCGTTCTACCAACCGTGTGAAAACATAGCATAGCGCTTGTATGCTGCTTGCGGATTTGTAGTCGCGCATGAATGCTTCAGAGTTGAAATTTGGTCCTCCGCTCAGATTTAGACGGTAGCAATTTGCCATCGTCGCCGTCGGCGCCGGAGTCGTCTGAGTCGGGGAGTCGGGAAAGCATGATGAGAGCAACTGAAAAACCAGACTTCGCATTATCCCGCAGGGACCGACGAGCTTCATGGGTCTATTTTCTCCGTTATCGGCGGATCCCCCGGGCTCCTGATGCAGGCCGCAGAAGTAGTGAAGCACCACCGCCGCAGGCAGCAGCTTCATGTGCCATGCTAAAAAGGCCATCGCAGCTGACAGGGGCTCGGGACTCATTAGCCCGTGGACTAGAAGCATTGACGAGAATCTTTGTCCTTGTTGTCGTTGCTGAGGAGACCCATATGTCCAGAAGTCGTATTGCGGCGGCCTCACAAGCAACCATCTGACGCGAGCTCTTTCTTCTTCGCTCATTCGAAGTATTAGTCCCTGCGTGGACCAGTGATCCCGTTCCGGTTGGGCCTGGTCGATTTTCAGCATATTCTTGAGATCTGATATCGACAACCACACATCAGAGACTCGCGAATTTTGATGCAATTGTTGTTGCTGTTGCTGTTGCTGTTGCTGTTGCTGTTGCTGTTGCTGTTGCTGGTGTTGCTGGTGTTGCTGTTGCTGGTGTTGCTGGTGTTGCTGGTGTCCGGCTTGCGTGTTTGGTGCAGGCGGGTCATAGGGGTTCTGATGACCAAGAGATTCGTTCTCTTGAAGAACCACGGACATATAAGTCTGCGCATCTGCGCCCAAGGCCCCTTGAGTGCTGTTCTTTGAAGCTTCATCCACTCTCGGCTGGATATCCGGGAGTTTTCGGTCCATGGTTTTTCATATCCTATCAGAGAAAGGCCTAATACCAAGCGAACTAGAGACTCTATTGCATGTATGATACGTATTTATTCTAGAATGATCGCACCAGGGCTGGCTAACCCATCTAGTTATACAGCACATCGAAGCCATCGTTGGCAGCAATCTGTTAGTAGTCTCCGGCAATGAGAGTATTCACAAATCCTCACAATAAAGAAAATAAATAAAGGGAAAGCGTACCACCGGTCCTGTTTTTAGTTACCAGGTACCAACGTAGTGGAGCGACTTCCAGGATCTACCTTCAACACATTCCTGGGAACCTGGTCGGTGAAATGGCTATTGCACTCTAATAGGCCGTTTAGGAGACTGCCTGTTGGTAGCTTCTGTACAACGTAGACTTTGATTCTTTGTCACTTTTGTTGGCACAGCTAGGAAGATTTACATTGCAAGGCTGTTTGAACATTATTGGATACTTTGGAGCGGCCTGCACACGTTTGCATGCGCGCTGCTTTGCACCCGACTTTAACAAGATTTTGAATTTGTAGGCTATACCATCGCAGTGTAACCTATTGTATAAAGCAATGATGTTGATAGCTATACGGCTAGGCCATGAAGTAAGAGGCTCGTGCGCTAGATGTGTTACCAGGTCTGCGTCCACGCTTCTATATATAGTGTACAAACCATAATTAGTGCGTAACAAACAAATTTTCAAAAATACTTTTTTAAAGAAGAATTGAGACTTCTTTGTACTGCTATTTGTATTTTATAATAAGCTAGCATTTCATATCTATTGGTAGACATTTTAGCACAGGACTGGCTGACCTGATCTAACTATGTACTTGTATTTGACTATGGGTCAAATAGGGTGATCAGTGATATTACTTCACGGGCACCTAGTGTAGCGGAAACGGCCGGGGCCAAAGTCTTTGCGTCTTTCTCACATAAAGCCGTTGTTTGTCATCGCATGTGGCGGTCTTGGTTTATCTCCGCAAGGGGTAGAATCATCTCTTAGCGACAGTCTTAAGAGGGCTCATTCTAAACAATACTAGTAAGATCATCAAAGCCCTTGATATTATACCATACACATGTCGAGTCTAACACTGCCACCACAGTATCCTACGGTCAGACGAGGCCGACGCCTTCCTCGCCCGAGATAAATTGACTCGTTAGAAAGAAACACTCCAGTTTCAGTTTCCCCCCGGCGTTTGTCCCCAAGTCTTAATAAGGATTAATGCTGGGGCCAACTTAGTTTCCGCAGTTTTATTAAAATAGCATCCTGTTCCTACAACAATTAATGTCAGTACACTTGACGAGGTGTTCAAGTCTCAAATCCGCCTATCATTACACTACTCTAACTCTCAATCTACTATAGACATAGTAGATTATACAAATGAACCTAGACCATCTAGAGATTGAGAAAGAACGAGCGAAAGCTGTTTCTCAGGATCCCCTTTTTATTTGTAGGGACAGCATCTACGAATTCGCACATGGCCGCTGAGAGAGGCACAATACTAATGAGGTAGAGAGCCGGTGGAATGGGCGGCAAATTCGAAACACCGTTAAGATAGCAGCATTCCTCGCTCTCTATGAGGGCGAGGTTGACAAAACCCAAAGCCCTGCCAAAAGGCTAACGCTGTAAGTCTTACCATTACTCATATAAGTAGTATCGACTGCCTGCAATGCTGTGATGAGGGCTTACAATTAACATGGCCAGTCACAACCCTCAATAATAGACATTTTCAGAACGTAGATCAGACAATCACGCTTTCCGACGGGTACGTGGATCAGAATAAAGGCGGAAACGCGACGGCAGCTTCACAATGCCACAGAAAGTGACCTCCCCTAATCACGAGAGAGGCCATATTCGCCGAACTACCGCGGGTCTAAGACTATACAACATACCTAAAGTCATCTTAAGAAACTGCGACTTTCTGATATCATACACTATTATTCTAGGGCACAGCAGCTATACTAATGCCCTCCTGGCGTTATCTTGCCAGTTCTCAACAGCCCCCCTCAGGCTCCACTCCTGCGTATTTGGCTACAGAATCAACAGGCCGTGTGCCTACTCAACTCAAGCCCTATAGATTCAACATATCCTAGGTACGTTTGGACAGACCATTCCATACATGTCCGTCTCTCCTGAATCAGCTATCTCGGTTTTTGCACAGGAACAAAGTGTCACGGACTACAACCACCCCTATATAAATATACACAGAGAATTTCTGCTTCACAGAGAAAATTTCCTTCATTGTGCGACAAGAATAGGTCTGTAACTGACCCCTTAGCAGTGTGAACTGTGACACAAACTAAAGCAGGTACTATGGACTAAAGTTACCATAGACCACTGGGTTGATGCTTCAGATCGGTACACCATTTTGGTTGGTGGAGGATGTGTTTCTTTTGTATTGGGCTTGATCTTTCACTGTATATTACAATCCTTCACGACTCTTATTAATGGCCCTCCTTTGACCCCATAACAGAACAACGGAAGATTGTACGCATACTTTCCTGTCACATTTTCATGGGCCTGCTAGAGTGGCAATGCTACGTGTGTGTTGTTTTTCGGAATAAAAGCCACATTCGATAATAGTACAATGAGTTTTATGATATTCTTCGGCTACTCAAGCACTAGCTAAGAGTGTGCTTACGAAACCTTGCTGACAGATCTCCTACAACAATACAGTCAAGTGAAAGCTCTGTCTAATTAGAGCCGTTAATCGAAATAACTCCTCCCACATTCACTCTAGGAAGCCCAGAACTAGACCTCATCCAGAAACATTTCCAAGCTCATATTGTACCTAACCCTCTCATCAAACTCCCGCGGAAACGCTCTAGCCCCTTTCCACATCTGCAACCTTAAAGGACTTTCCTCAATCATGTATAATCGCTGTTGCTTCCACTGCCTTGCACGTCACAAGTGAAAGGGTTGCACCTCTGTTCTCCCCGTCCATTGGAATTTTGACTGCATCCCGGATGTTCAAAAGCCACGCTACGGTTCAACAAAGATTGCGGCCGCCTTACGGGTAAAATCCCACGCAGGATTTGGGTCGTGCTTTGGGACTTAATAGCTCTTCATAGTATTGTTCTATGCGTATCTCCTCTCTTCTGGTCCCATTATTATTTTCCCTGCAATATTCAAGTCTAGGCAGAATCCAGAATGCTAGTTCCCAACCTTGCACACACTTCGTATAATAATACCCGCCCAGGCCCTCGAAGTCATCAGACCTTGACCCCGACGACGTTAGAAGCGCTTTTGCTACCGTATGTGCAGAATACCACGACGTATTGTCACGTTACCGCCCGTGCGTCATTCTCTCTCTAGGCATCGTCCGTGGTTCATTGACAGACGCCTGTGACTTTTGACCGACATAAACAAGTTCTGGCCCAGAGGGACCAGAGGAAACGGACCGATATGGCCTTGACAGCATCCTCAACGGGGTCTATCCGAGCTCAATCCTTGTCCTCTTCACCCAAAAAGATGGAGTGATCGGCACTTTTTGCGCCCACTTTCCCCCGCATCGTCATGGATCCCCTGGTTTGGAGCCCCCATTGCTACGGTACCATACCTAAACCTAGCACCTGCATGCAAATGCCGTAGTTTGAGGTTGTAACCGCCACTCACGATGACCTCAACCTCCACAACTGCCTGCCGGACAGAGATGCACGTAAGAAAGTATTATATAATAAAGAAGTCCATCAGTTAGCCATGTCGATCTTGAAAGTAGACAGAACACGCCAAACGCTCTCGGGCAGCAGTTGTCCGTCTTCCGCTACAGAATTTTTGGAGAGAAGAACGTAGTCAAGATGAGATTCTTCTCAAAGCTCGTTCTAGCTTCGGCCGCTGGGGCTCTAGCTGCTACAGTCGAGGACTGCCCTGGGTACAAGGCGTCCAATGTTGTCAAGACCGACGGCAAGCTCACCGCAGACCTGACACTTGCGGGTGACGCGTGCGATCTCTATAGCAAAGACTTGAAAGATCTTAAACTGCTCGTCGAATACCAAACTGGTCCGTGTTCAAAGATACCCGCTTCGTGGACAGCCATGCTAACTTCTCCACAGACTCTCGACTTCATGTGAAAATCTACGATGCCGGCCTCCAAGTATACCAAATCCAGGAGTCCGTGCTGCCGAGACCATCAAGCAAAGGGGTACCCGCATCCGATTCCAAGCTCCAGTTTGACCTGACCGAGAACCCATTCACGTTTTCCATCTCTCGAACTGACTCCGATGAGGTCTTATTCAACACCAACGGGTCTAATCTAGTATTCGAGTCCCAGTATCTCTACCTCCGAACCCAGTTACCCAAGGATCCAAATCTCTACGGCCTGGGAGAGCATTCAGATTCCTTCCGATTGGGGACGAAAGATTACCGACGTACATTCTGGAACGCTGAATCCCCCTTTATCCCCCGCAAGAGCAACCTCTATGGCAGCCATCCCAACTACCTAGAGCACCGTGGCAAGTCGGGCAGCCATGGCGTTGCCCTGCTGAGCTCGAATGGTATGGATATCAACATTGACCAGACTGACTCGGGCGAGCAATACCTCGAGTATAACATCATCGGCGGCGTTTTCGACTTCTACTTCCTCGCCGGTCCGAGCCCTTCGGACGTCAGCAAGCAGTATGCTGAGGTAGTCGGCCTCCCGGCCATGATGGCCTACTGGACCTTCGGGTTCCACCAGTGCAAGTACGGCTGGCAAGACGTGCTGACGGAAGCCGAGGTCGTGGCCAACTACTCCAGGGCCAACATCCCGCTAGAGGTGCTCTGGGGAGACATCGATTACATGGATCATCGCCAGATCTTTACCGTGGACCCGGAGCGCTACCCCATGCACAAGATGCGAGAGCTGGTCAACGTCCTGCACGGGCGCGGCCAGAAGTACGTCATGATGCTCGACCCTGGCGTCCGCCGACTCGACACCTACAAGCCGTTCACGCGGGGCGTCGAAGCCGGGGCCTTCATGAAAGCCGCCGATGGGTCTTCCTTCTACCGCGGCGAGCAATGGGCCGGCGAGGTCGTCTGGCCGGACTGGTTCACCAAGGGCGCGCAGGGCTGGTGGACGGAGGAGATCCGCGACTTCTTCAACCCGGAAACGGGCCTGGATATAGACGGCGCGTGGAACGACATGAACGAGGTGTCCAACTTCTGCGACAGCCTCAGCTGCGACCCCACGGGCAACCTACCCCCCAACCCGACCTCTCCACCGCGCAACGACACAGGCCGACCGATCCCGGGCTTCCCGGACGACTTCCAGCCGCACGAAGCATTCCGTTTCTCCCGCCGGGCGGCGGAAGGAGACATGAAGGGCATGCCAGGCCGAGACCTCTTCAACCCCGCTTACAAGATCAGCAATCACCAAGGCGACCTGAGCACCAGGACCTTATACACAAACAACAGCAACGCCGACGGATCGGTGCAGTACGACACGCATAATATGTACGGGCTCATGATGATTACGGCGACGCGCAACGCGCTGATAGCCCGCCGTCCCAAGTCCCGGCCTTTCGTCCTCACGCGCTCGACATTCACGGGCGCCGGCGCGAAAGCCGCGCACTGGTTCGGCGACAACTATAGCGCGTGGGACGACTACCGGTTCTCGATCAAGCAGATGCTCGCCTTCACGGCCGTGCACGCGATGCCGATGGTCGGGTCGGACGTGTGCGGCTTCAACGGCGCGGCGCAGGAGGGGATGTGCGCGCGCTGGGCCATGCTGGCCGCGTTCCAGCCCTTCTACCGGAACCACGCGGACATCTCCGCGCCGAGCCAGGAGCTGTATCTCTGGGAGTCCGTGACCAAGGCCGCGCGCAAGGCCATCGACGCGCGGTACCGGCTGCTCGACTACATCTACACCTCCCTGTACCGGGCCTCCAAGACGGGCGCGCCGATCGTGAGTCCCCTGTTTTTCCTGTATCCGGGCGACGCGGCGACGTTCGCCATCGATCTGCAGTGGTTCTACGGCGATGCGATTCTCGTGTCTCCGGTCGTGGAAGATGACGCCACGTCCGTGACGTACTACCTCCCTGACGACATCTTCTACGACTTCTGGACCCTCGAGCCGGTCCGCGGAAAGGGCGCGAATGTCACGGATGACAATGTCCCGATCGACGATATCCCCGTGCATATCCGCGGCGGCACTGTCGTGCCTTTGCGTAGCGCCTCCGCTAACACCACGACCCTTGTGCGCCAGAATGACTTCACCCTCATCGTGGCGCCCGGAACGGACGGCAAGGCTGCCGGTTCCCTCTACCTGGATGATGGCGATAGTCTTGATGTGGGTAGCAATTACTCGGATATCAGCTTCACGTGGGACGGCACGACGCTGAAGGCTGAGGGCACCTTTGGTTATGATACCAACGTCGTTGTTGATACGGTCAAGGTCTTGGGTGGTAATGAGCCTGTTGTCAAGGGAGGAAAGTGGAGCTTGAAGGAGGCTTTTGAGGTCAAGTTTGGTTAATGTAGCATGCACAATTTTATCCTTACGAGTATTAAGCATGAAAGTCACTACATAGCCTAGCGCAGACGAGAGTGGAGGACTCTATCCAAGCGCCGAATATAAAGAAAGTATAACCAGCGCAACCGTTTCATTCGAGTCGAGGCATTGCTCGGCGGTCACTCGTATTGTAGTCAGAAACGCTAAGGTATGGCTCACGATATGCAAAGACGTACTTGTATAAGTACGATTTGGACATGGGTAGATGAGCAAGGTGTAACTCTAGAAATGAACTGGCCCTCAGACTGATCACGCACAGCCAATTAGAGACAATTCTTGCCAGGAAATATACATTTTTTTATTTATCCTCATCTATGCAAAACGAAATGCTTAAGCCTCAAACACCAAAGCAAGGCCGTCATCGCCCGCTGTAACGATTCGTTCGCCGGTGCTACCCTGTACGAATCCTAATATGCCGCCACGTCCGCTTTCGTCACAAGCACTGTGTCCCTTCCACTCCTTAACCATGCTGTCTGCAACAGCATCTGCTTCACCTTGGATATTCCACCACCGGACGACACCATCCATTCCACAGCTCGTCAACAACCACCCGTCACCCAGGCCGCGGACAAATTCGACCTTGACAACGCTATGGTCGTGTGCCTCTTGTATCGTTCGCTTGGCCCTGAAATTCTTCGATGTGTCATAAACGATGATGCTACCATCGACGCTGCCTGCGGCAAGGAGTGGCTTTGAAGGTGAGAAGCTAAGAGTTTCGACGCTTTCTCTCTGGATAGGCAATTCCATCAAGACTGTGCCTCCCGGCTTGTTACCCTTGCCGCTGAAATGTGGCAAGCTGATGATTTTGAGGCATGAGTTACCAGGGTAGAAACCTCCTACTGCGACGAACGTTGACTTGGGGTCAATCGCAACCGAAAACAGTCCTAACCGTTCTGGTTCCTCTTCCTCTTCTTTCTTCCTCTGTTTCATGTCTTCATCCTTGAAGACAGTAAGCGACACCACGGTCTGTCCGTTTTGATTGGTAAGACCCTTCGCTGCGGCTTCGCCCCAGACGTCCCACACATTGAGAGTGCTATCTTCCGCCACTGTTGCGAGGAACTTTCCGTCGGGTGACCAGGCACCTGCAGTGCATGAATCACCGTGTAGGTAGTAGCTCTGAACGATTTGTAGCGGGTTTGACGCATCGCTGGCGTCGATTGTGTATACCCAGACGGAACCATCATCAGCACCCAGCGCGATCGTGTTTGCTACAGCGGGCGAGTTGGGCGCTACCGGGCAGGGAGCGATCCAGTTAATTTCTTGTACTTCTTGTGACTCGGCAAGGAATGCGAAAGAAGCTTTATTCCGCCCATCGATCGTCAATTTGTGCGCGCGCAGGCGACCATCCAGACCACCAGACACCAAGAACTCGCCATGTGGTAGGGTAAATGCTAGTGCGTTCACAGAGTCAGTGTGACCGTCGATTTCGAAGATTGGTGTCAGCTCGGTGCTCTTCTGTTGTGGTGCGCTTGGGTCGGCGTTGTAACTCTGAGGTAGGACTGGCCGACCGACCACAGGACTTGTGTCGAAAACATAACCTTTTCCTGGGTCTGCTTCGTCTTCGCCCTCGCTTCCGCCGGTCGCAATCAGCGTCGGTTGTGTGGGATGTTGGGCTATGGCGTATATCGCATGCTTGTGCGCATCGAAATAGGCGACGCTGTCGTTTTGGATGTCGATTTCTATATTTTCCCTCTCGTCGTCTGAGTCCATAGCAATATCGTCATCATCTTCGATGACCTCCTGCGCATCGTCGGCGTCGAGCATCTCAGGCGCATCGTCTATTTCGTCTTGACGAGGGGCAGACATGGTGACCGATTTTAATGTGTAACTTTCGAGATTAAAGATATTTTGCCGGAGGAAATGAGAAAAGCCCAGTTAAGTACCTGGATCTTAAGTGATTATAAATTCACAATTTCTACCGGCACGGAAGGAATTGTTTTCATGCTTGGATGTTGGTCGAAATGGAATTCCTCTTGCTTGATAATCAATCCCCGAACTTTTTTTTTAGTTGCCATCGCGCGCAAGTTGATAGTGGGGTATATTTACCCCGCTAGGTAGGCCAGATTTAAGACAACCTACCCGGGAGGCATACAATCTTGGCATTTTGAGGTTTCTCATCGGGTTGAGCTCCGGTCCACTTTTCATTTATCGGAGTTTTCCGGACGAGCTTTGGGTAAAGCTCCGCTCCCCCGGGCAACCAGGTCGATGGTTTGAACGAAAGCGTAATATGTAGTAACTGTGAAGCTTGACGATAATTTTCTAGAGCCAAAAGAGTGTTGTATTGCTATTTGCGCCTTTTTCCCTTAATTATCACAACACCATAAAAATTGTAAACCCACACTCCAGCTCACTGTATACGGGCAAAAGTGTCGGTGAAGCAGCAGGTTTTAGTCTTTCTTTTAATATTTCAATTGGCCAATCTTTTACTTCTCTTGTACAATTTAGAAATCGCGTCACAATGCTTCGATCGGTTCGAGCTACTGCCGGTGTTGGCCGGAATGTTCTTGGGCCGAGGACGGCTCCACGAGTGCTTTGCACATGCAAATACTCCAGCACCACCTCCTCTTCCCCCTCATCAACGTCATATACACCTTCAAACCCTACCAGCATCTCTACCAAGCCATCTTACCCCCTAAAGTTTCAGAGAAACCTGCACGCGACATCGATCAGAATGGCTGCCAACACGAGAACCGAGAGCGATGCCTTTGGCGAGATCCAAGTGCCCGCCGACAAGTACTGGGGAGCTCAGACTGAGCGATCTCTCGAGAACTTCCGCATCAATCAGCCCCAAGATCGGATGCCTCCTCCCATTGTGAAGGCATTTGGTATTTTGAAGGGAGCCGCCGCTACGGTAAACATGCGATATGGACTCGGTATGTACCCCTTCTACAGTCCATTGCGGAGTGTAGGTGGATACTTACAATCATGACCATGACAACAGATGAGAAGATTGGCAAGGCTATTCAGCAGGCCGCCGCCGAAGTTGCCGATCTCAAGCTCCTTGACCACTTCCCCCTCGTTGTTTGGCAGACCGGTTCCGGCACCCAGTCCAACATGAACGCTAACGAGGTTATCTCTAACCGTGCAATCGAGATTCTCGGTGGCACCATGGGCAGCAAGAAGCCCGTCCACCCCAATGACCACGTAAACCGATCTGCCTCTTCCAACGATACTTTCCCTACCGTCATGCACATCGCGGCTGTCCTCGAGATTGAGCAAACTCTAGTTCCCGCCCTGAAGAGCTTGCGTGAAGCCCTGCAAAAGAAGGTTGAGGAGTTCGATGCCAAGAACATCATCAAAATTGGACGCACACATCTCCAGGACGCCACACCTTTGACTCTAGCTCAGGAGTTCTCCGGGTATGTGGCGCAATTGGACTTTGGAATCAAGAGAGTCGAGAGCTCTCTGCCTGACCTCAGACTGTTAGCGCAAGGTGGAACCGCTGTAGGAACCGGTATCAACACTTTCGAGGGCTTCGCCGAGGCTATTGCTGAGGAGGTTAGCGAGATGACTGGCACGGAATTCAAGACTGCACCCAACAAGTTCGAGTCGCTCGCTGCGCACGACGCTATTGTCCAGGCTTCTGGATCTCTCAACACCCTAGCTGCTTCGCTGAACAAGATCGCCCAGGATATCCGCTACCTTGGCAGCGGTCCACGCTGTGGTCTCGGTGAGCTCATCCTCCCCGAGAATGAGCCCGGCTCCAGTATCATGCCAGGAAAGGTGAACCCGACCCAGTGTGAGGCTCTGACAATGGTCTGTGCCCAAGTCATGGGTAACCACGTCGCCGCGACAATTGGCGGCATGAATGGCCAGTTCGAGCTCAACGTCTACAAGCCGCTTATCATCCGCAACCTGCTACACAGCATCAGAATCCTGGCGGACGGCATGCGCTCATTCGAGAAGAACCTCGTTGTGGGTCTTCAGGCCAACGAGGAGAAGATTGCCAGCATCATGAAGGAATCGTGAGTGAAACATTGCCCCGTAAAGATCTATGTCCATATACGCTAACTGCCCTTTGCGCACAGACTCATGCTTGTCACCTGCCTCAACCCCAAGATTGGTTACGATATGGCCTCCAAGGTCGCCAAGAACGCTCACAAGAAGGGTCTTACCCTGAAGGAGAGCGCCATGGAGCTCAAGGCTCTCGCACCCGAGGAGTTTGACCAACTCGTCAAGCCCGAGCTCATGGTTGGACCCAAGCCTTACAAGGGTTAAATAATCTCAAGCGCGCCGTTTTTAATCCAAAATAGTGAGCTGGAGTGTTATTAGGCTTCGTTAAAATGAAGTCATATTGCTTCGAGGTAATGCATCTGCAAATGTGCAGCTAATATAGCCTTATTCAATAGTTCGATAAAGCGGCAGCTCCCGCAAGTGGGTTTTCCAAAGCCCTGGCAAGCAAATGCCGCTGTACACTTAAACTTTCCCTCCCAGAGGGGTGTATATAGATTCATAACGAAAATAATGATACAAAAATTGATCATAGGCTCATCTTGTTGATTGCATGTGAGGTGCCTATTGTGGCTACTCTCAGGTTTTACGCAAATGTTGTCACGTACCTATATCACGACCAACCTAGGCGGGGCATAAATTTTTGGGCAGTATAATTTAGAATATTAAATCAACGTTGAAGACCAGTTGCCTTGCATAGGTAGTTATTAGCCAGCTACCTAGGTATGTGTCACTCTGCTGTCCGCCTTAACACATACGCATGGCGGGTTCGCCTCAGTACTAGGTAGGTAGTCCAGCAACCCGAACCTCAGCTAACACCCAACAACAGAATCACTGATAGGGGAGCCACCCGTCGAGACTCAGATGTCCTTGCCACTCACGCTGATTACGAGAGGGAAACTACGGAATTGAAAGAGAACAGCCGTTGAAAAGAACAAAACGAGTCCAAGAGACAACGCAGAGAAATGCTCGTAAGGGATGAGCTCCTAGGTTAGCAGATGGTAATCCACCGGCCAAAGGACGGAAAGCTGTTACTGACCGCAAGTATTTCGAGGATAGAATACGGAACCACGGCAGAAACGGATTGGGAATCGCTTCATATTCCATTTTAGCTAACCTAGTTGCTTAGATAGAGGGCAACGTGAAGTTATAGCCATGCGATGAGTGAGACGTTTATGGCGTCGAAAGACGAGACACACCTACCCCACCAAGACTTTTACTAAAGTAGGTAGCATCAGCCCGAGGAAAAGGACCCCGCGCTGAACCGGAATTGTGGGACGTGTCTAACGACTTCATATGTAACTTGCAACTAACCTAACCTAGCTGAACATTGCCCATTGAACGTCTCTTTGATGCAGACCTGCGTACGACATACCTCCTTTACGTCCTTTACGCTTGAAACTACGGATAGCTACAGACCTGCGCATAGAAAACTTCACCCAATCACCTTTTCTCCTAACCATTCTGTCTATTTTCCTATCTCACTCAATTTGATCGGGAATTCTTCAACAGCAACAACCTTATGTCAACATGTCGACCACAACCGGCATAACAACTGGCACGAACGCAGCATCCCTAAGCGACTGCGTAACCGCTCTGCGAACATCGCTCTCCTACCTCGAGTCCTCGGTGAACACGCTAGGCGATGGCATATCCGATTTCCCACGTCTGATGAACGTACTACGAACGACACGAGTGCGTACCCTCTGATTCCCCCTGCCCTTCTCTTCTCACTCTACTCTTCTCCCCTTCTCCTTCTCCTTCTTTCTCCCCTCTACCCCCTCCAAGTCACATCCAAAGTAAACAAACCAAACCAACCAAAGTTAACCATAACCCACCTCCTTATTTTTGCGTACAGCACTACGAACTAATCCCCCAATCAACCCTACAAGCCGCAGAAGCCTCCCTGCGCTCCGAGCTCGCGCCCGCGATCGAGACGTTGCTCGACCGCGCAGACAGCCACATCGACCGCACCGAGCGACGTATCGAGTCGCTTAAAGCGCGTTCGGAGCTGCAGCAGGGACGTCTGGATAATTACACCACCACCCCTTCCTCCTTCTCCGCCACCACCACCAACTCATCAAGGAACAGCAAAAAAATGCTGGACGAAAAGGCGAAAGCCCGCGCAAGAGCCTTGAAGCAAGATCGCGAGGCACTGCAATACAGTATCGAGAGGTTGGAACTGCAGGTCTTGCAGAAGGAAAGGGAACTGAGGAAACGGCTTGATGCTAATACGTGATGATTATGATTATGTTATGATTGTGATCCGAGCTGGCTTAGCCTTGCGCGTTATGGTGAGGTGGTAGGGAGGGGGCGAGGAAGATTTGGTTTTGTCCCTGGGGGTAAAAATGAATGAGGAATGAATGTTGGTGTTTGTTGGCGGGGAGGAGGTTGTCGACTACCTACCTCTCCCTAAGTGCGCTCTCTATCGCTGTCACGAAAGATATTATTACGCCCATCCGGTTCAGTGCTCATGGATTTGGCGTGGAATTGAGCGCATGGTGTTTGGCCGCCGCTTCTGCAGATGCCTCCTCACACCTCACACCTCACACAAAACGAATTAATGGAGAAAATAAAAGTGTTCGTTCTCTCGTGGAACACTCTCTACCCTCCACCCATCCATCCATCCATTCATTCACGACAAGAACTTCCAACAACTTACCCAACTTACCGCTGCGCACCGAAAGCTTCCGCTCAAGCATTGGACCGTTCCGCCTACCTACTCTCGATGTCTTGCACACGACCACCGGTCTACCAACCTACCTACACAAGACAACACAATACGATACGGTAGGCATCCCACGCACTGTACTCACAGCACGAGGGCCTGAAAGGCATATATGGAGTCCCGAGTCCCGAGTCCCGGGCGATGGGCAACCAAAATCAAGTCACGATTACCTACTTACTTAATCAGCCATGTTACCGTCCTTAATTTACCATAAACGGTACACACACCTCTTCTACGAGCGACGTTCAACTGGTGTTCTGTTAGACGGGTTACTAACGGGCTGGGATTTGGGGCCAGAGAAATGGGGATGAAACCATATGGCTTAGGTTACCTACCCATAGACCATATGGTCAGCCGAATCGCGGAAACTTGATTCCTGTCTGTCTGTCTGATTGGTATTGTTTGTAATGTTCATACCACTCTTCCGGTCAAACAACGACACCAAGGGGAAGGCGACGGCTTCGCTTTTTCAACAAAAGGCTTATGCAGTTGCAACCTCGTCGCCAAGAGGTGGAATTACCTGCCTCCCCTGACATGTCACGTAAAGAGATGGTATGTAAGCAATAAAAGGTAACATCAAAAAGATTTTTTTTGGAAGATTTTTCTTGTTTGTGTGTTCATCGATGGACAACAAGTGTACATGTCGGTTTCCATAAATGAGAACCTCGTTTTGAACCAATGAGTACGTAACCTTCGTAACGTCTGTGTTTCTATGAACACAGGCTGGATGAAGAGCTCCTTTGCGCCTGAAGTCGCTCCACCCTATGTTTTGCGCCGCTACCAAAAGCAGACGCCCGCCCCTCGCCCCTTTGCTAACACGCGATGCTGCTCGTCCAATATTCCACCCGCCAATATATATCAACCCAGGAGGCTATTCGAATCCTCGACGTCAGATGACGTCGAAAACTGATCTGCCATCGTATGTCACACCAAATAATACACATAGGAGAACAGTTGTGCCTGGAGAATGAAGAACCGGAGGAATAGCACCCCAGTGCACAAAAAGAAAAATTAACAAGTAAAATCCAGCCGCCCTGGGAGAAAACAAGTAGACGGAAAAAAGCGACGAGTGTAAAACACCAGCCCGTCGCTGGTATATCTTCGTTTGCGCCCCAAGACATGAACCAATAGCTCGCGGTTGTCGTGTTAACCTGCTTGCATGCACATCTCTATGCCCATCCAGATAAAAAGAATGATGATCGCCATTCCTTTACGCGGTCCGGCTCGATAAGGGTAAATCCAGAACCATAATCAGGTATGTCCTGGCAGTTAAATCATCCGCAGAAGACTCCGAAAGACAACAAATTTTTTTCATAATAGGATGAGATAATTGCTAGGCGCAATACCCGTCTCGCCGGTCTCTTTCCTCGCTTGCCACCATCTCCCACTAACATCGCTAACTTCTAAAATCTCGTGCTTCGAGAATGAGATCTCATTGGCGTCCTCGGGATTGGCCTCGTAGCTGTAGATAGCCTTTGCACGATACGGATATTCGGAGGGAGCAGCGATCTCGGGCTCAGGCTGCTGTTGCTGGACCGGCTTGATACCAGAACCGGCGAAAGCAGGTGACGGATTTCGAGCACCGTTTCCATTCAAACCACCAACTGGGGATGGATTTTCGAATCCATTCAACTGAGCTGAGGTATACATTTGCGGAGGCTGGACGGAGGTCGATGTCTCGGGACGACCACCGTAGCCGTTCATGGTCTGTCGGCTCATGCTTGTCTCTTTCTGGAGGGCGAAGGAGTCAATGAAAGCACGAGCAACACCCGATGGCGCTGAGCCGAAGTAAAATATCCAGATGATCTGCTCATTGGTTAGTATTGGATCCTTATACGGCGATCTTCTGCCTGAAATAGGTGTGCAGCAACACTCACGTTAACCATGGACAGCAGGATAAAACCGGCAGCAGCAGCTTGTCGAGAACTTTCGCCGGTATAGATCAAAGAGTTGACAGAGGATGATGTGAGGACAAGGCCAGCCCCCATATAACCGACCAGGGCAACATGGTAAGTCTGTATGGAGTTTGCGGCTACAACCACGACCACGCCGGCAATCAAGAAAAACATAAATACGAGAGCCCACCAGGGGAAAGTAGGGAAACTTCTGATTGCGTCCTTAGGATCCGAATTTACCTGGCTAATGATGGAGCCAATCAAGGAAATGATCCAAGAAAGCTGAGCAAGCCATGCGCATTAGTGTCATCCCTGATGAAAGGTTGCTGGAGACGATGGTTCCTTGTACTTACGGCGGCGATGGACACAGTAGCAAGAGCAAATGGATCGCCGATAAGGTTGCCCATGCTCATGCGCTTACGGCCGTAGCCAGTCCTGGATTGTTCCATTTTCCGTAGCGATGGGGAGTGAAGAGAGCCGTACGATGGCATAAGGAAACGACTACGTCGACTAGATCACAACTGGACGGGCAGAATCGATTAGATTGATTTCCAACCCGTTCAGGAGCAAGTCAACGTGAGATGAATGAAATTCCAAATCAACCAATTGAGGCAATTCGAAGAGAAAGTGGCAGTTTCCGACAGCAAACAAAGACTGAAGCAGAAGGGGTTTCAACGTGGGTTGTCAAAGGCCTGAGGAGAAGTCGAGCGCTAATGTGTCGCAAGTATATCAAGTGCCACGGGATAAATCAAAGAGGTCTATGAGCTGGTACGAAGAATCAAGTTGTGGCGTTAGAGTCGCCAGAGGCTAAGCAGGAAAAAAGGCGTCGACGTAGTCAAGCGCGATATGAGCGATGTGGAATTGGCAGATTGGGATTCGAAAATCGGTCGTGTTCCGAAAGTGAATGTGCTGTCGGTCGTGCCCCGAGCTGTTCGCGAAAACAACCGTCCTTTCGGTGCTAATGCAAAATGCCAGGCAATGCAAAAGGTATGCGTTGAAAATAAAGTTAGGCGTAGAGCTAAGGCGGGTAGAGGGCTGGGAGGTCTATTCAAGGATCCCAAGTCTGCGGGTGGCAGGTTAGGGCAATTCACATCAATTCGACCACAACGCGTGTCGGCAAAGCTGCAGCTATTCGGACGACCCCGGGGGGCAGATGAATGAGTATGGTGGGTTTTGGTGGTGATGTTGTATTCCTTGTCTTGTCTTTCTTTTCTTTTCTTTTGGCCAACGTCTTTTTCTCTTTATCTCTCCTCGCTTGATTGCCTGTCGCTGAATCTCCCTTGTTCTCGCCAGCGGGCCAAGCCACTCAGATTCCTGGAGTTCCCCGAATAACTGATTGATAACAGCGATTTCGTAGCTCGCGCATCCAAAAGGGAGGCTGTCTCAAATCGAAAGAGTCTGGCCGTCTAGCTGGTTCGTAGTCGAGGATGAGCGAGCAAGCCAGAGGGGATCGACAATAGGTGGGCAGAGCTGGTCTCTTGCAGAAAGACAGATGGGCAATCGACGGGGATGGCCAAGAAGGTAATATTAGAAAAAAGAGGGAGGGAGGGTGCACAGATGGGCGGAGCAGGAGCCAAAATAAGCGGGACTGGTTTTTAGTGTACTAGCTTTAGACATTGAGGGAGTGATTGACACCAAGGGGGCTTAAGGTTAAAGAAGGTCGCGCAGAAGTTCTCCCATTCATTGGCCTTAGCAAGGGATGAGTGGAGCCAGGGGAGTCTCGTATGCAGGCCAAGTCACATTTCTGATTGGTTCATCTTGCTCGTGCCTGTGCTGTGCAGGTGTGTACATACTCAGTCCCTGTGCTAGTACCTACCCGTGCCTGGTGAGTTCAATCCGCTCAGAATCTGCCCATGGACGTTGAGGTATGCTGTACACAGTCTTAGGTGGTCTGTGCAATGCTGTCTTCACACCACTGTTGCTTTTATTAGATATCTTATAGGGAGGTAATTAGTAACGGTAAATTAATGGATCTATGCTGTACCTACATATATTGTTGACCACCTAATATGTCAATCTCGGAATTGCCAGCAAATCTGTGGAATTAGATTCCATTACTGGTATTTCTACCCGTCACTTACCGTCTACCATCTGCTTAGCACCTAGTGCTGATTAGAAGCGTTTGCTAGACCAGTGAATGAACCATCCGGAGGTAGTCGCACCAATCAATAACAATACCCTAAATTCAGAGTGCTATCCAGTACAGCAGCGTATGGGATCGCAAGTAGAATGTCGACCCATCAAGTCTAGTAAGCGCTCTGGGCTACTGATTACCTGATCTACTATGAAATGGACAAACCAGTCGCGTGACTGACGTGATACACAATGAGCTACAGGAAACAGATCTTCGCTTTTAGCAGTATAACAGGTTGGTAGTTACTGTTTTCTTTCGAAAGTTAAAACGCAGCAACTTGGCGGTCTATGTATTTCACAACCCCACAAAATGGGTGCCACTAAAGCAGGAACCCACAGAATGGTAGCGGTTGGCGGTAACTTATGGAGACAGAGTAATCGAATGGATATCAGAGATTTGAATTGCGTTTTCAACCCATCCGGAACCGGTTTTCTTGTTGTTTTTAATTACAAAGGCATGCTGTACCTGCTTAGTAGAGTAGTCTTCCGACGGGGATTGCCAAGAATGAGGGGACACCAAGGAAGCAACAACATTAGTGGGAAAAATCTACCACATATTATTGCATAGGTGTATGTAGGCCTGTACCTACACGTCAGGTTCTCGGGAATTTTTGCTGTAGAAACAGGTGGGTTGATTGGCCCACGACTCTTGTTCCCGAACGATCAACCTCGATCTGGGTAAAGTGTTTCGATATTGATCAAGATGAGCCAATATCCGACGCAAAATATTCTCGGGTGATACCTACTACCTAAACAGAAGAAAAGCAAGAAGATGGCTGGGTGCTGGTTCATAGAATTCCGTGTGAAATTCCGTCTTCTGCATGCAGCGCATGTTGCGAGAATTCTATACTATCCTCTGCTGCTGCTTTGCGGATGGTGCCATCAATAAGTAATTACTATCTTACTATGTACGTGGAGGGTACTTTTGTGCACGCAACCCGGAGTCGCTGTTATATGGCGGAACGAACAGAAGGCAGAAATGCCGGGAGCGAGTGAGGCTCATGCAATGTCGGTACTTCAACCCGCCATGCATAAACAGAGAAGAACATGCTAACAATAGAGGTTTAGGAAAACAAACTAAATTCTATAATACGCAGATCCGATATCTTGTACGTGTTTCTGGTGCCAGGTCGTTACTACTAGATCAAGGTTGACTGACTGATGAACTCATCAAGTCGTAATTTACTCGCCTGCAGTAAAACACATGTGGCATGTCATTGATTCCAATCCTTCTTCCTTCCCTGTCTGAACCCATGCATCTGAAACACGCGGCCGGCCCGAGGCCACGAACATGGATTACCCCCACTATTCTACAAATTGCTGCAAAGAATGCGCGGCCGTGATGATAAACTTGAAGGAAAGACACTCTTAAAAGCAAGCAGAAGACACAAATAGATAAATGTTATTGATATTGCGATGGTTAAAGTACGGTATCTGTGGCCGGATACCAGTGGTCAGGAGAGTTATACCATCTATAGTCTTATAAATGACTTCACCTTTGCTACCCAAATGACTTACGCGGACACATTCCACCAGCATTCCTAGACAGATGCAAGAGGGCCAAGATGAGCTTAAATGTGAAAGCCCGATCAGAATCGAAGGCCGAAGACTGACTGACGTATGATTGAAAAGCCGGGGTCGAGACCTGTCGTGATTCATAAATTTACCCGTCTTGCGGCCTCCTGGGTGAGATCTCCCCCTGAAACACGGAATCCGGGCGAGCCACCATACCATAGAGCAGCTTTTCTGTTTCTGTTTCTTGGTTGTTACCAAGATGAGAACCAGCGCTAGGTATCGACTCGTGCCTACCCAGTCTCTCCCTCATCTGTTTAGAGATACCTTAGGAATATTGCGCAACAGGTTACCACCCGTTAGTCTCTGCAACCACTCACGGTGGCCGAGCAAGAAGCGGTTAGCGCTTATATATCCAAGTGATTCGCGGACATATGGTAGTTCCACTCAGGTGAGAAGTACCTTGAGTAGTTAAGTGACAGCAAGTCATGAGGTGTATGTATCATAAGGCATTTTCTCATCTCTCATGGTCTGCCCACCCCGCCCAAGGCTCCGGATCAGCCTGATGAACTGTCTGGTTTGCGGATAGTTGACTATAGGCGGCCGCACAGGCTAGTCAGGAGTCTAGCGAGGAAAAGCGGGAGCAAAGTATTATTCGTCTCAGCATTCCTGCTAAGGTATAGTCATTGCTTCGATCGCCTCATATCTCAGCCCTAGCCTTTTCGGCCCGCCTCACGACTTGTTCGACCTTTTCAACTTGCGATTCGACACCAGCTATGAAGTCTGAGTAGGCCAAGATCCCATTCTCGTACCACTGACGAACAACCAGCTCGCTCCGCGCTCGAAGTTCTGCAATTTCTGCAGCTTGAGCCAGTTGTGTTGCTTCAATCCCCTTCATTCGGGGAAGCAAAGAAGCTAGGTTAGCGCTCTGTGCCGAGTCGGGAACAGGTGTGTCAGATATTGCGGTCAAGGCTGATGCTGTAGCCGGATAAGAAGATGCAGCGGAGAGGACGATGGCGCGAAGTGCCTCGGGCGACAATTCTGGCGGGGGTTGAGAAGCAGGTGGCGGTTGGAAAAAGGTCGGATTGGACTTATCTGTGCAATACCTTGTCAGTATATGAACACGAGCAATAATGTACGACTTGGGGCCAATGAACAGCAAAGCATGTCCATTTCTCGCGGGGTTGGTGCGCTCACGTACATAGTCTTAGGAGATCGCTATAAGCGCGAACATGTTGTAGAAGTTTTGAGAAGCGGTATTCCAGGTCTTGCAGGCTGCGTATCGTAGTAGATTTGGTTTCAACGATTGTGTGGCCGTAAAGCAAGTGCTCGATCCGCAGTAGCCTCGCTTCTAAGAGCGAGAGAGTGGATAGTGTTGTGTCGTCAAGCGTGGAATCCATCTGGTTCTCGCTTGCGGGTGAATCTTGACTGTGACGAGCTAAGCACAATTAACGTGCGCTGAAAGCACTTCGAGGCTTTCTGGGTTCTGGGGGTTCATTTATCAATTCGCCAACTTAAACACGACAGCGAGGATCGTATGCCGATGTTTGATGCAAAATGACCGCCTATTTTCTCTTTCCCCAGATTCCGGGAAGCTACCCATTACCCCGGCAGGACTTTTAGCTATCAAGCTGCTGCGTATAACTGGGTACCTTCGCGTAAAGGCGGAGATGGTAAGGACGTGACCGGGGTTGATTGGTGTAAAACCCCTGCTTTCGAACTAAGTGCAGCGGTCTCGGCTCCATTGCTACGGCATAGCCGTTTGCAGGACACCTGCCAAACCCTTCCATTTCAGTGGCTCTCGCTCCCTACCAAAGTACACGGGTGGTTACGACAGCTGTCATATGTCTGCCTGTGGAAGGTCACAGGTCTATTGTTAGATCAACCTCAACCTCCTACAATTGCATTAATCGTGTCAGAACTATTAAAAACTGCATTCCGACAAGTTTAGGTCGCCAATTTATCGCTTATGACCTCGTCGCCCTTTATCGACCCCCTCGAGACCTGTTCAAAGAACATTAATTGACTCTCTTCTACTCTTGTTCGACTAGAGAACACTTGATGGCAGCGGGTCGACAGCCAACCTGACCAGGCCGGCTTGTCAGTTTCAACCTTCGGTTTGACCGCCATACTACGCCGTCGTACTCGAGTCGAGGTATCTATTCGGCTAGTAAGGCTTCTTCTTCGAGGCTCAGTCAATTCTCTATAGGCTATGCCGAATTACTCGGCTATCACACATGAGGGCAGCACCGCCTCGAGTGTAGGCACCAGTGCATCTGGGGATATGGCGAGGTTTGTTTAGTCTTCACGCCTTGGTAGCTCGCAGCTTTCAGTCTGTCGCTAATCCGATCGCTTGCTTTACCCATAGAAACCGAAGAGGGAAGCCTCACCCTAAAGATGGCGGTGGCGGTACAGCCTCGATGTTCAGTAGCGTCACCAATCTGCTCAATACCAGTACGTCTCGCGTCTCGACTACCTTGCTGTCACAATCGTTCTGTATATACAAAGCCTGACCCAAGAATGTTCTTGTAGTCCTCGGTGCCGGCACCTTGGCGATGCCCTCGGCCTTATCACATTTTGGAATGGTCCTTGGCATTATCGTCATGGTCTGGTCGGGATTTACATCCGCCTTTGGCCTTTACTTGCAGTCGCGTTGCGCTCGATACCTCGACCGTGGCTCATCGTCATTCTTTGCACTGTCACAGCTAACGTATCCAAATGCTGCCGTCATTTTTGATGCTGCTATCGCTATCAAATGCTTCGGGGTGGGCGTATCATACATGATTATAATAGGTGATTTGATGCCTGGTGTTATTGAAGGTTTTGACAGCAGGGCGGCGTCGGTGGGCTACCTGATGGACCGAAACTTTTGGATTACCGTCTTCATGCTGGCTATTATCCCCTTGAGCTTTTTGCGCCGCCTCGACTCCCTCAAGTACACCAGCATAATAGCTCTTATCGCCATCGGCTACCTCATTGTGCTTGTCGTCTATCATTTCGCCTCGGACGTTCTAGCGCCAAGGGACAAGATTCGTATAATTCAGTGGGCCGGTCCCGTCGAGGCCCTCGCGAGTTTGCCCGTGGTAATTTTTGCCTATACATGTCATCAGAATATGTTCTCGATTCTTAATGAGATTAAGGACAATTCTCCGAAGAGGTAAGATAAAAATAGCACATTAAACTTTACCTGCACATGCAATCGCTAAGGGTTGGCCGCATAGCGTAATCGGCGTGCTTTTCGCCAGCATTGGCTCCGCTGCTAGTGTCTATGTTTTAGTTTCGATTACCGGTTACTTGACATTTGGCAACGACATTACTGGCAATATCGTCTCAATGTGTTAGTAGTCCTCTTCCCTGCCTGACGTCGGATTAAGCTAACAACTGACCCAAGATTCGCCTTCGATCGCCTCGACTATTGCCAAAGCCGCCATCGTTGTGCTTGTCACATTCTCTGTTCCTTTACAGATACACCCCTGCCGAGCATCCGTTGACGCCGTTCTGAAATGGCGCCCAAATGCCATTTCTAGCACTCCAGGCCGAACGAGCTCTCCAAATAATCGACTTCTCCTTCCAACAGCAACCCGCTCAGACCATGGCCCCGCAGCCCCCATGTCAGAGTTACGGTTTGCTATCCTCACAACAATTCTACTCGTCTTAGCCTATACAGTTGCCTTGACTGTTACCTCTTTGGAGCGGGTTCTGGCCTATGTCGGATCTACGGGAAGCACCGCCATCAGCTTTATCCTGCCGGGCCTCTTCTACTATAAAATCTCAGACCCGGATTCCATCCACCATCAACGATTGGCTAAGGAAGATGACGATGCCTTGTCTCCAGCTGCATCTGATGATGATGATGACGATGTCGCTGATAACGATGATCCTGAGGGCATATTAGGTGCCAGCGTTTCCAGTATCCGAAGCGGAACGAGCGGTACCGGTACAAGAAACAAAGCCCCCAAGTCACCGTGGCGGTGGCGGACCAAATGGAGATGGGACATGGAACATATAAACCCAGTCCATCTGAGGAGAGCAGCATTGGGTCTGGCCATTTATGGTTTGTGTGTCATGTTGGTATGCTTGGCCATGAATATGGTTGGGACTTACGCTCACTAAGAAGCTCCTAAGCATTCGGGGGCAGCTTGCCTACCTACTTGCTTTACGAGCCTTGTTGGATCATTGAATAATGACACTCACGGGATTAAATCTGCATAACAGGAGTCGGCGCATAATTCGACTGCTTACTCTCATTAACCGTTCATATTTTGGCATCGTTAAGGTGTCTTTATACCTTATCATACCTACTTATCATTCCTGTACATAGCCCTGTCCATAACTACTACCGAGATGTAATATAATACGCTACATTCTCGCCTCCGTATGGATGCATTTGGGAACCTATAATGGTCAATAATCAGCTTGTTTGTAGTCTCTGACCTGATTATCCAAGTCACCCAGCCAACGAGCTTTGAGTGGCTGGGCTGTACGAAACACCGTAGCTGCCCACCTTGCTTAAACTTCATCCTGAGAAGTTGCCCTTGTGTCTCATTCTGACCAGATTTGCAAACGGGAAGTGCTTTTAAAAAGATCGCTTTGCGGCGGTTAGAACCGACCAGAGAACAAACAGCGTGATGGTCTCTCCTAGGACGTTATAGAAACAAGCCATGGCCTGTTGAGCTAAGCTTGTGAGAGAGTCAGTCGATGTAACCTCGAAAGGATGGACTTATTTTTTCGCAGTATCAAGTAACTCCAGTCATTACGAGGTTTCTCTCTACGCAAATGCTGATCGTTAGAACGCAGCAATGTTCATCCTACTCTATTGATGGATGCTCCGTGCCCTTGATGGTATCTAGGTCTCGGGCTTGGTCATAGTTTGAGATCCCGTGCTAAAGAACTTGGAATAGTGGCTAGTTGCAGGCCTTGATGAGTAGAAGGTCCCTAGGGACAGGTGTATGAAGGACGTGATGGTTGGTTTTGAGTAGATGAGAAAACGGGATGTTATAGTACTTAGGTAGGTACTAGGTATCTACTAGATCTAGCAATTGCTACCATTGTTCATGATGTGGTAGTTCGAGGGTAGAAAGATGTCGCTGGCTTATCCTATTGGCTGCTTATTTTCGAGCCGACTAGCAGGCATGCACGAACACATCTAACGACCAACAGATTAGGCTCCCAACAGATCTGCATAACAGTTTATAGATCTTTAAGAGCAAAAACATATGTCTTTATACAAGCTGCTAATAGACACTGCACATTTTATAGTATGATTTGTTCTGGGCGTTTCTGTTAGCTATCCTATTGTTGTTGTTGTTGTTGTTGTTGTTGTTGTTGTTGTTGTTGTTTACGTTTGCATTGTAATAGTTATACTCCCAAGACGGCTTTTTGAGGCCACACCGCCAGCTTCTCAGATGGCTGACCAGCAGCAGCGACCGCGCGTGTTGGAAGCTCTATACCCTGATATCCAGGATGTCTTTCCTCATGAAGAGTTGGGAAGGTACAAATCAGGAGGCTTTCATCCAGTCAACCTCGGCGATACGTTTCGAGGCGGCCGATACACCATACGTCACAAACTTGGCTTCGGTGGGTTCTCAACCGTTTGGCTCGCGCATGATCAAGACACACTGTATGTTCCTGGCTCTCATTGCTCGACTTCGCTAACATGGCACGTATCGCTCAGGCAATGGGTGTCAATCAAGTTCAAGTCGGCGGCGGCTTCGACGGAAGACCTGGATCAAGATCCAGAGGTCAGCACCCTGAAGCAGTTGGAGAAGCGCTATGCTGAATCGGCTCAGCACAACCCGATGCCTTCTATTCGCTTCTTAGACTGCTTTCACCACACCGGGCCGAATGGCACCCACAATTGCCAGGTCATGGAGCTTCTTAGGCCTTCACTCTCTAACGTCCTAGATTGCTATGATTATCGGGAGTGGACACTGCGACCTGATACGATGCTGAGAGCATCATGTCAGTTGCTTAACGCCCTAGCTTTCTTGCATCAGGCGGGCTTTGCCCACGGACGTATGGCCGCCCTTGTCTTCCGATCTGAATGAAGGACTAAAATAAACGGATTCTGACCCTCCTTGAACTCTGTGTAGACGTGGCGAACTCTAATGTCGCTTTCACCTGTAAGAATGCCGTAGAAAGTGAGGAGGAGCTCTTCTTCGTACTCGGGGATCTGGTTATGGCGGACTACTCGCACGATGAGATACCCTGGTCTCCTGAATTGCCGAAACAGCTAGTTCAGTGCACTGCTTGGCCTAGTTGGTATGAGGCGCCTAATGAAGAGCTTCGATTACTTGATCTTGGACAGGCATTTCCTGTCGGTAGTACAGTCAAGAGCCTTTCTCAGCCCAGGGACGTCAGATCTCCAGAGACCTTCTTCATAGGTTCCTTTGACTACCGGCAGGACCTGTGGAGGGCTGGATGTGTGGTAGGTACATTCTCACCCTATTTCTGTTCTCTTGTCTCGCCCTGTCCATGATACCCTCCGGCACACTAACCGTCCGTTCACAGATATACTCCCTATACTACCAGAAACGGCCCCTTCCGTCTTTCTGGGAGGATGATGCCTGCTTCATCCACAGGGTGGTTATGAAATTAGGGCCTCTACCGGACGACTGGCAAAGCAGATGGGAGGAAATACAGGGGCGAAGTAAAGACCTACAGGGTAGTAGTGAGTTTCTGACTAGTCAATCTTGGTCTGCTAGGAATCTACCTTTATACTCACTATTTCTCTCCCTCTCTCTTTTGCCTCCGCCATCCTCTGCATTGTCAGCTTTCTAATAACAGCGCTTGCCTACCATAGAACGTCGAAACCTCCCCGAACGTATCGTGGATACGTTTGAACCTCGCCGTAGTGCCATAGTATCGAGCTGCTGCGACGAAGACGGTGAATACGAGAGTGACGAGTATACGGAACATGATTATGCAGCATTAGATTCTCTACTGTGGGTACTAAAGGGGCTTTTCCAGTATCAGCCCGACAAGAGGCTCTCGGCCCACGAGACGGTATCGTATCTCCGATCAAAATGGACCGATTACAGGAGGGAGTCGGAATTAGAAAGCCCGAAATCAGAAAGAAATATGTGATAGATCCGAGCTAGGTTCAAGACCATGTATGCTTGCACCCTTCTTTCGTCCGTCGTCCGATTATGTACAACACAACAAATGCTGAAAGCCCTAACTAATAAGACGTTGCGGTGCTTTCCATAGCTCGCAACATCTAATCTCGTGGTTTTTAGTCGGTCGCGGAAACGAAACGGTGCCGGGCAAGGTACTTTAGTAAAGGGACCCAGGGACGTATATATGTATATAGCATAGATCGTGTTTCTAGTTCTACTTTTTGTCTAACTGCTACTGGCAGGGCAAAAAAAATGGTATAGACAAGTTGGATTGCTATAATAATAGTGATTTGGTATAAATAACCTAGGTTAGATGTTTGAAGAAAAGAGGGAGGCTTGCATGGATAGGAGGAGATGTGATTCTTGTAAAGAAATTGTGACGTTGAATATATACCGTTAATTCCTCGCAGGGATTAACGTTTTGTTTTTCTGTGTCACAGAAATACTACTATACTTGTAGCGATCGCCATTTGGTTCTGTTGAAAACTTGAAGTCATCTGTGCATAAGAAATTTATGCAATTTCTTTGCTTGGCGGAGGCTCAGGCCCCTAATATGGCACCGTGGTCTTGTAGATCAATAAAAGCCTCTACATGCTGAAGTTGTCACGGAAAAAACGACGTCGCTAATCCCGCGTGGAATTAACGATATATATTCTACGTGACAGAAGTATAATTATCTGCTTAGTCTGTATTCCGTATACCTTCGGGTATTTCAGCTCGCAGCCTCAAACACTGGTGAAGGAGCAACAGATGAGGCCTACCTGTTTCATTTCTTGCGAGATGACGACAACACATACAAGAATAGGTCTGCTTCTTTTGCCAGATAATCAATCATATGATCCTTGGTACCTACTCTCTTGGGGCCTTTATTATTAAAAGAGCCCGGAGGATTCCGTCAGAATCATCTGACTCCTTCATAATACCAATTCGCTCTTACCGTTGCACGCGACCATTCGAAACTGTCCATAGCCGAGGTCACCACGTCGAACGGGCGCATCTCCTCCTGGACAAGATTCAAGCTGTCAAACACCCAACTTCCATTAGATGGACGCATCAGCATCTTCACACCTCTTGTTGAGAACAAGAAACACTACCACGACGCTTACTATGGGTCCATCGCCGAGTAAGAAGACGAGTACATGCTCGTGGTAATCTGGGGATCACGAGAGGGTTACGACGCATTTAGGAAATCGAGCCAACACGGTGAATTGATGAGGAATCTCAAGAACAGATTCAACCTCAGCCTCAACCTCAATCCTAAGAGAGACTAATCAAAATTTCAGACACAATGGCAGGCACACTCCGTGTTCCGCTTCTTATCGCAGCACTCTTCCTCTTGCTTAGTAGTTTTGTCCCAGTTCAGGGTCAGTACTAATTATAGACCTCCGGGCGAGGAAGAATATACCACGAAAGTCACGCTTGCTACACAGATTTGTCAATACTAATTCGTCGTCGTCGTCGTCATCTACTCAGTTCACATAAACATCTTAGTTCACATCAACGTCTCAGTCCACATCAGCATCGTTCGTGACCTCGCTATCCTCACTACCTGTTACATTAAATCCGCCGTTAACTACGACGGGATAACGACGGTACTACCGTCTACTACAACATCCGACGAAGCGGGAGGGCTGATCACATTCCCGCCCGCAAAGAGCGTGTCGACGTCGACCGTGTCCGCCAAGACCGCTACGCACACGGACGTCAACGGGACGCCGGCGTCCGTGGTCTTCGGGTGTTTCATCTGCCCAGCGGGAGAGACCGGAGTGCTTCTATTCGGTATCCCCGATGTACCTGGCATCTACCGGCCTCCTCCGATCCCGCCGTCTCCAGGTTTTCCCACGTATGTCCAAGCCCTCTCGCAACCCAGTCCTGAATATCACGAGAGTCTTGGCATGAGGAAACGAAACTAACGTGTTCTGTTATTTATCTGGATACTGAGTATCATCATCGGAAGTGACTTGAACCCAACAGCGGCACCGCAGGAATCAGTAACCACAACAAAAACATCAAGCATGTCTACGTCTTAGGCAAGTAGATAAAATAACAATTGACCTCTAGATTAATATATTTAATGTTGCTATAATGTTTATTGCTTTATAATCTTTTTAAAAAGCATTAAAAATATAGTGTGCTTTATTTATATTAATATAATGCTGGCTTAAAATTTATAAGCTTATTATTTTATTGTTTATAATTATTATACTTTAAATTTTTAAAGCTAATTATTAAAGGTTCCAACCCTATAGTTAGGCTTGATAAGGATTATGTCATTCTTAACATACTTATCCTTTGTCTTTTAGTACACTGCTTTAGTTAAAAACCTAATTATTAATTTATTTATACCTAACACTACTACTATTAAACTTGACATTATAATTTAACTTTTAACAAGTAACGCTTACTACTTAAGTTTAACTAGTTAGTTAATTAGCAAATAACTAAATACTTTATAGACGACAAATATATAGCTTAAGGTTATAAAACTACTATAAAAACGCTATTATTAACAATTTGCTTAAAAACATAGTTATGTTTATAGCTAGTAATAGTATTATAAAAAGTAACCTTATTGCTACTAAGCATCCTTTTAATAACCTTTTATATATTATTATTATTATTATAGCACTATAGTTTATATTATTAGGTAGCTATTTTAATAGTGTTGCTATATAAAACAAATAATTTTTTTGTTTTTAAAAAAAGTTAAACAAGTTTAGCATTTTTTTTTATTAAATTATTAAAAGCTATAATTAGCAAAAAAAGCTTAGCAATAGTTAAGCTAATTAAAATTATTATAACTTTTAATATTATAATAAAAAATAGCGCGCTAAAAATTAAAATATAAAATAAGCTTTTTATTATAGCTTATTTAAACAAGTAAGCTTATAGACCTATATAAGTTTTAACTTGCATATAAGGACTACTTTAAAAAAGTAATAAAAAAGTTTTAAAATAAAAAGCTTAACCTTTTTTTTTAATAAAAAAAATTATATTGCTTAAAGCATTACTTTTAAAGCAATTATAACTAGCTTTACTAGCTATTTTAATATTATGCTAAATAATAATAATATGTTTATAAAAAAAAAAGCTTTAAACTTTAAAAGCAAAGGTTTAATAATAAATAAAATATTACTTAATATTAAATTATATAATATAATAAAAAAACTTAGCATTAAGGTTAAAAATATTAAAAAATAACTATAAACAAATAATACTTAATAATTTATTTTAGCCTTTTTATTAGCGCTAATGCTAAGCATAACCTTAACTATAGCAAATTTTAATAATTTAAAAGTTACTAAGATTAAATATTTTTAGCTAAATATTTTTATAAACAAGTTTAGTAGTTATATAATTTTTTATAACAAAAAAATTACTATATATATAAATTTGCACTTATAAATATGTAAGCTAAAAAATTAAACAAATAAACTTTATAAAATAAATGTAGTAGCTAATAAAAAATAAACTTTTTTTAAAAAAAATATATTAGCATAATAGTTTTAGCAACTATTAAATAAAAATTGCTATAAATATTATACTATATATAATACTATTATAGCAATAATTAAATAAAAGTTTAAGCTTAAACTAAATAAAGCAAATATATAGTTTAGTACTTATAAATATATAATAAAAAGCGTTATAAAAAGTTAGCTTATTAAAACATATATAATAAAACTTTTTAAATATATATATATATAAAGTAATAAAAAAATATATATAATTTTTTATTTAACTTTATAATACTATTTTTGCTAAACTTTAAAAACTAGTATTATAGCTAAAAATAAAAACTATATTAAATTATTTAAACCCTTTTAATAAAAAAACTAGTATAAAAATTTTTTAAAAATAATAGGTTTAGCAGCTATTATAAAAAGCTAAAAAAAGATAATAATAAAAACGTTAACTAAACTAACTATAGCTTTTAATAAAAATAACTATATAAAAAATAAATAAACTTATACTAACTTTAATAATATAGTTAATAGCAAAGCAAATTATAATTATTTTATTAAAAGTATAGTAAAAAATAGCTAAAAAACGCGCTACTACAAAAAATATAAAATTTAATTTTTTTAAATAATAAAGTTATTAAAAGTATTAAAAAAAAGCGTTTATAATAATACTTAAGTAATATATAAAATAACTAACTATAATAATAAGCATATTATTAACGCTATAGTTAATAATATAATTATAAAAACAGCTTGTTTAGCTATTTAAATAAAATTATAGTTTAAAATAATAATTTTAATGTAAAAAACATTAAAAAAAAGTTAGATAACAAAAAATATGTTTATTTTAGCAAAAAAAATAAAAAACTTAGTTTAAAAGCTTATATAGCTATTAAAAATACTATACTTAATATATATTATAAAATATATTTTGTTTATAAATATAATAATAAACTACTAAGCTATAATAATGCAAAAAATAATATTTTTATAGCAAAATAAATATATTATAAATACTAAACAATATTTAGTATAGCTTAGCAAAAATAGTAATATAGTAAAAAAGACTGTAGCAAAAAGCATATAAAACTTACTTAAAAAATTATAAAAGTTAACTTTGTACTTTTAGCGCTAAAAGTTTTTAATATAATATATAATAATATATTAATTAAGCTAACACAAGTAATTAAAGCTAATTTAAAGCTAATAAAATATAAAACTATATACTTTTAACTATTTATTTAAAACAATATTAAAAGCGCTAATTATTATATTTATTTTAATACTAAATATTTGTTTTTATTGGTAAATATAAAATAAGTAAAAGCTTTTATAAAAAGCTTATTATATTATAATATTACGCCTAAGCCTATTTATAGTGTTATATTAAAAATAATAATTATAAAGCATATAATATTTAACTTTTATATGCTAAAAATTATTAAAAAAGTTAATATATATAATTATTATATTATAATAGCAAATATTATAGATAGCCTTGTACTTAAGCTTTTTATAAGTATAAATTTTATACTTAAATATAACGTATCCTACGGCTATATTTGCTACTTGGCCATATTTGCTACTTTTTCTTACTTTTGTACGCATAACTTTTAATTTACTATATTTTTACTATCTACTATAGTAGGCCTTTAAAAAAGTCTAATATTATTTTTGCGCTTTAAGCGCTTTATATAAACCTAAAACTAAGTATTTAACGCGTAGCTAAAATTTATAATATATTATATATAACCTTTTTTAACTAAAAACGCAGTTATATAATAATATTTAATATGTTTATTAATAATTAAAAACTTATTAAATTTAAAAAGCAAGCTATTATATAATATATATTTAACTTTATTATGCAATTATTTTTATTTAGGTATAGTAGTATTAAAAATATATTAGTAAAAACTAAACTTTTACTTTTATATATTAATAACTAGCCTTTATAATATATTTTAATTGCTAAATTAATTACTAGCGCGTTTTATATAAAAATTTATTTAAATACTATAAGTAGTTTGCTTTTATATAAAATATAATAATAAAATATAAAGTTTAAAAAAATATATATATAACTTTAACAAAACTAAATTTGTTATAAGCAAAATTTTATTTAAAATAGTTATAACTATATTTAATTATATAAAAGACTTAAAAGCAATATAATAAAGCAATTATATATAGGCTATAATTATTTAAGCTGTTTTATTATATAGTTATATTGTTTTGCTATTTATTATTTTAATATAAAAGCACTTTATTGCTTAATACTTAAATTATTATAACTATAAAAAATAGCTAAATAATAAATAAGCAAAATATTAATTAGGTTTAATATTTTAATTAACATATAAGTAGTTATATGAAAAGGATATATTAACTTTTAATTTTTAATAGCTATAAAAGCTATTATTTATATAATTTTAAAAGGTATTATAAAAACAATAATATTATTATGCTTTATATGCTAGTGTATATATTATATAAGCTTTAGCTTTTTAAAATAGTTATATAAAAAAAAATTAAATACTTAATATAAGCATATATTATATATATATATTAAAAAAGGATTTTTTACTTGCGTTTTTTAATAAGTTTAACGTGTTAATAATAAAAGCTAACATATAAAACGATTTTTAAAAAGCAAAATTAGTGCTATATAACTTAAAATATATTATTGCTTAGTTAAATTTTTATTTAACTACTTTTATAATTAAAGCCTTATTTAATAGCTTGCTTTTATTTTAGCAATTTATTACTTTAAATAATATATAAAATATAATATTTTAGTTTATATTTATTAAATATCTTATTATATAATATTAAAATAGCTTGCTAATATATATTATTAAAAGTATATAGTAAATTATATATTATTTAGCTTTATTAAAAAAAAATTATAACTTTTTATATAATAAACAACTAACTTAGTTAATATTGCTATATAAAAAAATTAATATTATAAAATAAAAAAAAGTTATAAGCTGCTAAAGCAGCTGCTATATAAAAAATAGCAAAAAGGCGTGCAAGTAATAGTTATATAAAAAGGCAAAAAACTTATGCGCAACATTATAAAACATATAGCAAGCCTAGCTATAATATGCAAATATATTAAAAAAAAACATTTAGCAAATCTAATTTTAAATAGTTTAAATTAATTTTTTATTATATAGTTAAGTTATAAAAGATTGTTTGTATAAAGGTAAAAAAAGTAGTAAATATAGCTAAGTAATAAATATGGCCGTGGGATATATTAGTATTAAAATTAATTTTATTAAATAAACATATATATTTTAATTAACTTATAGCTTTAAAGTAGCAAAAAAAATAAAAAAAAATAAAGCTATATGCAATACAAATATTAAAAAAGGTAACGTTAATATATAGCGTTAAAATTTTAGCAATAATAATTACTTTTATTAATATATATTACTTTAACTTTTTTTATTTTATTAATAAATATAATAAGTTAGTAGTACTATATTATTTTTATAGTTATTATAAAGCAGCATATAACATAATAGTTAATAAATTTAGCTTTAAAAAAGTAATAATATGTAACCTAAATATATAGCTAATATAAATTTAAGCATAAAAATACCTAATCAATATTAAAAAATATGCTAGTAATAAGCAAGCGTAGCGTGCTAACTAAAACAAAATAAATAGTTACTAAAAAAATAATATAATTTTAAAAAACTAGACTAAAATAATAGCTTATATGCTTAATAATAATAATAATAATTAAAAAAAGCTAGCAGCCTAAAAAGTAAAATATTATAAAAACTAAATATTTTATAATAAACTATACTATTTTATAGCATATTAAAGCTAGCAAAAGTTAATACTATTAAGTTAAATAGCAAAGTATCAATAGTAGCTAATAATAAAAATATAATAAATACAGTAAAAGTACTTATTAATAAATATAATATTTTTTAAAATAAAAGCATAGTGCTAATGCTAAAAAAATAAAAAATACATATTAATTTAGTTAATATATAGTAAGATTAGCTGCGTACTATATAGCCATACTTATTAAAACTAAAAAATTGCAAGTTTTTAAATAAAAAGCATAATAAAATGTATATATAAAGCAAACTAACCTTTATATATAATTTAATGCTAGTAGCATACCTTATATTTATTATTTAAAAAACTATAAATAAAGTTAAAAAAAGCAGGTTTATTATTAATTTATAACTGCTTAATAAAATTATAATATTAAATATTTACTTACTGCTAAGCTAAAATAATATAATAGCAAATATAATAAAAAAACATTATTTTATATTGCTTAATACATTAAGCTTTTTTTTTTTTAGCTTTTAGTTTATAGCAAGCATTATAATTACATAGTTATTATTAGCTTTAAAAAACTTAAGCAGTTAAACATTATACTAATAAAATTTTATAACTTGCTTTTATATGCACAATAGTTTATAAATTGCTTATTTTTTAAATACAAGTTATTTATTTATGCATATATTAATAATATTATAATATTTAATAATATAGCAAAAAAACATTTAAAATATTTTTATATAGTGCTTAATATTTTTAATAAAGCAAAAGTATATATTAATGTAGCTAAGTTATTTATAGTATTTTTTTTAGTGTAACTGCTTCAATATAATATTAATAATAATAAAATTAAAAGTTTTTATAAACTTAAAATGCTTTATACTTTAAAAGCTTTAAAAACATATATTAAAATAGCTAGCTAGCTATATTAAAAAAATTATATAGTTTAACTATAAAATTAAAGCACTATAATAAAAAAAAAATAGCTTTAAATATAAAAAGTAAAAAAAAGGTAGCTTGCTAATAAAAATAGTAAAGGCAGCATAATAAAAATATATAACAAAGCTAACATTTAAGCTTATTTAAAAAAAATTAACTGCTAAAACAAAATATAAAAACATTTTTATATATAATATTATATATTACTACTAGCTAAAAAAAGCTTTTTTTTAAAATATATATATATATATATAAATATATTTAAGCTAATAATATTTTAGCTAAAAAAAAAAAAAAAAAAATATAAAATTTTTTAAAAAAAAAATTTATTTTTAAAAATAAAA
>Ga0247782_1000318_pt1 | contig 44035 bp, 32 predicted proteins | sample UWRJL019104C5_FD_179928 | JGI IMG/M metagenome (GOLD analysis project Ga0247782, IMG submission 179928) | Plant litter microbial communities from Arlington Agricultural Research Station in Wisconsin, United States - UWRJ-L019-104C-5 | ecosystem: Environmental > Terrestrial > Plant litter >...
TAAAAATTAAAAAAAAAATTAAAAAAAATAAAAATTTTTAAAAAATAAAAAAAAAAAAAAAAATAAAAAAAAAAAAAAAAAATATAACTAAAAAAGTGCAAAAATAATATTTATAAATAATATATAAATAAAATATATAATAATAAAAAAGCAATAGCTTAGCAAATAGTTAGCAGCTAAAAAAAATAAAAGTTAAAATTTTAAGCTTAAAAAATATAAGGTTAAGTTAAAACCTATTTAACTAGTATAAGCTGCTAAGAACTAGTAGCTTAAAGAGAGGGAGCAGTATAACAAAGAAGCTGCTACTAAGTATGTACTTGTAGCACGCACTTATAAAGATATGTACCTTAGTACGTACTGCAGCAACTACTTTTTAAAGATTAGCTAAAGGCCTAATAAGGCCTTGCAGCTACACACAACTAGCATACTAAATAAAAGTAATCTTTTATAGCTACTTTTTAAAATCTAGCATATTACCTTATAACGTACTAAGCTTAAAACCTTATAAACTAATATATAAAAGGACTACTTTTACTTTTTATACTTAATTAAAATAACTTTAGCTATATTATTAATAACTAATTTTTATTATTAAATAATAAATACTAGGCCTATATATATAAATACTTAATATATAAATTATAATATTTAAAAAAATGCTAACTATAGCTATATATAAAAAATAAAGCCTTAACTATAATAATATACTTAAAAACTTTTATATAAGACTTATATAAACACTTACTTTTACTTAAATGCTTTATTTATTACGCAATACCTTTTTTAACCTACCTTTTTTATATATTACTTTTAATACTAATATAAATTTTAATTTATTTATTACTTTTTATAAAGCTTAAAAAAAAAACTAAAACTATAGTAGCAAGCTATATAATATTTTATATAATAAGGCGTAAATTTTTATTATAACTTGCTAACGCTTTAAAATTATAAAATTTTAATATTATATAGTATTTTTAATAATTTTGCAAAATTATATAAAGCAATACTATTTTAATTATATTAGCTTTAAAAAAATATAGTATAACATATATATTATGCTTAATAATTATTTTAATATAAAAGTTAACTATAGCTAGTATTAAACTAACTAAATAATTATAACTTTTATATAAATTAAAAAAAAGTATTTAAAAAAAACTTAAAATAAAGCTTTTAAATACTTATTTAACTAATTATAATTAACTTAGTAAACATTTAGCCTTAAATTTAATAGTAAAGTAGCTTTATATACTATAATTATATAAGTATATATTAAAGTGCTAAAGCTAAAACTTGCACTTATTATATAAAAGCTTATATATAAAGCACTTTTTTTAATTTAAAAGCTGCTTTATAAGTTGCTTTTAATAAAAAGTTAGTGCAATACTAGTTATATGCAAAGCTTTTAAATGTTTACTATATTAATTAAAAATATAATTTAAACTAACTTTAAAAGCTGTACAACTTAAATTATACAAAAAGATTTTAATATAAGCACTTTAAATAAAAATAACTATTTAAATATAAATAGGTGCATAATAATAATTACTTTTTTATATAATATAAATACTTTATATAAAAAAAAAAAAAATATTAGTTTATTTAATATATATTTTAAAAATAATAAAAAGTTAAATTATAATTTTTATTAGCTTATAAAATATTAAACCAAAAAGCACTTTTATATAAAAAGTACTTAGCTTATATTTAAAAATATAAAAAAAAACTAAATAAAAACTTAAAAAACTTAAACAAAAATACTTTTAATAAGTTAAATAAAAATATAGCTAATAAAGCTATATATTACTTAACTAATGCTGCTTTTATATATTATATAATAAAAAAAAACATTTATATATAAAATTAAGCTATTATAATAAACTAATTTATACTTAAAAACTAATATAGTATAAAATACTAAAATATTTTATAAAATATAAAAGCTGCACAAATGTTTACTATTAGCAAACTTTAAGTTAAAGCTTTTATATAAAAGTACTTAAATATAAAAATTAACTAAACTTTTAAAAGCATATTTATATAATTTAGCAGTAATAAAACACTTAATATAATTAGCATAATTATTATATAAACACTTATTAAACCTATTAAGTTTTATATTTTTAAAGCTTTTACTTTTTTTTTGCTATTATTATATAATGTTAATAAGTTAAAAGCTTACTTTAATAATATTTAAAATATTATTATATAATAAAATAAAATAATATTTTTAGTTATATAAAAATAAAAACATTTATTTTTTTATATTAGCAAAAAAAAGTTTGCTACCTACTTTATAAAAGCAAAACTATGCTATTTATATAAAAAATTTAGTTACTTTTATATAAAATAATTATATACTTTATTAAAAAAAGCAAAATATAAAAACATTAGTATAATAATTTTAAAAAAGATTAAAAAATTTTGTTACTTTTGCTAATTATATAAACAAGTATTATAAAAATTTAAGTTTTTATTAAAAAATAACTATAATTTTAACTATAAAGTAGTTATTAATATTATATAGCTAAATAGTAAACTTATTTTATATATAATTAATATAAGCATATTGTTTTAAAGCGTATAATTTTTTAAGTTTTTATTTACATAAAATATTTAAAATATACTTTATTAATACTAAATTTATATATACTAAAGTTTTTTTAACTATATTATATATAACTTAAGTATTAATTTTGCATTAAAAAAATTTTAAAATAATATATAAATAATAAATATATTATATAAAAAAATGCTAGTTAAAGCATACTAAGCTATAAGCAAAATTAAATAATTATATAAACTATTATATAAAGCTTTTAATATATTATATAAAAAGATTAGCTACTATATAAATAAAGCAACTATATTATAAATAACTATTAAAGCTTTAAATAATATAGCTAAACTAAATAGTATTATATTAACTTTTTTTATATTTAGCACATATTTAAAGATTACTATAAAATTTTTTTTTTTTATTAAATATTATAAAGCAAGCAAAAGCTATATAAAAAACTATAAAAATGCTAAAAACTTTTTATATAAAAACAAATTTTAATTATATAATAAATATATAAAATAAACTAACAATAAAGTAAATATTTGCATTACTTTTTTAAAGTAAAGTTATAATATAAAAAAAAAATAAAAGCTAAACCAAATTATATAAGATTGCTATAATTAAAAACTAAAATATTATAATAAATATATTAAATAAACTTTTAAAATTTTATTATATATAAGTTAAACTATATAATAAACTAAAGCTTAAATTATATAATATAAAATTAAACAATAAATAATTAAACTAAATAGTAGTTATATAATTTAAACGTTAAAGCAAACTAAAAAAAAATATGCAAAAGCTATTATAACCTTTTTTGTTTATATAAAAAATAAAAAACTATAATTTAGCTGTATAATTTTAAAATAATAATATTATTATAACTTTAAAACTTTTTTTTTTAAAGTTTAAAATCGCAAAAATTAATAGCTTAGCTATTAAAAATATTTTTAAATTTATACTATCTAATTTAAAGCAATATAAAAATATGCAAATTTTTAATACTTGCTTTATATAAAAGGTTAAAAAAAAATAACTAAATTATATAAAAAATTTAAACTAGTTATATAAGGCTATAAAAATAAAAGTAAAAAAAAAATATTTATATAGTTTTTAATAATTTAAAAAATAAGCTAATAATTAATTTTTATATTAAAACTTTTGCTAATTTAAAATTATAGTATGTAAAGCAAATTATATAATATTTTTTAAATATATATATAGTTATATAATAAGCTAACTTAAAAAATATATATATAACTTTTAAAAAAATTATATAACTAATACTTTAAAAGTATAATATTTAAAATTATATAACTACTATATAGCTTTATAAAATTAAAACTATATTAATTTAAAATAACTAAATTAGTTTTATTTAGCTTTAAAAAAAAACTAGCTTTTAATTAAATTAGCTTATTTAAACTTTTAAGTATAATATTTAGCTTTTAAATAATATATTACTTTAGTAAAAAAGATTGCTAAGCTTATAACCTATTAAAATAAAAGGTATATAAAACTTAATTAACTATAAAACTAACTGTATATAAGGTAGAAAGGCCTTATGTTATATACACAAGATGCTACGATGCCTTGGTACTGTATATGCTATGTCACCTTGACCTTATACTTTAACAGCGTGGCCTCTTTGAAGTTGGGGGTCAGATTTCTTAGCTTTTGTCAGTAAAGGCTTTATGCTATTTACTATTTCTCAATGAACTAACTTTCGCTTGCTGCTCGTCTGATCTGAAAATAAAACACGAAAGTTTGTCGTTTTCCGCGATTCTATGGGCTACTGCGAGTTTCTGGTTCTGGTCGGGGGTACTCAAGTTTGTCGGTCGTTCCCCTAGCCTACCCGGCAATTGGGTGTAGGTAGAATCCTATCTTGCGCTGGAGCAAGTATGCAGTCCAACCACTTGCTTAGCAAATCAATCTAGGTCTCATCCTACATAGATCGGCAAGGTGAAAACGTGGCGCGTATCCTTTCATGCATAGGCATTTCGCTTTGTGACCTTTCTTCTTATACCATACCACTTAAGCCGGATATCTACTTAGGTTACCTCCTGATGCAAACCTCTATATGCGCTTTTTCTTGGAGACCTTAGTTTCGGGGTAATTCAAAGCGATGTGGGGAAATGACCTGCTCAATCCGGGGAAAACCAGGGCAGCTTTTTACCCAGACTACTAGGGTTGGAGGAGGAGCCGGGAATCTCCTCTGCATCAGAGGTGAAATCTGTCCCTGAACCATTGGAGGTTGTACCTCTATCCTAGGCTGGGACTGTCGTCCCCCAGAAACGGCCCATGCAAATAGCAGAAGAACAGGGGCCCCTTCGCGTATCTCGCGGGGTAGATTTATCGCGAAGATGCTCTTGGCTTAGGTACTTTAATAAAAAGAGACTTAAGTTAACTAGATAAGTATAAAAAAGAATAAAAAGGGGTATAAAGAGACGGCCGGCCGGATCGATCCCGAGGTGATGGATTGAGACACCGAAATTCTTGAGAGGAACCCAACAACCCTCACGATGTTTTATCCACGGTTGGCTTCCTTAGTCTGCCTCCTCCTCGGAGCGACGGCACAGGCCAAGTACATTGTTCCTGGTGCGAGATGGCGGGACACGGGCGGCAACCTCGTCAATGCCCATGCCGGTAGCTTGCTCGTAGACGATGGCAAGTTTTGGCTGTTTGGAGAGTACAAGACCGAAGGCCAGGTAGAAGGCGGTGGTGTTTCCGTCTACTCGTCGGACGACCTCGCCACATGGAAGTCTCACGGCATTGCACTAGGTACGACGTACATCAAGCCTCAATTGACTTTCTCGTTGAACAAGGGCAATTAGCTAAAGTTGTATAGAGCCAATTGAGGGTCACCCGTACATATCCCCCGACATGATTATCCAGCGGCCAAAGGTGGTGTACAGCGAGCCAGAGAAGCAGTATCATGTAGGTCTTGATCTAATGTATTACAACAAGTACCTAACTCCTTAGTGCTTGTCTTTCGATCTTTAAAAGCTAAGACGAAAGCTATTAGATGTGGTGGCACGCCGACAACTCGAGCTATGGTCTCCTCCTCCAGGGTTTCGCCACATCCGCCACAATCGCCGGTCCTTACAGCTTCATGAACGCGACGGCGCCCCTGGGCAACTGGAGCCAGGACTTCGGCATGTTCACTGACTACAAGGACGGCCGCTCCTACGCTCTTTACTCGAACGGTGACCGCAGGGAAGGACGGGACGTCTACTTAACCTCATATAACAAAGAGGTCTCGGCTCTCGATAAGGTCGTGCACAGGTTCGACAAGTACGATCTCGAGGCCCCTACTATCCTCCAGACCGACAAGAGCTACTACGCTCTGATGAGTCACAAGACGGGCTACCGTCCCAACAGTAAGATTGCGCGCCTCTTCTCCTTGAATTGTCACGGGGGAATATCAGATCAACTGATGAAGGCGCCGCCTAGATGTTGTGGCATTCCGAGCGGACAAGCTGAGCGGACCTTGGTCGCAGCCCTGGGTAGTGGCTCCCCTAAACACCCGGACATTCAATTCTCAATCCGGTTTCACCCTGAGAATCGAGGGCAAGCAGAAGACCACGTACCTGTACCTCGGCGATCAGGTAAGGATTCTTTCTTCTAAACTCCTATATCCGATAAAGCGCGATGAACTCACACCCCGGTCCAAAGTGGGATTCCAACTCGCTCTGGGAAAGCCGATACATCTGGCTACCGATCAATATCGACGACGGGAAGAAGACACTCAGTATCGATTGGCATGACGTCTATGACTTGGATGTGTAAGACAAACAGACAGCAAGCAAATTTGAAGGCAACTGGGTCGTGGGAGTGCGCTGACCAACGTACCCCAGCAAATCCGGAGAATGGTCGCCTGTGAAGGGCCAAACTTATTACGGCAAAGACGCGACGACGACCGGAAACGCTTTCAAGCAAGAAGCTGTAAGTCAGGAAACAAAGAGTGTTTGCTGCATGACATCGATTGTCTGGGTTTACTGAGAGGTGCTGACCAACTCTACTCCCAGAACTTCGCGAGCAATGGGGTCATCTTGACAGGCATCTACGGCAACGACAGCACCGTCACTTTCCACAACATCGAGGGCACCGGAGAGCCGCAATGGGTGTCGTTTTACTATCAGAGTAAGAAATCAACCAATTGCAGCAACTATCCCCCTCCCATTCCTCATCTAAGAACTGGACAACACCATACTTACCAACTTTTGCACTATTAATATAGATACCGACGACATGGGCTTCGGCGACCAACGTAAGCTTCCTTTTGCGCAACCTCGGCCACCCACTCGATCTCATCCATCTCATTTCATCGCATCCCATAACTACCTTACCTATCTTTCCCAAGCCTCCTTTTGCTAACTTTATCTACCAATGCAACAGCCGGCGGAAGCCCCGACCGCATCGGGGGATCGTGGCAGCTCCGACGCATCAGCAGCGTCGTCGTGAACGGCGACGTTCAGAACGTGGAAACGCTGTTCCAGCGGGACACGCACAAGGGCATCATACTGTCGACCCCCTTGCAGCTCACGCTTAAGAAGGGCACGCAGAACACCATCACCGTTGGCGGACTTTTCAACGGCTTTGATTATAAGGGAGCGGATCTTGACAGGATTGTTGTTTATCCCCCCGAGAAGTGAAAAAGAAAATAGTTAAGGAAATAAGAGGTGAGAAGGTAAAAGAAAGAAAGGAGCGAATAATATATCGCGCAGAGCTGGGTATACAGATAACTATTACTGGGTAGGTAGTTCTTAGATAACATCATGTACGGGTGTCTACAGCTGCATGCATAGCACTTCGGAACTCCGCGCTCCACCCCCGAACAAACTCCACCCTATCAACGAACCTCCCTATAATACCCCAGGTTTAGGCGATAGGATTTATTGTCAGGAGTACAGCATAAGATTCCCGATATGTGAGAACTACTATCAATCATAGGTGAGTCATACATACACTCGGCCCTTGATCATGGTGACGCACTATTAAACCGAATGATACGATACTACAGCTGTACCTATTCCAAATAATAGCCATCTTGCGGTGTTCGAGTTTATCGGAACTTGGGTTTTCTTTTTCGGCGATAAGCAACATCGCCGATAACTTCAATGTCCGTAACGTCTGTTAGCGTCCCGGAGATAGAGTGGAGGTACCTGATTCGACGCGGGTATAGCATACAAGCAACAGCTTCATACCTGTATGAAGGTTGCATAGCTAAGTAGATGCGGAAAGAAATTCGTGTGATAATAAAAGTATAAATACCATATATACCTCCCAAGTAGTTTTACTCGAGTCTTTGTTCTTCACTTTTTTACTCATCAAGCCAACTTAATTCATATTATTAGCATCTCATCTCATCGTCGACCTACCCCTCTCAGTATCATCCATAACGTCCCTCAAACCAAACCAAACCAAACCAGCTAAGAAACACCCTATAACCCAATCCACTCTCACCCAACCCGCGCCAAAATGTCGTCTCAGCCCGTCTGGTTCATCACAGGCGTCTCCAACGGCTTCGGCCTCCTGCTCACGCTCCGGGCCCTCAAGGCCGGCCATCGCGTGGTGGGCACAATGCGCAACAAAGCCAAGCACGCCAAATCCGTACAGCAGATCGAGGCTGCGGGGGGAGAGATCATCGAGATGGACATGACGGAGTCGCAGGAGAGCATCCATAAAAAGGTCAAAGCCATCGGACCGATCGACTATGTCGTTAATAATGCGGGTTACAGCATTTTCTGCTGCTTGGAGCAGATAACGTGAGTTTTTCCTCTTTTTCCCTTTTCCTTTTGTACATATTCTCGGGTTCTACATGAATTCTACTCTCTAGTGTTAACTTGATAAACTGACGGAATGTCTAGTGAGAAGGAGGTGAACACGCAAATATCGACGAATGTCTTCGGTCCCATATACGTGATGCAGGCGGCGCTAGAAGGGATGAGGGCCCGGAGGTCCGGCCTCATCGTCAATATCTCCAGCATCGCAGCCAAAGATCCGCTCCCAACCAAGTAAGTTCTTCCTCCTCTCCTCCCTTCATCTCCTGCCTGTTATCTTCCCCTTTCTCTTTGTTTTATTTATGTCTATTTCTGCTAACAGCAAGTTCTCCCCCCCTAAACCAGCGCCCTCTACGCAGCCTCCAAAGCAGCCCTAGAAGCCGCATCCGAGTCCCTACAGCGCGAGGTCTCCGAATTCAACATCCGGATCCTGATCGTGAACCCGGGGGCCTTCCGCACCAATTTCCTAGGCGAGATGCAATTCTCCTCCAACCCCTTACCCAAGGACTACAAGACCGGAGTGGTGGGCCAGACGATGAGCAGATTCACCGATGCCGCCGGCAAGCAAGTAGGCGACCCCGATAAGGCCATCGAGAGGATCTTCGAGTTTGTTGTGGGCGAGGGCATGGCTGGGGAGCTGGCGCTGAAGATGAAGGAGGGCAAGGACGGGGATAGAGCGTTGAGGTTGGTATTGGGCGAGGATGCGCTCACGAGGATGAAGAGGAATAATGATAAGTTCGTGGGTGACTTCACTATTGGTGAGAAGGTCGCTTTGAGTACGGGGTTTTGATTAGGTTAGGTTACCTATCTAAAAACTGGACCGGTTAGAAGATTCATGAATGAACGAAAAGGAGTTGTGATAGTTAATAGTTACAACTTATTTTGCGCTCAACTTGTTTTTCGCGTAGTCGTGAGAGTGAGTAGTTTCTGTAGTTCGGCGTGTTGTGCAAAACAAAACTGTGGTCAATGATTTTTCGTTGTCAAGACATTAAGCAGCTGGCGTTCTAAGGCAGGTTTTGCCCTCAGGATAGTTTAACCCTTTTGCAATTAGTAAACAAGAGATTGATATGATCTCCCTAGTTTCGCCACTTAACTCTTGGATTAGGCTGGGATTACAAAAGGACCACTAGTTACTTTCAGACAACTCGAAGACGCCCTTTCGCAGTTTCAGTCAGCCCTTCTTGACCTGTATCAATTCCTGAGCTATACTTTCGAGTCACAGTATTAATAATTGGAATACATGATAGGCCCCCTGACCTGGGATGTGATTCGACTATACCAAGCCCATCCGACATGATTACATCTTCCGTTCTCTAAATCACGAAATGCAACCTGGGACCTCCTAACCCAGCACATTTCCTTCCACCCAAAAAAATCCGCACCGTATCATAATATGCTCAAGATATTCAATGTCTGGCTGGTACCTACATATATGCCGGATAGCTTACCTACCTAGCATACCATCCTGCCCAGTCTTGGCATTTCGATAGGCTTGTAAATGTCACAAAAGCCGTCCCAGACAGTGAGGCGTGCTTACGTCCAATGAGAGATGCAGGTGCTGATAAACCTGTAACCCTCCCTGCCTAGTCCCCAGCTGTAGTGTCTTAGCTGCTTGAACATAGGGCGGTTCCTAACAAATGCACTCGAGAGAGAAAGGAAGAAGAAAAAAACCATCAGTAGGTTTTACCTGACCTAGCTGTCACTGTAGCTATAAGCTTATGGTACTGAAGGCCTTTTTTTCTGGCCGAGGGCACGCCCATTAATCCCCTAGATCCACTACCTACCTACCGGTGCGAGACGATGATATGGTGAATTCAATGTGCCCTGGAATTTTGTATTCTTTGTCCAAGGTGTTCGTTAGTGACTAGGTTAAACACTTATGGGATCTCGCCCCTTCGTCGATTGTTTAGTAAACAGGTATTAGTAGCTACAGATAGCATAGAAGTACCTACTTTACAACTATAACTTATTATTCCAAAACTACTCTGTCTACATGTATTTCAAAGAAAGTATGGATAGATGCCGCCGGCATAATGCACTTGTTCTGTCCCATGGGTAGATGTCGGCGATACTTTTACATGGGATCGAGACCGAAGAAGCTCCGAGTTCTTCGAGGCGCGCCTACATTGGCGAGCTAGGTCAGTTGAGATAGATAGGCATCACACAGTCACGAAGGTCGTCCCGTCTTAGGATCCTCGCGGTCATCCCGACACCCCTCTAACGTTAGCTAAAGTTCAATAGTCGTATGATCGTCAATTCTTTCCGGGGGCGCGGTACATACTTGTACTCTTGGCTCTTTCTCCCTCTGTCTTTTCTTCTTCTTTGGCGTGAATGCATAGTCCTCACCGCATCTTCTCGGCCAGGGACTTTCGAAAGTGAAGCTGGCTTCGTCACCCCCAGATGATGGAAGGCGAAGGGAGAGGATGGCTAGATCGTCCTGGTGGTCATCCCTTGCGGCATTTGTGCGTTTGCCGTTGCTGGGGCCTGAGAACACGCGTCTCTATACGTAAAGGGGTTGGTGGGAACGTGACATCTCGCGCTAGTGGTGGAATTTGTAAACTAGGTACGAGTAGGTAGTAGACAAAGAACTTTTCGCGTGTACGAGGTATCGTGGCCACGATCGTGCGACGAGAGGGAGGTTTCGAAGTCGGCCGTACCGTTCTTGTGGAGGGGATCACTGTGTATGTGTGCGTATTTAGTTTTACACCACCAGCCACCGTCTTCTTCTTTGTTCCTCCCAGACGCTCCTTCAGAACAAGACTTGTTGTTCTGACCGCTCGAGGGTTCTTGGTGTGTTGGGCAGGATGCTCTAGCTGATTTGGCTTGGCTCAGGGGGCGAACGGATGTGTTCTCGCGAAGAGAGAGGTCTTCGAGCTAGGTTAGGTTACGAACTAATGGACTTAGCCTAGGAAGCCTGCATTGTTGATAACTGACGTGTCGATCTGTTATGAGCGGAACTATTGTGTAGACTCTTCAGGGGTATCGTCTTACAGAGCGGTGTATAGACTAGTGTTGACCAGTGGCAAGAAAAAGATTAATTATTGTCAAAGTAAGAGATAGTAACAGGAACTTAGTTAATACATAGCCTCTTTTTTCGGCACTTCGAGGGGTTTGGTGATTTGAGTAATAAGCGACGGGTGTAGCAGTAGGCATGGTAGGATCATTAGGGGGGGGGGGGACATCCCGGGAAGGCTGGGCCGAACCAAACTAAGCATCTGTGTCTACAGCGTTGAGATCCTATCCCCAGCCTCAGAATACATTATACTAGATTTAATGGCAGACCGGTATACACGAACCGGTACTCATTTCTTGGACTATTGCTTTACGAGACATCCTAGTTAAAGAAAAACTTGGGTTTGTGAGTCGCGGGAGTCGGCAAACTATTGTTCACCTGCATCGAGGCAATCCAACACCCATGCCATTTTGGTCGACCTGCCTACGCCCGACGGAAGACGGGTTACCTACAACACAGGAACTCGGCTGAAAAGTTTTTGACAGCGTATTCGTTTCCCGTTCTGGCACAAAGTAAGTCACTGCAACATTAGTTAAGTAGATTAGGTGTGGATATCCGTCGGCATTGGAAAGGCTGGGAGAAGAGGTATTGCCGAGCCTGTAATGTGCAAACCTGTAACAAGCGACAAAGGGGCCGCAGCTGAAAAGACATGGAAAAAAAAAAAAAAAAAAAAAAACACATGACGCGGGTCGACCCAAGTAATAACAAACAGCGAAATGAGCTTCGTCTGTAGAAACAAATTTTTAACAAGAGTACCCTTTTGTGCACATGGCGTAAGTACCTATCTGGTCTCGGGGAATACAGTTATGTACATTCACTTTAATTAACAGACGGATAACCCGAACGGTTTTAGATGTTCATCGCCGAAGTAGTATTATAATGTACACGTACACTCAAGGTGAAGGAGCAGGAACAAAATTTCCGCATTGCACCAGGATGAAGTTACCGCAGCTGCAGATAGAATTTTCCATCCCTGGGCGATGACACATGACGACATACTAAGCAGTGTAGGTAATGTAGTATGGACGGCACCAGCCCCGACTGGTGAATAGATACTTAGACAATGTTCCGTTAGTCGGAGAATAGTGATTATCTGACAGGGGAGATGCAGCATAGGCTTCAGTGTCAGCATGCGTCAGATTGCAGAAAAGATCCGTCGGCAATCTAAAGGACTCAATTACCATAGTACCATCATTCATGGTCCATGGGCTGGGGTTGGGAGGTTGAGGCTGCAAGGAAGCATTTGTACCAAGGAGTAAGAGAGTAAGAGTAGGGGCTAGAACGTCAACGCCCTTCCTGCGTCAACAAGTGCAAGGCTAGCTGGAGATGTACGGAACTTAGTAATAGCAACAGTAGCAGTAGCAGTGGTGCATGCTACCAAGGGATGGCAGGACTAGGTGTTAGTAGTTCGGATAAGATTTTTGATACATAGGCGAGAAGCAGAAGGGCGCAGGTCGTTTTCTATGAGCGTCATACGCCACTCGTGTGCTATGGCCAGCATGTTTCAATATCCGTCATGTAATATAGATCTTCACCGCAGAATACCGGCGTAGGTCGCTTGTTTCTTTGCGTAGAGGTCATTATACCTAAGCATCTACAGATCAGTGGTAGGGAAAATAACTGTTGTGGAGGGGGAACGTATTATTTACTTACCTTATTAGCCAGAGGTAGTTCCATTTCGGTCCATGGTACCTTATTCACCGCCAGTCGGTATAGTTATTACCACTGGCAGCTCCTGTTCAGCAACGAAAATTCCGTGGGGATAAAACGTTGGCTGCGGCGTTGCAACCAACTGCCTAAGACTAGGAATCCACTCCACCCTTTCTGGCAACAGGTAAACAAGAATACAGATGTACCTGCAGGCCCCAGCATGCAGGCTATGTCAGCGGGAGCCTTCTCTCTCCTTCTAGCATTGTATAGTTCGTCACTCCGCCATCACTACTTAATTACCTGGCCAAGGCGTTGTTTTTATCATTCTTACAAACTCCATGGTGGAAGCAGGCGGGGATCAGTCGGGTCGCTGCGTTTCCTTGCGCCTGGGGTGTATAGTACATTCCTAGCTATGTACCTAAGTGCAGTGAGTTCATCACCATACTCACCTGTGCGTTTTTACACTTCTTCCACCAGACCCCTGTCGCCGCGTTCACCAAGCCTCCATTCAAACATGGAAATAATTACCAATGCGACGCAAAAGGCTTGGCTTCGGTCCCGTGAGTGCGGTAAAGTGTCTCGATAAATTTGCTTGTTTACTATTCATTTCCCTTTTAGATATATACAATACACTCGCGGGCTTTTGTAGATGGCCTGTTTAAGGATCATGTTAGTCTCCCTGGCATATGTAAGTTAGATGGAGGGGTGTCATAGCTGAATATTAAAAGCCCTCCTAAGTACCTATTTAGGTACATAGGTTGCAGGCGCTTATTTAATCCAATGATATAAGCCGACTCACCGAGTCTATCAGTAGGTATGCTTCCCAACACAGTTAGTCTACAATAGTATGGGCGGTTAATGGGTATAGAGATCCAAGATAGGACATTTTTGTGTTTAACTGTTTGAGTCGAACATTTTTGTCGCAGGTATCTGGGTATGTAAGTGCGTCTAGGTAGCTGGTGATTAGTAGACACCTCCAGGCTTCTCATTAACATTGTCCCCTAGAGGCCTACTCCCTCAGCCTTCGCTCTGTATGCCAGTTGTTGTTTTTCTGATAAGTGCTCATGCTACCTAGAATCAAAAATTTATCTGGAGTCCAGCTACCTACCCAGGGTAATCACTCTTAATTTTAAGCTTATCATTGTAATTTATTATGTATGTAGGTATTAATCTTGTTTGACTCACCTCTTGACGCTTTTACTGCAAGGTGCTTATCTAGGTAAAGCACCATATCTCCGACGACTTAATTTTTTGTTTCAATCTGATCCTTCCCTACCCTAATATATACACGCCTGGAAGCAGCGTTGGATGCAATCAAACACCCCCTGTTGGCCAGGCTAATTGCTCGGCAGCGGGGGAGCCACGTGGCTATCCTGCTCTATATACACCCTGGTTTTTCTAGTAAGTAAGTACCTAGATATTCAACTAATGTAAGTGCTCAGATGAAACGTGCGTTCAAAGCAGCGCACCGCCCACAGGGTGCTTATCTAAAGTGGTGTATGCATATATATAGGTTCGGTCCGCCCGGCGTTAATACCCTCTTAGGTTATAATTCCGGCCCGAATGTCTACTATGTAGCCTGCGGCTTCTATGGTTGCGGTTGTGTGAAACAAACTATTGTAGGCTATGCCCGGTACTACTCGCACAAAGGTTATCGCCATAGACAGATAATAGTTAAAGTATATACAAAGATACGGGTAAAAAGTGGCTATAGTGGACAGCGATCGACTATTCCTCCCCGAGTATGCATCATGAATCTATAGACCTGCGTATCATAACAAAAGGTTCTGCTAGGGATCTACACGCAAGTATGTATACATGCGTACATACATCATCATCATCATCATCATTATCATCATGTAGGTATGTCCGTACCAGCACAGCTTGGTGTTTGTCTCCATGGCTGCTCCTGGCGCATGGGCACAGGGACAGAGAGTCTACCTGTTAAGTATATACACATCCCTCATTTAATTTTCGAGAGGCCAGCCCTTCTTCAGCTGTATGCAATAGTTTTACTTACATAGTAAATACATGCTACTGTGTTCATTTCGGCCGGTGGGTACGTAATACATGCTTGCTAGGTATAGGTATACATACCTACGTGATATAGATAATCTTACGCCATAGATGCTAGGTTCTAGTTCAGCTCAACTACGTACTCATTTAGATAGTTTAGATGTTCAATCTAGGTTAGGTTAGCTGAGTACAGTGATGTGCGTACCTAGCCTGGCTACTTAAACCTAGGTGGGATAGCTGCCGTACAAACCAGCCCGAAGCCCAGTCTAGGTAGGGCTTAGTCCAGCATCTAGAATGCTTAGGCTAGCACTTAGCCGATCAAGGAAATGTTATACATACGTAGTACAGTAGAAGCTAAGGTTTCAGGATATTTACCTACATGTACATACATACTTACTTGACCCATAATGATCCAAAGCGAAGCTACAAAATTAAGATGATTCGGGCGCATTAGTGCCATTGCCAACACATCAAATTTCATAATAAACTAACAACAGGGCATTAGCTAGGTCAAGCAGGCTCCCAGGCTTCGGCCATCCCTCGCAGATTATTGCTGCGCGTGCGATTAGCTTCCCCACTGACTCTCCACCTGCAGCGACCATGTCCCCCAAGCATCCCGCCACGATGGGGGTCCATACCTGACGCCGATGGTACCTGAAATGAAGGCCGTGGCTGTGAAAGTAGAGTAGGTAAAGGTAATACGATACGCTGGCCGTTCCTCGTCATGTTGCAACAGCACGTGTTAGCCGTCCTATCCTGCACCGCCCATCAACGGGCCGCATGTTACGCAGCAATGTTTGCTGACGCCAAAAACGAGAGGCGGGCAGTGAGCGGGAGGGGCTCAAATGACTCTCATTGGTGTCAGCTCTTGGTAGTGTGTCAGATAGTGTGTGTTAGGTAGCTAGTCGGATGTTCAGGGTATTTGCCCTCCTGTTGGAGGCCATAGTTACATACATACCCAGTAAGTAATACGATACTGGACCACCGTACTGCTTCCAAGATCTAGAGTAGACATCCTTCATCCGACCACACCTTAAATGATGTCGTATTTTCACTCTTAGCTACCTGCCCCTCAGTATCCTTTTGTCTTCGCAGGGATCAGGTAGGTACGGTGACAGGTATATTTCGGTTGTCTGATATGAATAGAAGAAGGGACTACTCATAGTAGGCTAAACCGACCCCGCCTTTGTGGAGGCTCGGCTGGGGATGGAGGGTGAGCTTCTTGACCGCCCCAGGGAATTAGATAGAGTCAGGTCGACCAGGACAGGGGAAGGTTTGTACGGCATATGTACGTGTAACAGGGTAGGTAGTTTACCTAACCTAAGGATCTCTCAGCCTAACCTGGTGGTGATCCCCAAGCCGGCATTAATTGATAGGTACGTACGTAAGGTGTGCTCCTCCAGGGACCCCCGTCGGACGGATTGCATTCTATGGCTCTTTGCCCGTACGCCACAACATCGTAAGTGTTCTTAATATTACGCGAGGCAGCTTATTAATTCTGCAACACATACGTTGGTCGCCGAGTTTAAGCGTTGGAGTGCTTGAATGCGGTGAGAGCTAGCGGAAGGGGACAAAATAATGCAATACCCCACGCCCAAGCTCACCACCCATAGGCCCATTCCAAGAAGAGACGGTGTAGTCTTGCATACGTCGCGCCTCCTTGTTTGAAGTGGCAGGGACGTTACTGCTTCCCTAGCCAGAGTGGCTTTCCCACTCCCCTCACTTGCGGTACATCTGTATGGAACTTCCAAGATAGTCTTGTCTGGGGTTACAGGGGGGCGCGCATCTACCGCCTGGCTGCTGCCTGTTTCGTATAAGTCCTACAAGGTTATTCCATTCTACCAGGTCATTAGGTAGGGACCCAGTTTAGACATCCTACTACGTCGATCAGCATCAACCAGTTTACAGTGCAGATGGGCCAGCTTCGAAATCGTGCTTGCAGGTTTTCGTTTTTGCTCTTTCTTTTCCTTGCAGTGAAACCCCTTGTCCGTGTCATCCCATGTTCGTTACTCGTCGGGCTATTGCATCTATATACTGTATCCATGTAAATCGGTTGATCGGTCATGCGAACCAAATGCGGGTAGATGCTGTAAGTGGGGGAGAATACAGAATGAAAAGTTTGAAGGGACGGAACAAGGGTGTGTGGTAGGCTCGACTTCCAAAAGTTATCCTTTATCCTTCAACCGTAGAAAAAGTTACCTAGATCAACTGGACCGTGCCTAGTCCCAAACATTTGCCCCTGTTGGCATTGGTGACGAGATCCCAAGAGATAGACAGGAAAACAGCTTAGATAGTAGGTAGGTACAACACCTGATGCGTGCACATACAGTGATGCGCTAGATAGGTAGTACCTCTGTACTTAAGCCAAGATTCGGGGCTGGGCAGGTAATCAACGACCAATTGTAAGCGTGCGCAGGTGATTGTTTCACGACTTTCTTTAGCAGGAGCCATAGTAGTGTGGATGAACCCTGGATCGTGGATCTCTGGTCCGCCGGGTTTCTATAATAGGGCAACTGTCTTGTACCGAGTACAGCATACATACTCCGTCTCATGGTCTGTTGTTCGAGATTCAGCCGCAACATGAGACGGAAAATTCTAAGACAAAAACGCTAATAATAATTCTTAAACCCCCAGAGCTAAGGAGACCAATATCCGCACCCAACGCTGTAAGACACGGGAAGCTACCTTATTCTCGGCTGACGGGACAACGGCTCATGGACGGACGCACCAATAAAAATGTCGAGCGGCAGAAAAAAGGCCCAAAAGCGTCGTGTGATGTAGTACTTGTAGGGCTGGTGGGTAGTTATGCGGGGAAAGGAGAAGTCGTCGCTGCAATAGTATCATCGAAGTGTTACCCCCAAACGGCGGTGGCCTGAGGGGTGAAGAAAAAAGAAGTAGCACAATTATAATTATGTAGGTAGGTAGGCAGGTAAGTGAGAAATATTTCTGGTAAGCAACAGCCTAACCCACTTGTATTGGAATAGTAAGGCCTGCGTCGCGACTATCTAAAGACGAGACCGGAGACGATCATTAGAGCATTAGATACATGTATTTTTGTGTAAATAAGAGAAGCCACATTAGGATAAGTAGATGGCAGTGCTACTACTAGTAGGGCCGCGTGCTTTAATACCTTCAGGTATTAAAGAGAAAAAGTTCAGGTAACCGGGGGATGAATCTTGTGCCAAAAAAAAAAGAAAAAAAAAAACCCCCCTGCTGCGTCACATCGGATAGGCCAAAAGTAAGAATCGACGCATGGGGATAATAAAGTAAGTAGGTAAGTAACAACATGATTGTAGAAGGAAATGCTTTCTCCACTTCAACCGCCACCAAGCAAACACCTCCAGTTAGGTATACAGCAGTATACTGTACCTGCCTGATCTTACATGAATTTGCAACGCTGTCCCGGTGATTATGTAACGTGTCTCTCTTTTCCAATTTCCTTCTCTTCTATCCAATGCAAGACATTATAGGTCATAAGGGTAGGATAATAACCGTAAAAGAATTTTGGAGGTTATGGGCATTCATGAACTAATATACGGTGAAATCGTGTTGTTGCTCATAATAGTTTCATGTGTGAAGGAGATTCGCGAATGAAGCTCATTTCTTTTGGGAGGTAGGCTGCAGTACGGTATTGATCCTGTTGATCTCATTCTCGAGGTTCCGTTTATGATGATGGTCGTAGGGCTCCTGGCGAACCAGACGGTCGGTCACGGTCTCACTCGTCCACACTGCGTTCTCCCGCCAGTCGAGAATGGAAGCTACATCATCCGCACTGGGCGCATCGTTCCGTTCGTGCCTACGGTTATACACACACTATTTAGTTTTGGTACGATGAGGAAGTAAGAAAGCAGACATACGGCCCGGATGGACAGCCACCGTGGTTTAGTGTAGACCAGTTGGAGCCGCTCATTATGTCTGTAAAGACGAGTATATAGGCGATGTTTATATGGCACTCGGAGACGGTTCAGCCAGTACGCAGAGTAGAGTTGTGTCAAGGTGGGTGGTTGTTCTTGCAGATAGGTGGCGTAGCCAACGGCAATCGGTGATGAAGGGCGCGTGACGAAGTAAGTCAATAAGTATTCTACTATCATATGTCCCGTAAACATAAAGTAGTGCTCTGCAGAGAAGCCTTGAGAGACGAAATAAACAGAAGAAATACCGAGTAATTGGGGACACGAGAGATGGTCTGGCAAAGGTTGAGTTAAAAGGTGGTCGAGGAAGGGAAGCAGGCATTTAAATATGATTATCGTACTAGACCGTACTAGACCGTACTGGACACTCAAAAGTCGTCTCTCTCTACTACCCTCTCTCCAGTCAAACACCAAAAGACCGGTTCCCCAAGCTGTTCACGGCCGGGATACATTAGTAGCTAGGTTATCGAGAGGTAGAATGGTCAGGGTCATGAGAAGGCGGTCTGCATAATAGCAAGTCAGCACTACCTCAAGTGTACAAACTGTAATTGTATCTCAGGCTCACTCCCTTTTCCTAGTGGAAGGCCGGGGCAAGGGTACTAAACGAAAAGTGTCAGCGATAGGAAGCCGATGAAAATAGATCCTCTAGATAGACAAGGGCAGAGTACCATGCATATGGGGGTGCCACGTGCTAGGTATTGAAAAAATGGTTAATGCATGAGATTGGCACGTTAATCTACAGCCAGGTGTATCTATAGCCGGATGGAGGTAGGTGAGTGCGATGAGACTGTACGTGCAGGGAGGGCTGACAGGCGATAGAGAGGTCGGTAGGCAGGTTACGGTAATGCAGCAGACTAGTACCTATCTAATTAGTTGACAGTCGCTGGGTATTGGTATTTGGAGCGGAACTATCCAGAGTGTTGGGACAATACATACAGGGGCGTCGAAGCGTGACTTAATTACAGTATTGTTAATAATACCCGGAGTTAAGGTCTTGATGGCTTCGAGTTTCAATATTGACAGCGCAAATCTCGAATAAAAGGCTGGGATAAAGCGACACTAGTTGTTCTTGTTGTTCCTGGGCATGAGGGCGGTTTCACTACTGCTACCCTATACCGTTACCGAATATTCCATATCTTGGTGGTATGTTTAAATGATACCGTCGTTTGGAAGATCCCCGAATTGGGGCCGTGAAACTGGCGAATGATTCGGTGGCGGTCTGAAGCACAGGTACGATGGTCGGCGGCCCCTTTGACTGGTCAAGGAGAGCCGTCGAATCCCCGGACGGCGGATAGGCATGATACGCCTTTTACTTGGCAATTTAACTATCATGTCTCGCTCTCTCGAGCTTGTGCAGACCTCGTATTTACGAATGGTAGAGTCCCGATATAGACACTGCTAAATCCATGGTGCGTCATTGGCAACCCTGTTGTCTGCCAGTCACTCGGCCGTCCTGGTGTTAGAGAATCCTGTTGGTGGCCGAGCCCCTAATCTTCAACGAACGCCTTAGTACCGAACTGCCTGGGGAGGGGGTGCAGTAGAAGATTGCGACCCGCCGCCTGGCCCGGTCGCCTGATCTTGCGCGAAACACATGCTGCCCAGGCATACTAGGTTAGCAACGTTTCTGCCGGAAAATAAATGACACAATAATATGCATGCATGCCTTTATCACGGTTAGCAAAAATCTGCAAGTAGGCATCGAATCAGATGCTTAAAAGAAAAAAACAATTATAATAATTATTTTTTTTTTCTCTTTCTTTCTTTCTTTCCCTTTTATTGTCATTGCAGGCACCTGAGCTTGTTTCAGAAAGCAGCAGCTCATTGGGCCGTAGGACATGCAAGAAGAAATTGGCAGAGTATCGCAATCGAATATTTTATTAATCCAACTTCTGGCTGCAGACAAGAGCGTCCAGGTGACCTTGAAGCCTTGTAAAGCAATTTAGTTTCGTTTCATCTTGCAAGGCTGCATTCGTGTCGTCAATCTCGGATGCCACGGGTTGAATTTGAGGAACGCTGTCCCTGATTCCATGACTGCCAAAGCACGCCAAAGTGCTGTTATTCGTCGCGAAGTGCAATCGGCTGGCGGGTTTGTTCCGGGTACCAGTGCAGATGAGTGCCTAGAGTGCTTAGCCAGCAACCCTTTCCTTTTCTCATTGGCCTCGTCGCTGAGATCCCCGGCTTGATACGAAGACAAACCAAGACCCGAAAACCGACTCCGTCCGACTGGTAACACATAACTCATACCAGGCTCTTAAGAAAGGTAATGTAGTCCCTCCGTTTACACTGGGAGAAAGCGTCCGCCATTGCTGTGAAACGCGAAGCCCTGCCACGTCTGGCGCAGCCCCCGCACTCGAGCGCTTGCACAATCATTCGTGCCTGCCGGTTCGGTAGTGTCTCTTTCCTTGCATTAACAAATCGTCCAATTCGTTGCGCCGTTTGCGTGAGAATAGGGACCACCATTGCCTCTTAGTCCCTTTGAGGCTATGGCATGGGTTACTGCCGACTGCTAGTTTCGAGTCCTTTTCAGTGGTGACTGCCATGTTGTTGTTGACCAGAGGGCAATGATGGCGAAACATGGCTGTCTTACGTTCAATTGCGCTGCGTAGTCCCACCTAAATCATCCTTTCGCCATATCCGTTTGTCCGTCTCTGATGAAGTCCGGATGTTCTGGTAGGGCAGCGGAAACCGCATCGCGACTATTCCATCAGCAGTCACGTGGTGTCCTTTAATCCTGTCTTCTTTGGCCTTGAGACCCGGGCTGGCGCGAGACACTATGGAACATGGTTACTTCTTTGTATGAGAAGCAAGACCACAAGCCGCTTGCATCCTTTGTGATAGCGAAGCGGGTTGGCGAAAGCCAAGCTGGCAAGGTTCAATGTTCAATGGAAGCTTGCCATCTTGATGTCTGAACAGTCACCAAGTCTGGCATATCGAAGGTTGTTCAACAGACAGCGGTGAGGCTATATATGAACGTCCAGCTGCATCGTATATTGCTCCTTGGAGGAAGCACGGCAGAGCGAGGTGGAAAGGGTGGGGCAACAGTATTTATACGCCCATGAAAGAACGGCGGCACTAGATGTTAGCGGCGTCGGGATTGTCGTTGATATAGAGTTCTAAGTAAGGGGTTCAATAGCCTAGGCAGCGGGTCGGAAATATGGCACTCTTTAAGCTTTGATACTACGGGCCCGCAGAAGCACGGTGCGGCCGGGGTTGAAGAGGGTCACAGGGTCATTGAGTCATTGGTTTAATAAATGACTTTCGGGATCAACCTGGGAATTCCTCACCAGACAAGAAACAGGATTCGCTACGGATTAATAATCTGACTTGGACTATGCCGAACTCTTAGATCAGGATTCGATTCGTCTGTTGGAGTACAGTGCTGACCAATTACGGTGCCCAGTCGGCAGAACACTATTATGCCCAGGATTTCAGGGGGTCAGCAAGACTGGTTGACGGCCTAAATCTAAATATGGCATCGGACAGGACGACAAGCTAGGCAGGTGAATGATAGAAGGGAGGCGAGATCTTCCGAAATCTATTGGACTACTGTAGATAGGGCCATGGTGACGATGGTTACATTTACAATCTCACAAACTTTTCACTTTTTCGCCATCTAGCCAGCTTCCCAACAGGCACAGCAGCATTTAGCTCAATTCAAGCGAGTCTCGACCTCACCAGCGCCTAGTTGTATATCTACACGAGAGAAAAAGAAGTGTACATATCTGACATGATATATTGCTTTCTGACTAGCGCTAGGGAGTCGAGACAGCTCCTGCATGTGTCCCTGAACTTCTGCATGTGGGTTTACCTAGTACATACGCAGACTCGGCTTCAGCAATCCATGCTTAAACATTAACATCACGCTAGACTTTCGGATACAATGAGAATTTGCTTCCTATAGGTGGTGATCGAAAGCTTCCACCTGTAGTACCCCCAAGCACAGCCCTTGCTCCCACACACGTATGGGACCGAAGGTGGTCTCGTACTGTACACCATTCTTCCAGAAGCGGTCCACTTATCAGATGCTTCCCTTCGTGAAATCGGTGCACATGTGTCTCCAATGGAAGTATATTTTTCAGACAATTGCTTGGCCCTTAACGCCATGGGATATACGAGACAGGCGTTGAGCCACCAGAGCGTACTGAGGCTGTTAATACGTGCTCCTCTTATCTTGATCACTATATTCCGTACTTAGTATGTCTTGCATTCATGCACCAGCGGGATAAGGCGGTTCACACGGGGCGCATGCGCTCTATACCAACCTTTCTGGGGGCATATTGGGGATAACAACCGTAGTGATGTAGCCTGGGCTTCGGTATGTTTCGTTTTGACGTGATATAGGCTCGCTCCGTCGGTCTCTGGGCCCTCCGGTTACTCCGCTGCAGGTAAGGGTAACGCCCAAGGAGATTGTCTCAAGCTTCATAGGGGCTTAACAACCACGCCTGCCTCAAATGTGCACGGTCACAGCGCACCGATAAGCGTGTCATCGCCAGTTGCGCCAGTAGTGTCAGTTGCAATCAGCTCCCAGAGCTTCTCGAAGTCTAGCTGGACGACCTTCTACCCAAGCCTTGTGCCAATTCTCAACTTTACCACCTAGAATTACGCAAGTTGTCGGTTCAAGGAGAATAGTACCTCGGGCGACGACGGTGCCCCGTTTCAGTAAAATCTTCTCTCCAATATTGAGAGTGCCAATGCCAATTTTGTCAAGTCGGATTAACTCTAGCCCATAGAGCTTCTGCCCCTTGCAGTCTTGCAGCACAAGCCGATGGGTCGACGCCTTTATGGCGGCATTGGTAGAATTAGTGGATGCGGTAGGGCCACCTCTACCTTGAGCACCGGATCTGTCAGAGCCATTGGCAATAGATGGGGCAAGTTGACCCTCTGCTGCATATTCATCTTCTTCATTGCCGGTTGGGAGGCGAATAATCTCTCGGCCCCGTGTTTGCTCGCCTCTCGCAATAGCTTCCAGCTCTTCGACCTGCTCCCATTTACTCTTTGACAGGTTCTCTATATCGAGTACTTGCACCGGTGTATCTCTGGCAATTCTGACTTCTTTTACTTCTACATTTGCCAGATTAGGTGGAAAGGCAGGTGAAGGTGAGTCAAAGAGAGTTGGGGTTTGGAGATCAGCCGCAAGAAAACGTGCCTTCACAGTTGCCGTCAGGGCTGGTAGGGGAGGCAAAGGGTTTCGATTAGGCAAAGCTGATGTTATCCATGTCAAGGATGGGAGAGGGAGTCCTTGGTTTTGGAAGCCAGAGCGGATCTGTGCTGATAAATCCATCCTGAAAGCTAAACTGTGGGCGTACTCAAAATCAGAGGCATAGCAACTGGACGAAGATCAGAAGCCCGGTTTAAGTGATCACGAAATACGTAAATTCGCTATTAGCTCTCGCGAGCTAGCGCCACAGTGCAGGTGGCTTATAAGCTTTGGAGCCCCCTGAGGCACTGAAAGTTCATAGTGCCAAGAGCTCCAATGTCACTGTAGCTTCGGGTCCCTTAATACACAGAATCTCTAACTGGAGGCTCAGGGATCGCTCCTAGGTTCAGGACCCTGTCAACCTACCGAAAGCTACCTGTCGTCAACCGATCATTCTACTCCCTTGCTTCATAAATGATCGGTTTTCCTAGTCAGCAGTTAATTAGATACAGCCTCTTTCATTTCAGGATATCTTCCATTGCACGAAAGATCCAACGCCCACTATGTCCACAATTGCGAGTCCCCGCGAACCACGGCGCCTCAACTCTCTTACAACACCAACCTCGTCAACACGTCCCAGCCTCGATAGCGCACGATCACCCGTGTCTTCTCCAAATCCCAACAACTCCCTCTCTGCCCCTAATGCCAACCCGAGACGTAACCGCGCTGCTTTACGCGAGTATTACAATATACGAAAGGCAACGCCTGCTGGAAATGCTACGTCTCCCCAGGTTGAGGTAACAGACCCAGCCGGCGAGACCGCCGGCCCTCACGAGTACTCGGAAGTGCCTCCGAGCGAGATGGACAAGGACAACTTCGACGCAGATACTTTCATTAAGAAGGCCCTAGCTGAGAATGGAATGCAAGATCTATTGCGTCTGTACACACGAGTGCTTGGCGAGACACGGGCCCTTGACGCTGAGAAGAAGGCCCTGGTGTATGATAATTACAGCAAGTTGATAGCCGCCACCGAAACAATACGAAAGGTACACACATCCACCTTAATTTATATTTCATGTGCCGATACTTAAAAATGCCAACCGAGTCTAGATGCGAGCGAACATGGATCCCCTGAACCCAATGGCTTCGACATTAGATCCCGCGATTGCTAAGATATACAACCAAGCCTGCGAAATCAGAAACTCGTTACAGAAGTCGGTACCGGAACCAACGGAAGCTAGAAAAGCTGAAGAAGCAACCATTCAAAGAAGGCTGAGGACGAGGCAGTTAGCCATTGAAGTCCTAGACACCCCTAACAAGATACGTGCACTGGCAGTCGAAGGTCGTCTTGATGATGCAAGAGCTTCTTGGAAGATGCCGAGGAGGCTTTTACTGGTCTGGAAAGAACAGGGCCTTGGTGGGACAGAAGTGGATGATTGCATAGCAGACGGCGATGCTGCAGTTCGTGGCGAACCAAGTAAAGGAAATTGGCGGGATCTCCGCAACCCGGATGATGAGGGTTAAGATGGTGCAGAATCACCTTTTAACCATCCCCAGCCGGTATCCTGGACGACCATCGTGCGACTTGTCAAAAGTTCAGGATATCTACGACTTGTCACCGGATAGATCATCAGCACAACACTTGGAGCACCTCCGCACGCATTAGAACGGGATGGGGAATGGGCCGAGTCTTCAATAGACTAAAATTCAAGCTACGCCGTCACTATCTGTCTAACCACCTCGTTGGCTATATATTTAAGCTAGGCCCCTTACATCAATGATATCGAACGGGTCGCGGTCCGCATTGCTGACGAGCACACGCGCATTGTCATAGTTGGCGCCTTTGAGCTGTGCCTCGAGCTGCGGTTTCAGTCTCTGCTCTAGGAACTTCCGCTCAGAGTTGCTATGGAAGACAGTGACAACGATTTGGCCTAGTTGTGTGTGCCGCAGGGCATAATGATGGGCCATCTCGCCGGTCACGAGAACTTGAGCGTCGGTGTTTTTGAGAACATCCGCACCCGAACCAGCGCAGACAGCGATTTTGGTGATGAGCTGTGTCTTCGTGAGATCCTTCAGCGCTGGAGGAAGTGCGACCATCATGTATCGTTGGCCTCCAATGCCAGCAGATAGTCGCTTTAGTAGAGTCTGCAGCGTGATAGTCTGACTCAGTTCAAATACGCGCCCATATCCTACATTTTGACCCTGCAGGCTCGGAGATAGTGGGCGAGATATGGGCTCGGTAACCGTCCTCTTGATCTCCTTGTCGCCGTCAATCAAGATGTCACATAGCCAATCGTTCAAGCCCCCAACGGCAGCATCAACGGCAGTATGGGGGCAGTAAACCGATATGCCTGCAGCAATTAATCGAAGAAGCTGGGTCTGCATTGGATCCTTGGTCGTTAAGGACTTTAACGGTCTAAAAATGACGGGGTCTGTAGTTATGGTCAGTGGAATGAAACCACCCCGCGGGATGAAGTGAGAGAGAACGTACGGTAGCAGACGATTACATTAGCTTTCTTTTCCAGAGCTTCATCCACGACGACCGATGTTAGGTCGTTTGTGAGAAAGACTGTCGGACTGGAACCATTGTGCACCGCCGGGGACGATGGTGCCTGATCTAATAGTACTGCACGTGGTGTTAATTCAGAGTCCTGTACTCCCCAAGGTCGCTCGGATGTGCTATCTCGTCGTAATTCTTACAGCCTGTGTTATCCCATGACTTATCGGCCAACTCCTCGGGGTACCTGGAAGCTTGAAATTAGCAAACCTGTGCAAGTACTTGGGTCATAGCAAATTGGAGACGACTTACAACGTCTTCATGGCCTGCACCACAACATCACTAAAGGATGGAGAGCCTGCCATTGTGCTGATGCCTATGCGACTCGGTATCCCGGATGAGTGAAGACGATAAGGCACGGATAAACCAACTCCGTGAGTGCACGTAGGATTGTGTGAGAAACGATCTAGATAAGTGAGATGAGATGCAGGAGCTCGGGTGGAGGTGGATGTAAAAGCCTTGGTTGCGGTTGTAGACCTGAATGCGGTTGTTGACTTGAGTGATGGTCTGGATTTCGATAGAACGCTTCTTGAAGTGAACATTGCACTCTCAATCAAAACTGGAACAGCATAGGCGACAAATGGAGGGACCAATCAATACCTACCTAGGTAACCTTACTGGCGTTTCAAGCTATCGCACCAGTACACATACCTACGCAGTAACTTTCAAGTCATGTTATTAGCCCAACACGAGAGCAGCACTGCTTCCTTGCTACCCAAGTGACGTGAAAACTGGACCCCTGCGACCTGGACGGAGCTACAGCAACGAACCTGTGGAACAAGCTCCAAGCCACACAAAGTGTACGCCTATAAGGGACCTCTTGGCATAATGAGGGACTACCTAGGTTAGGTAGTTAGGTAAGGTAGGTAAGGTCACAGTCCTATCGATAGAAATTCCAAGCTTGTCTACCCCACTATCGGGCAGCGTAGCAAGCATCCCGTCATCAACGTAATGACCGCGGGGCACAATTAGATTAGTAACCTTGGCTATGTAGTAGATGTAGTTAAGGTAATTGCGATATCGCACAGCAAGCTCACGAACTATAGCATATACTCGGCAACCAAGACAAGATCTTATCAGATTGAGATCAGATTAGATATCACGCCAACTACCTACTTACCACTACATATTGATATTTAACAAACAAGCCAACGGAACGAAACAACAACGAAGTAAAACACGCACACAGCAGCATTGCAATAGCACAAGGGCGAAGAGAAAGGGATAAAACGAAGAAGGGAGAGAAGGAAAGAGAATATAATAGAGAAAGGGGGGCGCGATACCATCACCATGGCCAACCCGGCGTCTATAACAGAAGATACGCTAAAAGCGGCGATCAGGGAGCGGCTACAAGCTATTCATGTGGAAGTTACGGATATGTCAGGTACTTAAAAGTCGCTCGAGTTCCTACATGCGCAGAGAGAAGAGAACTGAACGCAACCACTTTCCTTCTCTCTAAACCCCTGAACTAACGAAAGATACCAGGCGGCTGCGGCCAATCCTTCACAACCCTAATCGTCAGCCCTTTGTTCGCGGGGCAGAACAGTCTGAAGCGTCACCGCGCCGTCAACGCCGCCCTCCGCGACGAGATCGCCGCCATCCACGCCTGGAGCGCCAAGTGTCAGACCCCCGAGGAGTGGGAGAAGACGCGCGCTGAAGTCGCTGCCGCCGCCGCATCCACATCTGTATCTGCTTCCAGCGCCGCGGAGGCGGAAAGGGAAGCCGGTCCCCCGTTAGATGGCACTGTTGGGGGAAAGGTGGATGGGGTTAATGCTTAAGGAGAGAGAAGAGAGAAGAGAGAAGGGGGGGGGGGCTTTGGTTTCTCTTTAAAATGGGTTTGTATGTGTGCCACTTGCTATATAAGACCTGGATGGGCTGGGTAACGATGGGGCCGAGGAAGGAGATGAGCAGAGGGCACAAGCACATGTGCAGTGATGAGATATTATCTAATGACTATGTCGAGTCGTATACCGTGATAACATTTACATTATCATGTATGGCATTTCGATGATGATTGTAAACCAGACAGGGAAGTTGGTCAGGAACAGGACTCTGATTACGGTTTTCTATTTTCATAGTCAGGCTAGGCATACCAGGGCGTTCTTATCATGTTCCCCAGCAATATTCATTTTGAAATATTTTCATCTTGGAACCCTAATCCCGGTGATTCTAATTTTAGTTCCCCCCAAGCGGAAAAAGGCTTAAACCATCTCTCCACAGATCAGATCCAAAAGGTCGTCCGCCGTGCCTCCTGTCATAACGCAATCGCCTAGAAAAGACCCAAAAGATCATCATTAGCATTCTTCTTTTGATCCTGGCTAGCATAGCCGAGCTGAACGGAGGCGGGCGGAGGTTGGTTCGATCCCCCCAGGTCCAGCCCGGCAAACCCAGCCATCATGTCATTCGCGCTACTGGGAGCCATAGCATTATTCTGAGACGATGTTGGCGCATCAAACAAGCCCATCATATCGGCCATGCCACCCGACTGACCTGCACCACCTATAGGACTAGCCACACGCTCGGGGGTAGCGGCCGCTGAATTCTGTTCTTGCGAGGCCGGCGCCGCTCCGTCGAAATCGATATCGAGCAGATTTTCGACATTGCTCTGCGCTGAGGTCCCGTTTTGAGCAGCAGCCGCCACTGAAGCGGCAATTGGGTTCTCGGCCGCATTTTGGCGCTGTTCCTGTATAGCTGCACGTTGAATTTCGTCGGCACCGAAGCGGCCCTTGCCAACGAATGACTCGGGGGGCTTGTGATAAACCGACGCTAAAGTAGACAGCTCAGCCAGCAGCTGCTCTAGCAAGGCCGGAGGTAAACTGGTCATGGTCGTTGTGATAGGTGGCTTTTGCGATAGAACAATATTCTGATAGATGTCAGTTATACTCGCACTATTTTTGTCACGCAGAAGACCAGCATACCTTGGCAATGTCCAAGTCTCCCGACAGCAGACGCCAGTATACGTACGCCCGGTCTCGAATGTCGGGGTTATCGTTTTCAGTCGTGGCCGATTGTAATACCTTTTGCACCAATCCTTGATTGTTACTTGGCTTTTTCAGGAACAACTTAACGACTGCAGTCAGGATTTGCAATTGCGTCTGTGTAAATTCTTCCATGAAGCCATCGACAAAGCCTGACAAGATTTGATCGGCGTTATTGATCTTTTCCGCATACTCTCCGACAATCCATATCAATGCCCCCCGTGCATCTGGCTCGTCGAGTTCGTCGATGTGGTTGCAAAGTGTTGGAATGACGCCTTCGTAGCCAGGGTACTTTCGTAATATGTCTTTGATCACCACAATGACTTCCTGGACAACGTAGTTGACTTTGGTAGAAATGAGGTCTAACAAGGCATTGACGCACTTCTCGCTTGAGCTCTCAATCTTGATGGCGACTTGGCCAATGGCCTTGATAGCTCTCCGCACGAAGTCCATGTCAAGCTCCAAAGCGTATTCTTTCAGCTCAGCTAATAACTGCTCATAATTCTTATCGTTCGCTATCCTCACCATTATCTCAAGCTTCTCCAGCTTGACATATGGTGGATCATTATATTTGCAGAAGAATACTCTAAGCTCTTTGCTAAGAATATCAGGCTTGGCTTGCAGAAGCAGGTCGATGTTTCGGAGGGCTACATATTGAACCTCTGGAGCCGACGCAACCAGTGTGACTGCTATTGTTAGTGGTAGTTTGGCGAGGTGAGCGGACTCGACCTACCTAGAGGAGGTGCCATCTTCTTAAGATACTGCCGAACTGAATCGGGGTTGATAAGTTTCATATGGCTGAAAACGACCTTCACCGCCGCAAGGACAACGCTTGGGTTGACGTGTTGGAATTGTGGTGTCACCCTTTCACAGATGTGCTCCGATTCCTTGACGTCTCGTGGCGGGTAGTTTGCCAGACAAGATAAGATGGTAACGCGGCCCCATTCCGTGCACTCGTTCAGTGCCATCAGGAGCTTTTTGAGGATCTGAGGTGTGATCACTAATGCCCGTGTCTCAGGTGCAGTTTCGGCTATCTCTGCTAATGCTTGTACTGAGTTTGCGACGACCATCGGGTTGGAATCGCCAATGAGTTCTTGCAGGGTTTCGAGGAAGCCGTTTTCGATGCACATGCTCGGATTTAGGTCGAAAAGCTTCGCAACACAGATAGCTGCCGTCTTCCTTACATACGGTGACTCGTCTCGTAAGGTTTTCCGTAGGGGTTCTTCCATGTAATCTACCATTTTGTCTACTCTAATACACCCCATCGTCCGGATAGCAAGAGCTCGTATAAGTGGATTTGGGTCTTCGGAATCCTGGACAAACGTGTTGACGGCTAGAATACATAAATCGGGATGTGATTTCGCATAGTTCCTTGGTTCCTTGTCAGCTTGCAGGATAAACGAGCCAGGCCGTCAAAAGGCCTCTACAATGAAGCGCTGCCACTCACATCAGATAGAGGTATACCAGCTTCTTCTGATCCAGGTCTGCCGTTGCAATATTCTTCAAAACATCAGGGAAGAGTTGTGATACGTCCTTGCCCAAGGTCATAGCCATGATGGTCTTCTGGATACTCTCTTTCCGCTCCCAAGCATATTGGGACACCAGGCCAGCTCGTAGCTCGAACGTCTCGCCCTTCCTAGGCGGCGCAAAAGCACCTCTAATACGGTTGACCGCCATGATAGAGGGGTTATCGAATCTGGGCGTATGGACTTGTGGTGGTGGGTTGGCGAACTAGGGAGATATTCAGGGGCCCTTTCCAGGGCTTAGCACCAGAGCATTCAACACGAATCTCGTAACCTCGGTAGGTGTCCACGAGCTCTCTAATTTAACTCGATGGTTATCGGTGAGAGCGGTGAGCTGTCGCGCAAATAATGCGATGGAAAATGGTCTGCTAGTAATGAACACTGGCGACGTGGACCCTCGAAGATCCCCTTGGGACGTCGGGGCCTGGGCAGGGTGTTACCTAGATACTGTACTGTTAAGGTTCTATAGGCAAATGCCCCTATTGGTTGTTTCACTTAACAGCCTTGAGCTGAAGTAGGTACCCACCACCTTTTCAGAGGTATGGGGACCCATAAAATATCCCGTTGTAGGGTATCTCCAACGCCAGTCTAGGGAGGCAGGCAAAACCTTGGGTTTCCAGCCTACATGGCGGTACCTAGGTACCTACAGGTTACAGCAGTACCTCGCCACAGATGAGGCTAATGTCGGTACCTACATGTATGTACATATGTAGACAAGTTGTGCCATATTAGAAACTTAGAACCACCATCAATCTGGGTATGCCTTGATTTGTTTAATCGCAGCTTCTAACGCTCGAAGACATGTGAATAGGCGTTATATATCTAATTATCTCTCTCAACTTCCTGAAGGTCTTAAACAAAGCCAGTTTCAATCCGGTCAAAGTAGCGCAACTAGATATATGGCAAGTAAATCGCGTGTTAAATCACTGGGTAGCCCAACGCAAACGAGGTACGTGCATGCTGACCGGAGCAAACAGGCTAGCTTCCCGAATCTCAGACGGCTCTTCATTGATGCCAGATCCGATGACGAAGAAAGAGAAGTATCACGAAGAGCTGTGGGTTTTCATCTCCATTACACCAGGTAGACTACTTATCTGTCCGACTCCCGCTAAATTAAGCTAGTTTTACAATGCGGTGCTCTTCATGGGCTCAGTCGCTGTCTTTGGCCTGATAGCTCAAAGGATGAATGCTACAAGATAGCCTCGTGCGAGAATGTTATTACATGGCTCTGTCATTGCCTTGATCCCCTTAAAAAAATAATTCCCTGGCGCCAAGAGTCTGTTTCGCCGGCCAGCAAACATTATCTGTAATTCTTCAGTCAGATTCACTCTCGCTTCCTAAGAATGCGAGGTCCGCCATCCGTTTAGAGACACGTGGGTTTGTCTTAACTTTGGTGTCTTCTTCCTCATTATCTTCGGCCTTCAGCTCCTCTTCGTCGTCATCTGATTCTTCTTTCAGTGACTTGCGTGAAGCTTTACTTCGTGATGCACGGCCCTTAGGGGCGTCGATCCCCCAGAGCTCATTCATCTCGTTAACAGCTTCCAGCTCGCCCATTAGTTCCCTCCTCTCCTTGATCTCCCTAGCCTTAGCCTCCGAGAAGCGGCCGTCCATCCCCACCTCCCGAAGCATTTCTCTTAGATGCCGAATCTTCGCTCTGCTGTCGCTGCCATACTTTTTCAGTTCGATGCCCCATATCTTGCGTACTCCGCACTTGACTAGCTGCCCCTGTAATTTTCTAATTTCGACTTCATCGCTTGTCAATTCCTTGGACACAGCTTGTCGGGCTTTGGGAGCAGCCTTTTCACCCTTGCTTTTTCGCTTCTTGACAGGAGGTTCGTCGAGTACCGATGACAGTGACGAGTCCGAGTCATCTCCTACTGAAGGTTTACTCTCATTATTTTGCAGCTTAGTGTCTTCTTGGGCCTCTTCATCCTTTGCGTTGCCACTCTTTATATCTTTGTCGGCTGTATTGTCTCCAACTTTGTTCTTCACCGACAGCTCATCCTCGCTCTCAGATTCCGCTTTTGCACGTTTTGCATTTCGTGATACCGTCGATGCATGCTGCTTACGCCTTGGACCTGTTGTCGAGGTTTTCTTGCCATCCTTCTCATCGCTATCGTAATCCTCTAGCTTTGCCGACTTGGGGCCTTTTTTCTTAGCTTGCTTAGGCTCATCTTCAGAGTCCAGATCACTTAAGTCACTTGATTCAGACTCCTCTTTTTTAGACACTTTAGACTTCCGAGACGATGCAGGCCGCTTCGCTTTCTTTTTCGGTTTAGGCTCGTCTTCTGACAGGTCCAGTTCGCTAAGCTCCGAGTCTGGTTCAGCCTTTCGTGCGATTGTGTTTTTGTTGGTCATCTTTTTCTTCTCCGCCTTCCCGTCAGAGTCGAAGTCTGAATCTTCCAGGTCGCTGAGGGCGGAACTGGACTCTTCTTTCTTTGGTTTGGCGGTTTTAGCTACGGCTGTAGAGGCCGATTTACGGCGTTTCGCTGGTAGGGATGCTTCGTCGCTTGAGGATCGCTTAACCCCAGACTTAGTGTCTTGTTTGCTTTCCGATTTTGAAACAGGTGAAGAGGGTTCCTCCGACAGGTGTTGTTGCTGTAAGTAACTTTGTCAGCCAAGAAGCGCGGACAAAGGCGGGGACCGGAACATAACATACAACGAACCCTGTGATCAAAGCTTTACTTCGAGACTTCCACTCCGGCGTGACGAAAAATCCGTTCTCTAAGCCGTTCCGTTCTTGGGCGTCCTGGCGAACCGAGTTGACCGTTACTGTGTTCGGATCTGCCTTGTAGAGCCGGCGCGTGGCATCCTTTAGGTACTTCTCCAAAGTCTCATTGGACGGAGCCATATCGAAAGGCGCCAAGAATCTAGCGAGCGCAAACCACACGCTCTAATGATCCGACAGAGAATAAGAGGGTATTTTGTCCTTGGAATAGTATAAATGAATTGAGAGGCTGGATTGATCTTGTAACATAAGATTCATGAGATCTACAGCTTTGCGGCGCGTCGATGCGAACAACTGGGGTGGGTAAAGAGGGTGTTGTTAATCCCGTCGCGTGTTTGGTAAATAGAGTGGGGTCAAATGAAAGGCAATGAATGAGAGGTACTTCCCTATTGCGGCAGGAAGTCCCAATATTTGTGACCTACAAGTACCTAGGGGCTTTTAGGGTAAGTTCCTCCAATGGCACTGATTCCCAGCTTGAAAGCCAGAGAATGCAACCAGCCATTGCAAGTGGCTCCAGAGCATTTGCCAGCTGCGATCACAACGCTAAGCTGGACACTAAAATGGATGAAACTTGCAGGGCTCAGAGCAGTGAAGTGCCTACCATATTTTTATGTTATACAGAACATTCAATCCTGTAAACCAAATAAGCTAAAGTTACTTTAAGTCATCTTATCTTTATCATAAAGATACTATACATAAGCAAGTGTCATAAAAACTAGGCTCTAGTCATCAAAGTCCAACCATTGTAAAATCGCGCCTAACGCTGAACATCCATTGCCGTAGTTTACCAGCACTGTGACCAGTGTATAAAACAGTTTTCTTGACTCTTGCCGCTCTGTGATGTAAGTAGAACCAGCAGGCTTCTCAAGACCCAGACCGACCCTTATCAACAATGCAGATTGAAAGATGCTAAGTGTATATACATGGAGACCATACTCATATTGCTATTGCCAGCTAAGATGGCCCTATGCTGTGCTCGGAGCTCAGTTACTCTAATAACTATAGTCGCTCTCTTCATGCGTGCAGTTAAGGTATGTTCATATTACCTTTCTAAACGACAGCATGGTAAAAGGGGGCTAGTTATGCACCAAAGCAGTATTATACTGTAGAAGGAAGTTGCGTGTATGTAGAAGTGTCTCACCCCACGATGATCGCGAGATTTATCTCTACGGGTGGGGTCGCGGGGGCATTTTGTATTTAAGTCCAATTATCATACCTATTCACATCCATGTTACACCTGTATATGTATACACTTAAATAAGCTGCTAAACTCGACAGGGGTTGGTGAGATTACAGAGAGAATATTATCTGAGAAGGACAGTGTACCTGGAACGCTTACTACAAAGTGATCTGCAAGCAGACCATTCCCAAGTATCTGCCGGTAGTACACTTTGGATACTTCCGCCTTTCTATTATTTCCCGGTACTTGAGCAAATTGAGGAACGGAAACGGCATCCGGCCAAAGGGATCACTAGAGGTAGCATAGCACTCAACTCAACGAACCGGCCCGACCAGCTCGGGATTTTACCCAGACGCCGTACTGGCTGGCTGCGATCAGCTTCCGGCGCCGCTCCAAATAGGCTACAGTCTGTTACACTCACCCCCGGCAATTGATTACACTTAGCTCACTTCCTCCCTTCACAATCCCTGGGCCGGCCCGGTTCTGTCCTGGCCCTTTTACAATTCCCGATCTTCAACTCGTAGCCATTATTAAATTAGTATGGAAAACCCAGCCCTCATCTACGAGGGGCCAGCTACGCCGTGGCTACCCCGGCAAGCCGCTCCTCTCATCCTGCTGCATGACGGGGGAGGCACCACCTTTAGCTACCACTGCCTATACCCGGTGGGCCGCACCGTCTACGGCATTCATAACCCCCGACTCGACGAGGGCGGTTACTGGGAGAGCGGCGTCGCCGGAATGGCGAACCACTACATCGAGCTCATCGAGGAGATCCTACCCCGCGGAGGGGACATATTACTAGGGGGTTAGTTTGAGTGGGCTTTTCTTGCCCCTTTCACAACTTCACCTGGTAATAACCTGCTGTTCAAAACGTGACTGACTAATCGTCGCTTGCTTTGCTTTTATAGGCTGGTCAATGGGCGGGCTCCTGTCTCTGGAAATAGCATGGCAACTGGCCAACCGCCCGGCCGACTCACCGCTGCCCAAGTACAAAGTCCTCGGCATGATCTTCATCGACAGTGTGTACACGAAGCGTTTGTACGATATTCGAGACATGCCCGACTTTAGCGCAGAGCCCGTCACCAAGACGCCCGAGGAGCTCAAGTCCATGACGCTGCGCGAAAAGGTTGATCTGAACATGTTCCACGCCCGCATGATGATCGGGCGATGGGAGATGCCGGATTGGAAAGGGCGCGAGAACGAGGTCCCGCCTACCATTCTGTTACGCGCCAAAGAGCTAGTTCAGTCCCAGGGCAAGAGTTTTGTCGACTATGCCCGCGATCTCAGACTCCTCGGGTGGGATCTTTATCTAGATAAGGATGCGAAATGGATCAAGGAGGTCGTGGATATTGAGGGACACCACTTCAATATCTTTGATGACCAATACGTAAGCCACATGCTGCCATATCCTTTCTTTTGATAAACAAATAATGACAGTAGCACTTATACTGTTACAGCTCAAAGATATCACGGCGAAGATTGCCACCGCGGCGGACAAGCTCGACGACCAGGGGCTCTGATCTGCTTTTTGGCCTTCACTGCACTTGTAGTCTAGCGGCTACGAGCGATTAGAGAGATGTGAAAAGGGGCAAGAACAACAGGCTATGTTTGGCGTTGCAGGTTGTAGGATGTATTACACACGTATACCACGTTCTATTATAGACAATATATTTCTGTTTTCCCTTCGTGTCAACAACCCTGGGCCTCATTCCCACTCATGGCATAATACCCCAAACGTTCAAGCCATGTGTTTGGAACTGCGACGCCACGAGTACTGCTGCTTCAGTCAACCTAAACTCACTAATACCGTGGCCAACAATAAACCTTATTGCACAACGACGGCTCCGCGCCCTCGGGAATGCATTTATGACTTTCTTGGCCTTCGGAACTGAGGAACAGCAACTGGTCTAAGTTTGCCCGTCCTCATATAGGTAGGGCTTACGTCTGCTGACGCTGCGTACTTTTGCATGCTGGACTTTTAGTAGTGTGATAGGGTGACTACGTAAGTAGCTGATAATGGTCTATGGAGACTGTACGGTATGCCGTTTATGCACATATGGGTAACACACCTGCGACTGCGTCGTTGACGTCTGTCGCAGGTTTGCAGGTCTTTGGTGCCCAGCAAACGCTGATAACAGCGGATGGAGGAGGGAGGAGACGGCCGATCTAGGTGGCGCTTGCCTGAAATCATCAGACCCGTCATATTCCTCACCTTCCACCAATCAGTACAAAATGCCACCGCCAAGGGGGCCGTACAAGGGTCTATAAATAGTCTAGGTGGATTACCTAATATCACCACTTACCGCCAAAAGACCAGCCCGAACTTTGGTCCTGAGAATCTTGCCCTCTCCGCCCTTCCATCCAAAGAGGCATCAATTGCCTGTCTGGGAGCACAGAGTAGGCAATGGGTCACATCTACCCATGCGAGCAGGCAGGTCGACCAACGCTAAAGCCCGAAGGGGTATGAAAGAAATAGCCTCACAGCTTTTGCATTTCTTTGTCTACTCGAAGAGAGACGAACGGCCATGGTAGGCATTCCACGGTCCAAAGGTTGTAAGACCTGTAGGAAGAGGAAGATCAAGGTAGGTAGGACAAAGATAAGCCTCATGCCCCGCTCTCTACCGCAGTTGTACGATACCTGGTTTGTGTAACCTCTTATCTGTCTGCTTACTTCATCGCCGACGTGACTGGTTATATATCTGGTGAATGCTCATGCTAACCAGCTTCTCGCCAACCAGTGTGATGAGCTGAGACCGCGGTGCGGACCGTGCCGGAAAGGCGTTCGAGAATGCGAGGGATATGACGCTCCAACCATCTTCCTCAACACCTCGAGCAATGACTTTCCCGACGGATCCTCCTCCTCCGCGCCCGGGCAGAAAGTGGTCCGGTTCAAGAATCACTTCGTCGAGGACGTGGCCTGGCAGCACGGCCACGAGGTCCAGCTCCCGGTGCGAGGCGGCCGGAAGGGGGACGCTACCGCCGCTCTTGTAGCACGATACGTGCCCCCGTCGTCATCAAGAACGACGAGCAGCAGCAGCAACAACAGCAGCCGGCGAGTAGAGCCGTACGCAGCCCGACGGCTTAAACGGGTAGACGTGCAGAAAGCATGGTCGGCGCCCGCGCCGCGGAACCTGAACACGCGGATCTGGGCCGTGGAGAACATCCTGAGCCAGTTCCTGGAAACATGCTTACCCCCCGAGGCAACGCAGGAGTCGCCGCTGGGGTGGGTGGCAAGCCTGGTGCCGATGAAGAAGGACGTCGACGCGCTGCCGCTCGCCATGTCGGCACTAGCCTTCGGCTGGGCCGGACACGTCAACGCCCAACCTCAGCTCGTTGACAAGGCCCTGCAGCTCTACAACGCCGCCATCCAGCAGTTGCGCCACGACCTCACGACCTGCTCCCCGCTGCAGATGCTGGCCGCTACCGCCCTCTTCGTCATCTTCGAGCTCTGCGAGTTCGGCAGCAAAGGTAACCCCGGCTGGCAGACCCACATGCAAGGCATCGCGGCCGTGCTCCTATCCCTCGGACCTGAGAAGGTCTCCGAACCCCCATATGTGCAGATCTACGCTTTCTGTCGCGTCATATTCGTGAGTATTTTCCTTTTATACACCCGAGCCCCCTTTCTCTTCCGTTCCCTACCTAGTTAATTATACTCTGCTAATCCTTCATAGTGCGTTCAAGGGCTCAGGCTCAGGAAACGAATATGTGCGAGTTCCCCCCTCTGGATGGAAGGCCCGTTTCGGAATTACAAAAAGGACCCATTGAAGAAACTAATCGATCTCATGGCCATATCATGCGAACTATTCGAGCGCGCCGACGCCCTAGAGCAGGGCGAGGTAGGCATCGAAGCCTTGGAAGGCATCTTTGATGCAGAGGCCATGAAACCGACGCGGGTACTCAGCGATATCCTAGACGCTGCATCGCGCGTGAAGACCTGGCTGCGCGAATTCAACATCACCGGCCTGAATGGTCCCACCAGCTTCCCCAGCATGAAGCTAGCGAAGTGGAACCTGGACGAGCGCGCCGTGGCGCGGGGCTACCCTACAAAGTTGCCGCGGAGGCAAGGGTGGACATTCGACGCCATCCACGGGCAGCGCATGGTGCATTTGTACTGGACATTGCTTCTGAACCTATACATGACGGTCCTGGACAACCCCATCCTGCGCGATATTCTCGAGAAAAACAACGACAGCCGCATAACAAACTTAGTCGTCGAGTTAACCGCGAGGGGTCAGCAGGCTCCTCCTTCTCCATACGGGACTACTGCTGTTAACCCAGTCATGCTGCTCTTTGACGAGTGCAGAACGCTGGCTAACGACATCTCCCTGCACAGCACGAGCTCGTGCCACAACGTCTGCGAAAGCTTCGGCTCCCTGATGAGCTACAACAACCTCGAGACAGCTTTGTCATGGTACGAGGGCCATAGGGAGGGCGCGGGAGAGATGGAGATGGAGCTAGAGAAGCACTGCCGCGCCATGCTTGCGGGCATCGCCGCCGCAGAATCCAGGGAGCCGTGCGCTTTCGAGGTCGTCATCTTGCCTGAGGACGTCTTGAGACGTCCGTGGTGTTGAGAGGGGGAGGGGCTTTTGAAACGCCCTCTTCTTATTTCCTCATTTCGGGAAAAAGAACTACATACTCAACACTTCGCTCGAGTTACGGATATATATCCGAACATGATTACTTACTCAAAGTAATAGACACACAAATCAAATCATTGCCACTCCGCTGAGCTTTTCTTCCATTACAGGTTATACAGCATACCTACCTACCGACCTACCTACATATTTTGTTATTAACACAACGCCACAAAACCACGAACTCTAACCTTACCTCATGCCAACCTCACTCAATCCCTCATTCAGCATTTATATTATAGGAGTTTAATGCCCATATTGACGAAACTAACCGACTACTTATTCTTACTCAGAATACATCTTATCCCCCTCTTTTCTAAGGAACACACTACAGATATTACAGGTAACAATAGGGAAGGAAACAAGGAAGGAATTTAAACGACGGGAAGGCAATGGAGGGCATAATAAGGGAACTTGAAAAAGGGGTATAATTCCAAGGTAATGAATGAGTCGGATAATTTTCTTTGCATAGACTTCTTGCAGAATGATATCGTTTATTGCTTCTACTTACTATAGGCGTTTGTTATATAGCGAATATACATATGAAAAGTTTTTGATATTGATCTCGTTTCTCACATGCCTTTTTAATCATTTATTAGCGTGAGAGTAATCTGGAGTAATAGCAAACGGCGCGATATATTAAGCAGAGTGCCGCGTCTTTCTTTCTACTTCTCACAACTAGTTTTTAGTATAGTGACATAGTTGTTACCTGTTTACTCCCATTATTATTTGCTATCCCCCATAAACCTTTCCGTCCCTCTAAACGCCTGGCCAACTCGCATATTACAGAGGGATTTAAATACAATTATGCCTATTGAATTCGTATTCCTCTGGAACCACCAAACCACTTGACGTCGAATAATTAGAAAAATCAAAGCGCCTTCACAGCAGCGAAGAACGGGTTAGCAAGGAGTTTCTCGTCCGCCATGACGAGCTCCCGCATCCGTGCAATCATCTCCTCCTTGCTCATCTCGCCCGACTTGACGTCATCTTTCCACTTGACGAGAACCTGTTTCAGCTTGGCACTGCCTTCTTCGACATCCTGCTTGCCGTACTGCAGTCCCAATCCAGCTTCGTGCTTAGAGGTGAAGTCCTCAAGCTCGTCCGCTTTCCGCTTCGCCATCCGCACGACTTTATCCGGGAAGCGCACGAGTTCCGCCACGTGGATACCGAATGACTGGTCGCAGATGCCGGGTTCCACCTTGTAGAGGAGAGTGACCTCTCGTTTGGCCTTGGGGCTGGATGTGCCGTTGGACTGAGAGCCCGATATGTGCGCGGAGACGTGCAAGTTGCGTACTTGAGGGTACTGGTCAGCAAGGGCTGTCAGCTCGTGGAAATGTGTTGCAAACGTGGCGAAACAACCGATTTCTTTCACAATGTGCTCGGAGATTGCCCATGCCAGTCCAAACCCGTCGTAAGTTGAAGTTCCCCGGCCTAATTCATCAATGATGATCAGCGACTCATTGGTCGCTGACTTGAGAATATTAGCAGTCTCAAGCATTTCTGCCATGAATGTAGAGACGCCCTTTAATTGCGAATCGCTTGCACCCACCCGAGCGAGAATAGAATCGAAGATGGTCAGCTCAGCTTCGGAGCAAGGAACAAAGCAGCCTATCTGTGCCATCAGAGCGATGACGCCAATCTGGCGGATATAAGTCGACTTTCCTCCCATATTAGGCCCAGTGATAATTAGGAATGAAGACTCGCCCCTCTTCATCTCAACGTCGTTCGTAATGAACTGAATATCATCCTGCATCTCCATGCATGGATGGCGGGCCTCCTTCAGGATAGTTGAGCCTTGGCCTCGAGGGTGTATCTTTGGCCTGACATATGAGGTAGGGGCATGAATCGAGCAATGAGCGAAAGACACGATGACATCAAGGTGAGCTAGAACCCCGGCGAGCTGCTCAAATACCGGGCAGTACGAAGCCGTAACACTGACGACTTCGCCGACCAAGCTACTCTGAGTTCTGTTATAAGTCTGAGACAGTTGGTCAAATTCTCGTCGGTAACCCTGCAATGTTTTCGTGGTAAAGTAGACGCCATTCTTCTGAGTGGAGCACTCTTGGTACCTGGAATTGTTGCGAATACAGCCGGCTTCGGTTCTCGTTAATCGCATGCACCACCCATGGACCTTGTGGTTTTCCAAGAAAATCTTCTTGTTCTCTTCTTGGTTGAGGTCGTCAGCGGCGTCGCGAAACTCTCGCTCCATATCAGACCGAAGCTTATCGAGTTTCTTTCGAACGAGCCGTAAGCTGTCGTCAAATTCGGGCTTGATAATGAATTCGTGGTTGTCAAGGGCTTCGAGGTCAACTGTCGTTTCAACCATGTCAGCAAGCTTGCCCAGGTTGTCGCTCAGCGTCCTTAGTTTGTTTGTGTATGCCTCGTCCAGCGGATCTTTGTAGGTTTCATCCATCACCCCTTCCAGAGTACCTAGGAAACCAGGCAATCGAATGACAACTTGGTACGCCCTCACGACATCTTCTAGATTGGCTTTATTGCGCTGGAATCGCTTGGAAAGGCGGTATAGATCCGGTATTGACTTGAGGTGTTCTTCTTGCATGGTCTGACGTAGCTCTGTGTCGTTGACGAAAGCTTCGACAAGTTGCTGTCTCTTTTCGATCTCCTCCTTACTCATCAGAGGCTGCTTGAGCCATTGTGATAATAGCCGACTCCCGACAGGGGTTTTGCAATGGTTCAGCATCCCAAAGACGCTCATGTTCTTAGATCCATCGCGGGGACCAGGCATCAGATTTAAAGCTTTCAACGCAGCTGCATCCAATTTCATAAATTGGGTGAGGTCGTGTTGATACAACTGGTACTGGCCAAAGTTGGAAGGGTCTTGCATGACACCGAGATATTTGATCAAGGCGGAGGCAGAGCCCATGGCAAACTTGAGTTCAGTTTGAGGCAGCATACTTGCGCCCCTTTCGTCTTTGAGCAACCGGGCTAGATCTTGTTCTATATCCTTGGTGCCAAAATCACCAGCCGGTCTCTCTGACATGGCGACGCCACAGTTGTCAATGATGTGCCGCACTTTGGCTAGTTCGGGATCTTTGTCCTTTTCGGCCTTGTCAAGTTGGATCAAACACTCCTTGATACCGAGTTGAATAAGGAGGGCCTCGAAATTGGAGTACAAGTCGTTGTCGAGGAACTCGCTGACACCCAATTCTCGGACACTCGCATCGGCGAAACAAACTCCCACGGTTCTTCCCTCATTCGCTTTTGCAGATATCTTGACAGCCAGGATCATGGGGGCCGAATCGACCTGGCCGCCAAGTTCGTCCTCGACATCTTGTAGGTTACCGGGGGAGGCCTGTTTGACGACCTTCCAGTTCATGCGTGAACCCGTGCTTTGGAAGATTTCGATCCGCTTCCCGAGTTTGAAGAGGGCTTCTCGGAGGAACTGTCGGAATACGGTGACGGTCATGGTTACGGAAGCTAGGCCACTAGCATCGTTTCGGCCGAGTTGTCGCACTACCGAGGTGGTTTTGTAGACCTATTTTGCTGTGTTTGCACAGGTAGACGTCATATTAAAGGGAGCTTGGTTTCTTACGGTTCGGGCGATAAAGTTTGCATCGTCGCCATGAGCTGTGTACCAGTCACCTCGATCGAAGATCCGTACCGTTTCATCACCAACAGCTGGAAGAGACTTGAAATATCTAATAAAGCCATGTTCATCATCAACCTGTCGCAAACGAGTTAGAGAGATTGATCTTCGGTGTTTCAACACGGGGAACTCTAGAGAGAGACAACAGCAGCTGTGAAGCAATAGACTACTTACCTTTAGTTCTGGGCGTGAAGACATGTTCGGTGAATGGGTGTAACCTTGTACAAGGTAGAAGAAATAAAGACGAAATACGACAACAGCTACAACCACCCAAATGATCTCACATTCCTCAAAACACAGTCGAGTGTTTAATCAGTTTCATAGAGTATTGGCTTCGTATATGTTGCAGTGCAGCTGAATTCGATATTCTCTTCCCAACGCTTTTGATGGGCGGCGATTAGATAAGTCCCAGGGTCTGATGCCGTAATAAAGCGTCGCGTACTAAAAATCAATTAAAGCTAGAAGACGCGACGGAACGCGCTAAAACCCTGTCAAGGTGCCGGGCTTTTATGGTCCGGCTACCGGTTTCTCCAACCTCCTAGCAACCCGCTATCTGCGGGTCTTCCCAGCACCCTGGTTTTACCGTCTACAGCCAGCATGAAGGTACCTACCCGGTATTCTAGCGGGGTTTAACTGTACCTGTCCTTACCTCAGACCTGCAATTATACGCTGCGGGGCAACGACGATTATCAGAGCTCCGACTACAAAAAAAAAAAAAAAAAAAAAAAAAAAACCAATTTTTATAA
>Ga0247782_1000319_pt1 | contig 43967 bp, 29 predicted proteins | sample UWRJL019104C5_FD_179928 | JGI IMG/M metagenome (GOLD analysis project Ga0247782, IMG submission 179928) | Plant litter microbial communities from Arlington Agricultural Research Station in Wisconsin, United States - UWRJ-L019-104C-5 | ecosystem: Environmental > Terrestrial > Plant litter >...
AATCAGGCTCTTATGCACACTAATGTAGGGTAGGCTAGGCTAGTATGCAGGGTAACTCCACTCACATGCAGGGTAGCTCCACCCACCATGCAGGGTAGCTCCACTCACACCTCCCTCTGCCAATCTTAGGCCTCTACGAGTCGGCCACGCCTCGGCCCCGCCTCGGCCTTTGAACTCACAAGCGCCCACCCTTCGGGCTTTGCTATTTACAGCGCTCTCAGTGGCCTTTAGGCCCTTGAGACTCGCTATATTGCAGTGGACCTAGTAAATACATCCACTATAACCCACTGTAGATTTTCTTATTGGTTAAAAGGGCCTAACCCCTTGTTATACCGGCAATTATGTACGGCAGTTCAACCGCCAAATATGCCCTATGATTTCGAGCATATATACGAGGGCACTTGCCCACCTACCTTCGTTAGATTTCTAGATAGTCAATGGCAATCACTCCTTTATTGCACCTATATACCATGCCTACAAGCCCACTATTAGTTGACCCCTTAGCCCTACTATTGCAGCCCTAAGCCCTCACTATATCACCTGTAGCCCACTGCTATATTAGCTGCCTTACAGGCCTTACACGCCCTATACCCTCCGTATCGAGCCTGCAAGTCCTCGCTAGCACTTCGCCACCTATCCGCCATTCGATAGGTCTAGCGCCTGCCAGCCCACTTCACCTGTTCCCTTTGCATACCAGCCTACTTGGCCTGCTCCCTAAGCATACCAAGTTGCCTCCCCTGCTTACTGAGCATACACCTTCACCTATAGTGCCCTACAGGGACCTACGGCCCTTATATTCCACTATATCCCCTGATCCAAGCCCTATACCTGGCGAGCCTCCGCTAGCTTATACTTCCACTGAGCACTGAGTACTACCCTCGGCTACACCTAGCTATATGCCCTGTAGTCAGGCCTACTTTTAACAAGTATAGTTAGTAAAAGCTTTTTAAATATGCTAGCAAATTAATAATAATATTTATAAGCTTATTACTATTAATTTTTTTAACTTTATATTAATAAAGTTTATAATATATGCTTGCTTGCTACTAATTACTTTGCTTATAAAGTTTTTAAAGTTAGTTAACTTTTTTAATATTATTAAAATATTATGCTATAAAAGCTATATTTAAAATAATATTAAAGCAGCTTATATTTAGCTTTAATAGTAATAATTTAAAAGTATTAAGCTTTTTTTTTATATTATAAAATATTTAAATAAAAACTTTTACTTAGTTTTTTATATTAACTATTTAAAAAGTAGCTTTATATGCTTTATAATATTATAGCATCTTTTTATTTAGCTTTATAAGCTTTAAAATAAAAATTATTACTTTTTATAAGCATTTTTTAGCTAAGTTTTTATAAACTATATTAATTTATACTTTTATATTTATATTTATAATAAAAATTTTTTTTTTGCATTTACTATTTAATAAAATTATAGCTACTTTTTTAAAAAAAAATTTTAAACTAAATGCTTTAAAAGTTTTTATTAAAGTAAATTAAATATTTTATTTTATTTTAGCTTAGCTTTTACTTTTTTTTTTTTAATTTTAAGCTAAACTAAACAGTAGTTATATTTTAAACTTTGCTTTTTAGCTTTTTTAATATTATTAATTATTATTTAGCTGCTAGCTGCTTACTTTATAGTTTAAACTAATAATTTATAGCTATATATTTTAGCTTACTATAATTATAATATTTAAATATTTTTTTGCTTGCTTATAATAACTTACTTTAGTTATTATTTATATGCTAATTTTTTATATTTATAATATAGCTTTAAGCTAAGCTTTATACTTTTACTTTTAAATTATATATGCTTTGCTTATTTTTTAATAAGCTATTAAAAAGCATATGCTTTTTGCTATTTTTAACTTTTTTATTAACATTTTGCTAAATATTTTATTATTACTTAGCTTTATTTAATATTAAAACTATATTTTTAAAAATTACTTTTTATTTAATTAAAACTTATTTAAAGCTTAGCTAAAGTTTATATTAATAATTAAAAGCTAATTATAAATTATTTTTAAACTAGCAATAGCTTTTTAACTTATATACTAAAACTTATTATTATAAAAAAAAAATTTTTTAAAGTTTTATTTTTGCTTTAAAATAGTTTATATAACTGCTTTTTAAAAAATTTTTTAAACAGCTTAAAATTTATGTTTTTTTATTAAATAAACTTTTAAAAGTTTTTAAGTATTACTTTATTTTTTAAGTTTTTATAATTTAATATTTTATAATATGCTTGCTAGTTAGTTTATAAGTTTTATTTTACTTAAGTTAATGCTTAAGTTATTTAAATAAGGTTTAGTTAGCTAAGCTTTTGCTTATTGCTTTTTTTAATTGCAAATATTTAATTTTTAATTTTTATAGCAATAACTTTTTGCTTAAGCTGCTTATAGTTATATATAAGTGCTTTAGCATTATTTTTTGCTTTTAGCTCTTGCTTTTTTGCTAATAATTATAATAACTAGCTAATTTAAGCTATTATAACTGTTGCTTATGCTAATAATTTATTATACTTTATAAATTTACTTTTATAATGCTATAAATATAATTATAATTAGCTTAAAGTTTAATTAGCTAAATAACTATATTTTAACTAATATAAACTTTAACTTTTTTATTTTTATAAACTTTTATATTAGCTATTTAAATTATTTAGCTTTAATAATTTAAAGTTTTTTTTATTAAGTATTATAAGCTTTAAGCTTATAAGCTATTTAATGTTTAAGTTATTACTTATATTTAATTTATTTAAGCAAAGTTTTAGTTTAGTAGTAATTATTTGCTTAATAGTTATAAATTTTATAAGTAATACTTTTTATTTAAATATTATATTACAACTATTAAATATAAAAATAAAAAAGTATAAAGTTTAAAGCTTAATATATTATAAGGTAATATGCTAGATTTTAAAAAGTAGTTATAAAAGATTACTTTTATCTAGTGTGCTAATTATGTGTGGCCGTAAGGCCTTATTAGGCCTTCGGCTAATCCTTGGCTTGCTTTTAGCAAGCCTGCGCAAGCGGTACATACCTTCCTGACGGTCGGTCCTTAGGGAAGGTACGTCCCCTTTACAGCTTTCAAGTAAAAAATAGTTATAACGCTAAAAAGTAGTATGCTATTAAAGCTTTATAGCTTATATGTTGTTTTTAATTTCTTGTATAGTATAAGGACAATTATTGTCATGGTTTCGATCCGGACTAGCTCTGACCCTAGAGCACGGACTATAACTACCCCTATATAAGTAGATATAGGAAATCTCTGCTTCACACAAATTTTTCCCTTCTTTGTGCTATAACAATAAGTTTATACGGACCACCCAACAGTGTAAACTGTGACAATTATACTTGTAAAGCAAGACCATCGCTTAACGGGATCGCTAACATAGCAAAGAGGTCTTTGCACCACTTGATGGGACCGCCGGCATGGCGAGGTCTTTGCGCATCCGCTTGGCTGGTAATCGGTTGCCTCGTTGCAGGATGTTTGCGTGGTTAGACCACTGTGTCAATCATAGCTTGCAGAGCCTTCCTTGTTTACTGCTGGGGAGGCATCTCTTGGGCTGTTTCAGCCAGTTCATGTACGTAAGCAAGTGTCCCTTGCTTAGTTTGTTTGGTCGCTCTCAGTAGTGCTAATGTAAGCAGCGTTAGAGAGGGTCTGTAACCGGGTTAGCCGTTTAACTGTTTCAAGGATAGCTTGGCTCAATAGGCGTCAATGAGGTCTGCAAAGTCTGTGTCCTTAGTTTATAAGGGTTGTTAACTTAATGTAAGCAGGTCTTTTAATGCTAGAGCTTCTATAAAGAGGTTGCATTTTTGCTTATAGTATGTAGCAAGTGTATATAATAATGATATAATATAATAGTAAATAATATTCTTTAGTTAAAAAAGCAATGTAGGTAAGCGTTTCTAGGCTTATAACCTGTTAAAAGGTTAAGTATAGCAATAAATAAAGTTATATTATTAAAAATAAAAATAAAAAATAGCCTTAAAGGTCACTATATAAAAAGTGTTTATATATATAAATAAAAAAGATAAAGTGCCTTATATAACCACTATTTTTAATAATTATAGTTAGTTATAATTAACTAGTTACTTAAATAAATTAATAAAATATTTCCTGCGTTATAATTATTTAACTCGAGTTAAATATAAAAGCTTTTAAAATAATTTAAAGAGTTTTTAAACATGCACTTATACCTTTTTTATACTTGCACCTATTAGCTTGTTTTTAGACCGCTAAACTTTTGCTGGTTGTAAGAAGACCTATAAAGTGTGAGTTATATTAAACGCACTTTATAGATGCAGTTATAGCTTTATTACGCTAACAATAAGAAATAGATCTTAATTAAGTAAGCATGCAGCCTTTATAGCCTTGCAAAAAAAAGCTGTAAACGGCTATAATTAGACAGACTACTTAAATAATATTAAAAACATTAAAAAGGGCCTTTTATTGCAGTGTATGCGTGCAAGTGTGTATATATAACTTTAAGTAGGTAACTAAAAGGGTGCGGCAAAAAAGCATTTAGATGTACAGTGCTAGTAATTTTAGTAGGTTGTTTATCAGACCTACTTTGTAGTTAACAGGTCTTAGCAATCCAGATCGAGTATATAGGTGCAGGTGTAAGAAAGGTATGGGTGCAGGTCTAAGAACTCTTATAATTTATAAGAACTGTTTAGGCTTATAGGGGCAAAGAAGTCTAGGATCAAAGCTGTATGATTTTAATAGACAAGTAAACGCCAAGGCGCCCACACCTAAGATAATGACAGTGTAAAAATAAGTAACTTTTAGCTACCACATACGTAGATCCGAGGTAAAGGATGCGGACTCAATTGTTTAAATCTCTTAGAGACCCTTCTTGACCATAGCATCCCCTTTCCCGCCGCGCATAATTTGAATCAAAGTTTAAGCTATTTGTATCATAACGCTTGTTTCAACAGACCATATCTAGGTATAAACGCGTAATTAAGGAACAGTACTAAAATAACCTCACATGTCTAGGATTTGTAGTACGTCTATGATGCTTATTCCGACTACCAAAGACAATGCACATACTGGATCTCCTGTTCCTTCGAAGAACAGCCGGCGACATAAGACTGTGGTGATGGCCACAAAAGCCACCCGCTAGCATGCCATAGTAGTGGGACCAATTAAGCCGCCATGTAGCTTTCGCGTATTTACCTAGGTGCCATTTGGTTCAAACATGGCTACCTCAGGATCTGTCTTCAGTAGCATCTTTGCTGATAGGAAGACCGGGTCCTATTCCGTCCCATGTTCGCATGATTTGAGGCACTCTCGCTACCATGACACCGGGTCGAGATCTCTGGTTCTCCTGTAAGATTATAGCTCTGCACCCAAACAACTGGTTTCACGGCCTACTCTGCCGAATAACTCTTCCAGATATGCATGCCCAATATGGGCGCATGTAGGATCTTCTAATGGGTCAAAAAATACTTAACCTAGGTAGGCAGCTTACATGATACCCGCCCGGCAAAGATGGCTTAGATAAGTCTAAATGATAAAAACTCATATTACATTAAAATATTTCTAATTTTAAAAATGGAAATTTCAATACATACACATAACGAATCATTTCCCTACCTCTAGCCTGGGAGCCGTGGTAACCGTGGTAGCCATGGTTAGGTGGTCGGCTCCGACTTGGAGGATCGGAGCCCCGACAGTGGGGTGGAAGTAGAACAAGCTTGGCGCGCCTGGCACTAGTAAGCCCGGTCAGCATGGGTAGGATTCTTTTCTATACATACATATGTCCTTACGCTTAACCCCAACCCTCAAGCGATCTGGTTTGGCTTCTGCCTGGAACTTCAATAAGGCCCCTGTCAACTTCGTCGCGACTTGGGACGTTCCGAAGATTCGGTAAGTGACTGCATGATACTACTACTAAGTATAGACAGCATAGAAGCGCACGATTCGTAAATTGATCCACTAGGCTAGGTACCTTGAGCGGAATTCCAGTCCATGTTTCCGAATCCCGGTCTCTTGTTTCCGGGTTTGTGTAATATGTACCACTCCTAAGTCTAACGTCGTCTACTTAGCCTAGGTAGGTAACTAGAGACATAGATCATCACACACCGCGGTTAGAGTTCGATAGTCGTTGAGGTAAAATAAAGAAATCCAATGCAAAGAATTGTTCTTTCTTGGATGTTATATGATACGTTCCTTCCACCGTTATATTTAGCCTAGATTTTCTACTCACTCGCCATGGTGCTCATCATCAAAGCGATTCTAAAACCGTTAGCATTGTCAATCCGCTTGCCCAGCCATTTTCAATCAGGATTACGTCAATCTGGCGTCTACCAAAGCCATGTGCTGAACACGAGAAATTGACGAAGAGGATTCGAAATGTAACTCCGGCCCCGTTATCCTGCAAAGTTACGGCGTCGAGCTAGCTGTGGCAAACATCACTGTTCCCATTACTGTGGCTCTGTGGCACTAAACACTCGAGACGTAAGGCTGAATCGGAGGAGGAAGATCCCCGGACAAGGCCGGAGATCAGATCTGCCAGGTCGTTGAGATAAACTCTTCTCATTTCCTAGCGGGAGTGATGTTAGTGTTGGCCCCCAGGTGGGGGGCTCATAATTACCTGCCAATAACTCATACTGAACAGAACAATCATCTGTGCGGCCATACCTACGTGGGTGGTGATATGCCTTTATTAGCATACTTTGCGAGCCGTTATTAGTACAGCTCCCAATACGGCGTAATTGAAGATTGGCCGCCGTAGAAGAATATGCAGAAAAGATGCTGAGCTCGGTTTTGTAACATGCCTGATGCAACCTCTTCCTCTTAGGCGACACTAAGTCCATGCCCAGAAGTCACTAAGGAAGGGAGCGGAGCGGACAAGGGTAAGGGAGGCAGAGTCCGAGGTCCTATACTGAGTACATCAGTAGGTACCACCACTACCCAGAAGTGGAAATAGGCCAAAAAGGGAAAGAATGTCAGGGCCTCAGGCATTCCTACAGGCTACAGCCGCTTCAACAATTCCCTTCCTCCAGCAGGCAGTTACACCGTTAGCTGACCTTGTCTTAGTCTATCGTCGATTTCCAATATTCTTGTAATACACTCCACAGTCCAGGCACGAGGACCAAACGACCATGGAACCTAGAAAACGTGGTTTCTGGCCTAGCAGAATCGACTTGCATGAGTCACGCGCATTGGCTCAGCCATTCGAACCCGTGCCCGACATCACGACGTCTCGATCTTGATTTTCCATCCTCCTAGACCCAAACCAAACCTATGGCGGATCAGACCCATGCATCAATACCTAGGCAAGATGTCAAGAGAGAAGTGTGCCTAATCCCCCGGCCCGCTTCCTTGCGGGAAATATGGGAAGATCGAAGTTTTCGGCCCGGCCTCTGATTTGCCTAGAACCTTGTCAGAGTTCATGAGAACACCTCGACACTATAATTGTACTTGGATTGTTCGTATTACTGAGGCCAATTTAGTTTCCAACGTCGCGTTCAGTGACTTGGAATAGAATCATCTAGTCACAGTGAAAGTGGATGGGGCACTGCTTGACGAGGGACACTTGTATAGGCACTTGGTCGCGGAGGACGCCAACCATCTTTTATCTCCGATATTGGCCATATAGAGAGCAGATTGAGACGTGTGGTACAAACACGCCGTTGTAATGAGATATATAAGGACATCGACGTTCCCGGCAAGCTTCGTCTTGGGTTTTCGAGATATCATCACCAAGCCAGAACGAACACACACCGGTCCGGTCACTTTATACCGCCATCTCGTATTCTTCCTGCCGTTGGAGTAATTTGCCCACATCTGTCCAAATATATCCTCCACTACTCTTAAGAGACCTTTCACAAATCTCAAATCGTCACGATGCCTTTCCAAATCGTTGCAGCCGTGGTTATCCAGGGTCAAAACTCTGGCGGGTCCTCTCAGAGCACGTCTGGATCCGGAGGCGACTCCGCACCACCACCAACCACCTCGTCGTCAGTTTCACTTTTGATCAAGAAATTAAATTGGAAATGCTAACATTCAAGCACAGTTGACGAACGGAGTTCGACCTTGGCACGTCTGTTTAACCTTATTTGCTGGCCTGGAGTAGCCGGAAACGAAACACCAAATTGGTGAGCTATTCCAGTATCACGAGGTTTTCACCTGCTAATCACTTTCCCCACCTAGAGTATCAAGAATGCCAACAATAAAAGGTACCCAAGAAACAGGGAAACGCTGCCAAACGTCAACAGCCGGATTGTATGGACCGTAGATCTTCATTTTGATATGAGAGGGGATCTGGTGTAATTGTTGCCAAGCGCACTATATATGGAATTTTGCGAGAAATGGAGCGAGGAATTTACGAGGATGGTAACATTATCTTGGAATGGAAATTCTGAATAGAGTATGGTCTGCTTGGAGTGTTAGAATATAAAACCTATGTTGTTTTGTATATTAGGGCAATTATAGATCATATGATTTTTCTTATTGCTGCGCATGCACGTTTCTCTATTCATATTCTAAAGACTTTTACTGGTGAGATTTGAGGCCAAGTTTCTAATGAGAACTTGCAGCCATGATACAACTTATATCATATTCTGGAGGCCTAGAACAGTGGGCTAGTAAAGCAAGGTTGTGAGACAAAACACCGAGTCTCACATGACTCATCTGCTGCCTTATCCATAGTGAGTCACGTGTTATAGACACGAGTTAATTTAGGCAGGGAGGCCAAGGCCGTTGCTGAATGAGTCCCTAGAGCGTTACGACACGGACTTGCAACACCTTACAACTATTGGCTGCAGGTATTAACTGAAGTAAATCATATGCTTCACTTTGGCAACATCCCCCGCTCGCAACGCCGAGAGCATAGAAAGTATCCCAATCCTTCCCCAAGTGTTTCCAAACGTTTGATGACCGCCAGCGATACAAACCAGCTACCTGTTTTGCGCTTTGACATGTGAAGGAAGCAACTGTTAACGTTTCATCACTACAACTGTACCACCGGCGGCTACAGATACTACATACCATCCGATGACAGTTTGTTTCTATTTTGTTCTTCGGTGACTCCAATATACCGATATTGTCCATCGGCACCGAGGAAAGACTCGGAATCCAGACGGGGAACCAAATCTACCTAATCTTGGGTCAAACATGTAGCAATGAGCCTTCAGAACCGCTTTAAGGCCAGTCAATTCTAGCTCTCTCCAGCCTTCCCATTTTGCAGTTCTCTTGCCGTGCCTTCCCCTTTGCGTTTGTCTCACACTTTCCTCATCGCACTTACTCCTTTACACTCGCGTCACCTTTCTTTTCACCCCCTCAGCTCCATTTCTAACTTTCATCCAACTCAAAAGGAAAGTCCTACACGGGCTCGAGATTCGACACAAAGGTGCGACAACCCTTCAGGACTATCGTCTTCACTTCCCCTTCCCCCTTGGTGCCATCCGCATCAGCACCTGGTCCAGTATCTGAATGAGCATCTCCACTCTTAGTTTCTGTAGCAGAAGTAACCCCAGCACCAGCAGTAGAAGTAGTAGTAACAGGCACACGAACAGTGACACCACAACATCCGATACGATACGCGCTGGTTTCGTACTTACAGAGCCGGATGATATGTTCAATGCACTTGCAGCGCCAGGCTATGCCGCGGAAAAGACTATTTGAAGCCCTTCTCTTTATCGTCTTCGTCTTCTCCCCTCCTTCTTTATCTTTGTCTCTGCCGCCATCCTCGATATTGTTTCTGACTTTGTCGTCTGCCGCTGAAGCAGAGGCGGGCACTAGCATAGGGAACGGGACCCAAAACTTAAAATTCCAGCCCTTGATATTTGCGTGTTCGTACACGGCAACGACAGTGTTGCCTCTCCTTTCGGCATCAGTATTTCTCTGGTTCTACTAGTCAGAAGTGACGCTACTGTCATCGGGTTTTGTTGCCAGTCCGCTATCATTATCACTACCGTCATCGTCATCGTCGCCGCCATCATAGTTATTATCGTCAGCCTCAGCACCATTATCATCACTACGATCGTCATAACCACCATCGCTATGTTGACGCGATGGTGGTGGCAGACAACATACCCCCGGTAAGATGGCAGGGACTTGCAATGAGCCCTAGAAGGAGAAGTAGAACGGCTCGAAGACGAAGAACATCCTTGGAACATGCACCTGCGCGGGAACACTGAACTGTGGAATTTTGCCTTGCCCCGGGGCCGAGATAGACGTAGGCCGAGACTCAGATACGTTCGGATCTACACCTTCTTGGCCTTCGTCAGAAGGAACAGTGGCAGTGGCAGTGGCGGAGGCGGAGGCCGGACCCATCAAGATCTTGATCTCGCGTAGGTTTTGTAGACATAGTGCCTCGGCCATTTTTCCACATCTTTCTGTTCACGGCTTTATTGTTCACATCCTCGTCAACCTTGTTGTTGTTGTTATTGCTAGTTTGTTCTTATGCTCATTTCCTCGCCCAGGTTGGTAGGTATCCGGGCTCACATGGTCGTTTGAACCGGAGCTCGGGCTCGAAGTGATAACGTCCGCGGGGCGAATGAGGCGCAGGCAGTATGCAGCGATGTCTGCGGCGTTGTGCGTGTGGGCCTCAGCTCTATCATCCGCGTCTGTTTCTGAAGCTAAGGCTGAGGTTGGGTACTTGATAAGCTCCGTCGGCGGAAGGGGAAATAACGCTTTGATTTCCGCCAGCTGCTACTGCTACGCTGTGGCTGTCTTGTTCCTCGTCTAATTGTGGCTTTATTTTGGATACATCGTCGGTCTTGGCATTGCTGTTGGGCTTGGCGGGGGTCATGCTGTAGGACCTGGTACAAACACCTGCGTGGAGACAAAAAAGTCCTAACAACAAGGGGAAATACCTAAATGTATGATGGTGATACCGCCTAAGGTGCACAAGCGTCTTCTTTGGGCGATTATAGATAAATTGCTGTCAGCTATGTTGGGTGTAGAGAAGCTTATGTGTATTGAGGCTTAGACCTGGAGAGCAAGGTTGGGTTTGTAGAAAGAACATTGGAAGACGCCTAGGTCGGCGCTGTTATTACAGAAATCATAAAGAAGTGTGAGGTAAGTCCTACCTTAACACTCTTGTCGAGATGCCTGTGTCCATCTGTCTTACCTACCTAGCTGAACATTCATCGGCTTGAAACCTACAGACTGAGCAGACATCTTGCAATCCCCGAATGTCTCTCGTGCGACACCTTCAGAAAACACAAACCCGTCTAGGGGCTCTTTCCGCCCGGCTGTTCTTGGAGTGGCTGAAAAAGTATCTGCACGTGGGTTTAAGACCTGACTTGACTTTGTCCTCTTGCAAGAACATGTCTCTCGTTGCATTGCGAAAGCTGGAGATACGTGGAAGCATCTGTAACGTACATATTCATAGGTTCGACCTAGCTCTACGCACGGCAAACTCATATTAGGAACCAGCAAGCTCCAATCACTTGCCATGCCTTGTATCACCCTGCCTTGCGTTTTGCCTGTCTGGCTGTTGCCTTCAACCACAACCAGCCACAAGACTTCCTTCGTCTTTTCAACAATACCCACTACTACCACCTTCATGGTCACAGCCACTAACAAAGATAAGAAAGACACCAAATACATGCGTACACGGCTGATAAAAGGGGGGTAATATGCCGTAAGTTCATTAAAAACTCCATCCATCGCCCTTTGAAACAGAAATGTCGAAGGAGAAACAACAAAAAGAAGAATAGAACAAGAAGAAAGGAAAGATAAGAGAAGCGGGGACGAGCGAAGAATCGTGACCGGGTAGGTGGGTAGGTATTCTATACAGGTATTCTTCTTAACTCTCCAATCTCTTAAACTTCCTTCCTTCCTTCCTTTCCTTTCATCTCATCTCCTCTAAGCGCTCTCTCATTTTTCTTTTGCTTTCGCCTTTTTCATTCAAAGATTCTTCTACTTTGGCGCCTGACCCTCGACGAAGTCAAGAGCCTGCGCAGTACTGACGCAATTGATGGTACTGTTCTTGTTCCTGAACAAGACGCCGTAGCACTTGTCTGCGACGTGGACGATCTCCGGCCGGAAGGTGGTGCAGATGAACTGCGTGCCCGCCGTGTCGGAGATGGACTGTAGGAGCGCGGCCACCGCCGTGCGGTATTGGGCGTCCAGGTTCGCGTCCACCTCGTCGAATATGACCATGGGGCTGGACTCGGTCTGCTGGAGCGCGAAGATGAGACACAGTGCGCAAAGACCTGTATGTGCCATGGGTGGTTAGTCCCATCAAGAGCAAAGGGGACGAATAAAATAGACAAGTTCTATTGCGAGGCACAACTTACTCTTTTGACCACCGGAGAGCTGCTGAATGCGTTGCTGTTCGTCGGCTATTTTGGAGTTGAAAGAGACGCTGATGCCGACGCCCGTGTAGTTCTCTACGCTGCGCCGTTGTTCCTCGTCCGATTCGTCGGGGTCGACCCGCCGGTCTGTTCGCCTCTGAATGACGAGCCGGCCGTGACCGGCTGGTACGAGCTTCTCGAATATCGTCGCGAACTCTTTCGAGACCTGCTTGAACGTGCGCTCGATCGCCTCGTCCTTCCGCTGGTCCAGATGTTGCACCAGCTCTTCGATGGACTGCTGCGACTGATCCAGCTCTTCGCGTCGCTTCATCAGCTGCTCTTGCTGCACGGTAAAGCTGTTGTACTGCTCCAAGGCCTTCTTGTTGACGTGCTTGTACTTCTTGAGCGCATCTGCGACCTTCTTGAGGCGGTTGCTGATCTATTTTGTATCCCGCGTCAGTCGATCGCCTGGATTTAGACGACGATGGAAAGAGGGTGAATAAGAAAAGGTGGAAAATCCAAACTTACCGCCTTCGTATCTAGGCGCTCGTATTTGAAAGCATCGTCGGGTACGATGCCAAGGTCACGAATATTCTTTGCGCACTCTGCCGCTCGTCCTGTTAGGAGCGCTTTCTTCTGAATATTACGGTCTATCCTCTTTTGCTGCCTCTCAATTTCCTTTGCGATCGCCTGTAGCTCTGTGTCTTTCTGATCTCGTTGGCTTTGTAGGCTGGTGATCTTGGCCTCGATTGTCTCGAGTTTCTTGTCGATTGTCTGAAGCTGGCTGTCTATCTGTGCCGTCGTGTTCTGCGCCTTCTTGAGCTCCCGCTTCGCATCTCTCAGGTCGTCACTTCCACTAGAAGCGCCTTCCACAGCCTGACTGGTGAGTTGATCCAGCTTCAGCCGGAGATTAGTTCGCAGGTCGAGTTCGAGCTTTTGCCTCCGGTTCTCGAGCTCTCGTCGGTTGGCGCTGACTTCGTTCCATTCTCTCTGGAGCTCCTGCACCTGGGAGCTGAATCCCTCTAATTGTCGCTCTTCTGCAGCTGTGAGAGCTTTCTTAAACTCCGACTCCAGCTCGGCTTCGTGAGCGCTCAGGATGTCACCAAACTCCTTCATATTCTTGTCGACGAGATCCCGCCGCCCAATGGCCGTCTCGAGCCGATCTCGCGCCAGAGAAACCTGGGTATTTTTCGTATTTAGTTCTGCGCGAAGGGGTCCGTGGCTGTTGTCCATTTGGCGAAGCTGCTGCTCTGCTTTGCGCTCTTCGCCTTGCGCGTGACTGACTTCTTGGTCCTTCTTCTCTAGTCCTCTCGACAAGGCAGACGCCTCCTCTTGCAGCCGACTAAACCTCTTTCGCGACTCCTGTAGAGAGTGTAACGCGTCTAACCGCGAACCTCGGGGGTCGATGTATCCGCCGGTCATGGCACCACGCTTGTTGGTGGTGTCGCCATCAAGCGTTACAACGTTGACACCGTGACTCTTTGCATACTGGCTGCCGATGGTTAGATCGCGGCAGACAATGGTGGTGCCGAAGACTTGGCGGAACGCCTTTTCGTACTCCGGGTTGAATTTGATCTTGTTGAGCAAGGGTATGGCATCTTGCGCATTTGGAAGCTTCGCATGCTTGGGCTGTAATCTTGAAAGTGGCATGAATGTGATTCTACCTCCGGATTGCTTTTGTAAAGCGTTGACCAGGTATGACGCCGTCTCGTCGCTGTCGACAACGTAGTGGAACAAACTGGCACCGGCAACCTGTTCCACAGGAAGACGATATGCCTCGTCGACGGTCAGGAGTTCTGCCAGTGTACCGTATGCACCCGGGATATCATGCTTTTGCTTCAGCCGGCGGATGGATTCGAGACCCAACCAGGTATTGGAGTCCATGCTCTTTCTTAGCACATGCTCGGCTTTCACCATTTCTTCTTGCGCGTCCGATAATTCCTTATCTAGCGTGTCGTCCTGCTTCCGGAGTTGCTTTATTTCCTCCTGTAACTTGTGAACAACATCCTTGGCCTTGTTGTACGCTTCGGAGAGGATAGCGCGATCGCTGCTGAATGCGCCATTCTTTTGCCGTAGGCTTTCTATCTCATCCTCTAGCTCCTGGATGGATGCCTGGATGTTGTTGACTTGCTCGTCGGCATCGAGACGGGTGGCTTTCTGCGTGCTCAAGGTCATGTTTAGGTCATCCATCTCCTTGTTGAGCCAATTGTCTCGATCAGCTTTGCTTCGAAATTGGGTGCCTCTCGTCTGCTTGGTAAATAGCCGTTGTCGACTGGCTTCTGCGGTATCGAGAGCCTGCCTTACTTCTGCCTCCTTTCGCTTCCTCTTCTCCAACTCGGGCATCAGCTTCTTAAGCTCGGCCTCCTTGGAAGAGATAGCTGCCTTGACGCGATTCAGCTCGGCTAGGTGTTCCTCCTTTGATTGTTCCTGGGCTGATAAACTGTCTGACAGGGCCTTGACGGCCAATTCGGCCTTTGCCCTTCCTCTGGCGTTTTCGCGTCGGTCTTCGTCTAGCTGTTTGCGGTCCAAACGGAGGAGCTCTATTTGCTTTTGCGACTTATGGATCTCGGAATCCAACGAGGTTATGATTTTTTCGCCCGCATTGTACGCATCACGGTTCTCATCCGTGTCTTCGATGCCGCCTTGACGCGACTCTTCGAGTTCTTCCAATGCTTCCTCAACGGCGATCTGCTCTTTGCGATGATATGCGTATTCTAAGCAACGCCGCTCCCTGTCCTTATCCTGATAGCCTCGTAACTCCTCTTTCTCTTCCTCCAGTTCGCTTAGCCGTTCTTTGATATAGTCCAGTAGTTCATCGATCTTTTCTCTCTTATTATTCGTATCGGTCATGATCTTGAGGGATTCGGTTCGGCGAGATTCGTAAACTTGTGTTCCAGCAACCTCCTTGAGGAGGTTCAACCGGTCGGACTCCTTCATATTGGTAAGGGCTGTGACTCGCCCCTGGGGAACGATGTAGTATGGGTTGGATTTGGAGAAACCGGCCGTTTCTAAAAGGTTCGTTACATCGACCTTGGTAACAACTTTCTTATCCAGAGAATACTCGTCCTTCTTCAAGCCAATTGTGCGACGCAGGATGACCTCCTTGTTGCCGGTATGGAATCGGTCGTCGCTATTGTCGAATATGATCTCAACGTATGCGGACATGACTGCCGAGCCGGATCCCTCGTGCAACAGGGCCTGACGTTCCTCGCGACTCATCTGCGTGTATGCATCACTAAGGACAAATCGAATAGCAGCGAAGAAATTACTCTTGCCCGATCCGTTGCGGCCTACGATAACATTGGTCTTTGGCGAGAAGGGCTCCATGACCGTCTGGTCTTTGTAGCTATACTGATGTTAGCAACAACACATGTATAAAATACTTAGGTATAGGGCTCCCGGTGTGGACAAAATCATGACTGCGCGCGCGCTCACCTCTTGAAGCCTTGGATGATGATCTGCTTGATATACATGGTCGCGACAGGTGCTGCCGGCCGGGCAGCGCGTTATACGTTTCTCAGATAGTTGTCGCAATATACATGGGATTGTAGCTACGGGGCGACAGAATGTTTGTTTGATGACCCGATGACAACAAGAGTTCCAACGGTTTTAGCTGTTCGGGTCGTCACGTTGGTACGGGGTCAATTATTTACGGACGCGTATTGAGGCGCGAGTTGCTAGATGGCAGTGGGGGAGGGATTCAATGGCTTTCGAGGTGGGGCCATCTCGGGGGTTTAGTCAGTGATGGGATTGGTTGGACTTTTTCCAGGCAGCGCCTATCTTCAACAAGACCGTTATTTCTCGGCTCTTATCGATGTTCTAGCTGTCAGGTACCGTAGGCAGATTATTAGACTGTTTAAATATCCTGCCTGTAAGTACGGCACCTATTTACTACTACCTACATAGACTGCTTAGGTCAATTGACTTGCGCATATCATTATTCAAACTCGCTTATGTGGTGGATTCGCTATAAAATTATATATCTATAGATATGTGTGTGTGCGTACTCAACTCTCAATATGAATCTTAAGCAGTTGGGTATTGTACGTGCTATAAAAACCTCACTAGTTTTCGTTGTGTTTTTTTTCCCCATCCCCGTGAGTACCAGGTAGGTACCTAGATACCTCTAATGGGCAGCCCTAGCCTCTACCCCGTATACCCCGTATAACTGCGGAATATACAGTATAAGAAATATATTGTGTCCGACAATCCAACAATAGGAAGCCGAGCGGGCAATGACTGCATGAACGAATGAACGGCATGCGGGAGTTCTCGAATACCTACCTGCTTAGGTACAACACAATCATCAGATACTAAAAATACCAAGGCTTCCGTTGAGCGTCAGCCTTTATGCATACAGCTTATCATTACCCGGTGACTACCATTGCATCCATGTATCATACAGTGGCATGCGCCAATGAGAAGCAGGTGGCATTTTGTAGCCTGTAGGCAAGGTACCCATATACGCGGTGCATCACGATCTAGCATCGACGCAGCCCGATGACAGCTCGTTAGGTACCGATCTCGTTCTACCTATTGCTGTACCTATGGAGGGAAGACATTAGACAAGTTGGGGCACCCGTATAAGACTTAAGTGGCCGATGGTAGCACATTAATGGGTTACCAGACGGACGTGTGGCCGGGTGGAGCGTGGACAGGCTCCGTCACTACACCTTTACCGTATAGTCTCGAGGATCACGGGAGCGACGACCATAATGAGTGCACCTACGTCGACTGCATAGTAGAACGTAAGTAGATTCTGCTATAACGACCTGCCGGTGTTTGGTTTTATTTTATTTTATTATCATCTGGCGTACTTGTGGTAGCCAGATATGCTGTAGGTAGTTAGTTTATTTAGTGATTATTTCATACATATTGAGGCTTGTGGCCGTGAAATTCTGACCTTGGATCTGGAAATTGAGCCCTGTGTCGATCATGCTGGTCTTGTTGCTGTTCCAACAACTGTTTGAGGCTAGACTAAGCTAGGTAGTGTCAACGGTACCTAGTATGCTGTAATGGCAATCATCAATTATCAGTTACCTAGCTGAAAGCGTTGGAGACTGTGTAGGTGCATAGGTATCTTCCCATCTCGCCCACCCCCGATTCTACAACCTTAGATTATATATAGTAATATGCTGAATAACGTTGATAGGGGTTTCTAAGAGTTGAACATAATGCAAACAAGTTCCATGAGAACCTGCTTCCCTATACATTTTGGATAATTAGGTAAGATGAGTTGGATTCAGACTCAACGGTATGAATAGGATCATCGATAAGACTTCATTTCAGAGCCCAAAGCTTCTTCGTTCTTCCGATGAGGGTTCGGGTGCACTGTCAGTGGAGCCAACTCTATTGCATATTGCAGTTGCAACCTGTCCAGTCCTAGCGTATTTCTCACAAACTTTGGAACCTAGACCTAGCCAAGCCTAGCGTGTTATCCGCCTACTGCACAGTAATATGTACCTCTCCAGACAGGGGAAAGTGTACCAGGTCCTACAATACCTAAGTATAGGTACGTAGGTAGACAATTATCTTGGATGTAAAGCCCCAATCTTCGAGGTTGATTCTGTCTGCTGTATAGCAGTAGAAATGATAATTGTTTCTGCAATATGCCTAGGATTCATAAGTTAAGACGCGCAGCATGTGCAGAAATCATCATTCAGGATGATTAGCAGATACGTACTCGTGTACAGGTTACAGTGCTGCTTGGTCATGGCACTGCCTACAGATGTACATGCGCATGGATAAAATACATGTAGGTACGAAACTTGAACAACATGTAGCAACCTGATAGAGCTAAGGTTAAAAAGCAACTTCCGCCATCAAGCAAGACAAAATCACAGCTTCATCCTTGGGCTTGATGTTATGCCAATGTCCTTGTTACTAGTGTATATGGCTACATGCCCTTATTAAGGGGACAACTTTACATACATGATATGAATATGTAGGTGATGATAGATGGATAGCGCAGAAATGTCTGTCATTTTCGGGCACCGCATAAGTGCTTGAGAGGCATTTCACACACACCCAGACAAGACGCGACCCGACTTGACTCAAACAGCCTTTGCAAAAGGGTGTTCAGGGTGTCCGGGGTGGTCGGGCTTCCGGCTGGGTGAGGTTGAAAGAGACAGGGATCCCTAACAAGGGACAAGAGTGTGCTCGAGTCTGAGGTACATACAAGAGCAGGTACATACAACGGGACAGGTAGGTACAGCCAGCAAAACAAAGACTGCCATTTGATGATGGCAGTTGGCAGGTGGGGCGGGGCAGAAACAATCAGGAAAGGTGCGGGAGCTTGGGCCAGTTAGCCAAAGTAAAAAATGCAAGGTCCACTCCTAACTGCCCCCATCTGCTATCCTTGCAGCTACCTATAAAAGTATCAGTTCAAATACAAGAGGGACCGGCGCGCCGACTCCAAAAGTCATACCTTGAGCTGCATTTCGTTCCCACTACCGAAGAGCCCAGCAGCACCCCAATCGCACCATCGGTCAATTGCCTTGCGCACGTACCACCTCGAGCGCGACTGCCATCAGCCATAAGCGTAAGCCATCAACGCGCGTTGGCAGCACCATAACCATCAACCACACCAAGCAAAGCAGTAGGTAATAAGGGTTTCAAGGTTGATTATTCACTTAATTAACTACCCGACCTTAGTGAACATTTACCTACCCGACAAAGAGGTTAGGCTCAGTACGCACTGTCTGTTTTAGGCAACACACATGAGCTACATCACTACATGAGCAGTTACCTTGAAACTCTCTGCAACTGCCATTAATCGCATCACAACTACAGCATGCCCATCTAAGTAAGTAAACATATATTGCCGATTCAATTTATATTCTCTGCACTTTCTTGCGCTTCATTAATCTTATAAGTCCTTGCATACAGTTGTGTCCTTTTAAAGTTCACACAATCGTTGCAGTGCTTAACTCAATTATGATTGCTAGAAGGCTTGGCCTTTTAACCTTCTAATTACGGTTGAAGTACGCAAAGACTTGCTTGGCAGACTGTGTAAGTGGAATTTTGAGATCTATGCTGCCTTCACTTGGCCATCCTTCATTTACATGCTACTACTTTTTCACTTACACAGTCGCCTCACAAAACCAAGCGCCAGCCCCTTGACTCAAAGATGTCTATTTCATATCATTCCCTTGCCGCCATGTTTCAAACCCTAATTTCTTAATACAATGAGCACCAGAAATCAAGAGTTGGCGGTGACTTGCCACTGCCTAATCAGGCATGAACTCAAAGGGTTTCATGAGATTTCTGGATGCACCTACACACATATTCAACGTGTTCAACTCTATTTTGAAGTCACGCACGTCAATGAATTTGCTACATTTATTTTGCTCTGGCAAGAATGGTTGAGAGGAGTGAAGTCGCAAGCTGTGTTGGTCGGCTGCTCTCCGCATCCACATCAGTCTTACGCTCGCCAACCTCACTATTGAGTTCTCTGGATCGATTTGTGTGTGCAACACTAGTCAGAGGACATTCAATTACTCACTCTCAACCCAATTTGGACTAGGACCATACATACAACTATCCCTACTCTCATTGAACTGGCGTCTCTTATTATTTTTCTCATTGCGCTGGTTCACATTACTCACGAACTGCTGACAAGTCGGTTTATTAGTAGTATCATGAAACTCAGATACTGCCGTTGCAGCCTAGGAGTGACTAGCGAGAATGGCGTCCCGGTTGGTTCCATTATTCTGTCTCTACAAGTGTGTTTAAGCTAACAAGTATATGTGCATAGGCTTGATCGTCTTGTAACGTGAGTATCCGACGTTGACCCATCCAGATGATCTTCGTTGCACCTTTTGTCTTTCTCACTGACGAGTGAATTAGGATCCTAGAAACAGGCAGCACCAAGCTAATCAAGGATACTGCTGTCAATCAACTTGCAGACTGGCAAAGGCAACATCCTGAGGAGCTTTTCAACCTACTAAATCGAGTTGTGCCATATCTTCGACACAAAGACTGGGATACTAGATCTACGGCTGCCAAAGCTATTGGCAAGATCATTGAGAATGCCCCTCCTTACAATCCCAACGAAGATGAAGTCTTTGAGGTGGCGCCGAAGCCTGAAGTCAAGGCAGATGATGGCCCTGTCAAGAAGGAAGAGGATGCAGAACACTCATTTTCCATCGATGAATATTTCAAACCTGAATCGCTAAATGTGTCGAAAGTGCTCAAATATGGCCGAGAATTATTGCGAACAGGTGCTACTATGGAGTATGGGCTGGCGAGCCTGGACCCCCAAGCTCGGTTTGCCCATATGAAAAAGACGCTCAATGGTCGCCTGGGACTACTGGGAAGGCCCTTTGAAGACGACGAGATCCCGCTTCCCGTCGAGAAGTCAGCTAGCCCTTCCACCCCGCTTGAAACAGCCGCGCACAACGGGTTGTCTCGCCAAGAAAGCTCAGCAAGCAACGGCCCTGGCCAGCCTGCAGAGGAGTCGGGGCTGAGTGCTAGACAGAAGAATGCGCTGAAACGTAAACGTAAGAAGGAGATGCAAAAGGCAGCACAAGGCAAGGTTGGCTTTGGTGATCTCTCGATTCGTCGATCTTTTACTGGAGGTTCCGAGGGCTTCGATGATACACCCATGGCAGACAGTGATGTTAAGAAAAACGGGAAGCACGATTACTTCAACTTAGAACGGCCCGCCGATATTGACGAGAACTCCAAAGTAGTATCAGAATTTAAGGGCCCCTCTGTTGTTATCAAGTCTGAGATCGAGACGGACGAGGAGTTGCAAGGCTCTGAATGGCCATTTGACCGTCTATGCGAGTTTTTAAAACTCGACATTTTTGATCCGCAATGGGAAATACGTCATGGTGCTGCCTTGGGTCTAAGGGAGATCCTCCGAGTACAGGGCGCCGGTGCTGGAAGGTTGAGAGGCAAGTCGAGAGTGGAAAACGATGCTCTCAACAAACGATGGCTGGATGATATGGCCTGCCGATTGTGCTGTGTCCTTATGCTTGACAGGTTTACGGACTATGCATCAGATACCAGCGTTGCTCCTATTCGAGAAACAGTTGGCCAGTCTTTAGGATCCTGCTTAAAACACCTACCACCCGAATCCGTCTATAACATCTACCAAATATTGTGGCGCATGGTCATGCAACAAGACATCGGCATCGACAAGCATGTTTGGGCGGTCTGTCACGGCGGCATGGTCGGATTACGATACGTGGTAGCGGTGAGGAAGGATCTACTCCTCCAGCATAGCCATATGATCGATGGTGTAGTCCAAGCGGTGATGAAAGGCCTTGGTGATAATGATGACGACGTCCGTTCTGTGAGCGCTGCCACACTAATACCTATGGCGCAAGAATTTGTTCACCTGCGACCAGGCGCTCTGAATCAACTGATCAGTATCGTTTGGGACAGCCTCTCCAGCTTGGGAGATGATTTGAGTGCTAGCACAGGGAAGATCATGGATCTTCTGGCTACGCTCTGTGGGTTTCCAGAAGTCTTGCACGCTATGAAGAACTTGGCTGAGCATGACGAAGAGAGCTCCTTCACCCTTCTGGTGCCCCGGCTCTACCCCTTCCTGCGACATACCATCACCTCCGTTCGCCTAGCAGTGCTCAAGGCTCTGATGACGTTTGTCGATCTCGGCGAGGAATCTCAGGGTTGGCTCGACGGTAAAATTCTCCGTCTAGTTTTCCAGAACATCCTCGTCGAACGTGATTCGGACACGCTCAAGATGTCATTGAGATTGTGGGCTGCGCTGGTCAAGTGCTTGGCAAAGAATCCGGACCATCTTGCGAGCGAATTTGCGCCGCATATTGACGCACTCATGCAACTTACTCTTCACCCTGTTGGCGTGTCTCGCCAGCCGATTCCTATGAATGGTGCGCTGTTCCAGAAGCCATCCGGAGGCACATACAGTGTCCCTGGAATCATTCCCATCGCAACTCGGAAGCTTTCAGACGCCGAACCAGGCGAGAGGGCGCCGAAGCGGCGCAGGAAATCAGCCAAGCTGGAAGAAACGCCTGCTACAACACACTCGCATGATCTCGATGGCCATATGATGCAAGGAGATGTTGACCTCGTCGGCTTGGACACGCTTATCCGGTCTCGTGTCTCAGCGGCCAGCGCTATGGGACTGATAATGTCTCTGGTGCCACCACAACACCTGGAATCTTACGATGCTATTCTAATCCCAGGACTTAGCTCTTCATACGCATCAACACAGCTCACTGCATGCATAGTTATTGACGAATATGCATCGAATGTCGCGTCACCCTCCCAAACGGAAACGTCGAGGTATGCAAACGAGCTGCTCAAGATCATTGACGGCGAGCGCCCATCGCAATACCGGGATCTCGTTAGCTATGTGCAACGGGTTCGGTCGCAATGCCAGCAACTTGTCAACTTGTTTAGAGATCATGGAAAAGTGTCTCAGCAAAAGCTGCCTGCTCTAGCAGTGGTAGTCCAAGGGGAAGCTGAGGCTGGACCTGGTGCGTTCTCTCTAGCTAACGCCGACAAATGTGTCACCGATGACTATGAACGCCTAAAGAAGAGCATGGCGCCCGCCCAACGCCTTATTGCACTCCAGCAGCTAAATGAGGCTAGACAAGATACAGTATCTGCGATCGAGGAAGCGAGGTCCGTCAAAGAGGCCCGGGATACCCGCATCAAAGCTGCTGCTGCGTGTGCACTCATAGCAATGAAGATGCTTCCTAAAAAGCCCAGTCCCCTCATTAAAGCGATTATGGACAGCATCAAACTGGAAGAGAATCAACAACTACAGAGTCGCTCAGCTGGAACGATTGCCCGGCTCGTCCGGCTGTTCACGGATAATGGCCGACGAGGCCCGGCCGACAAAGTAGTCTCCAACTTGGTCAAGTTTTCGTGCGTGGAGGTTGCCGAGACCCCGGAATTCCCTGTGCATGCAGCCAAGACTCAAGTCATCCTGTCTATGTCCAAAGAAGAGGACAGGGTCGACCATGGTGCAGACGCTGCTAAGTTTGCCCGTGAAGCCAAAGGTGCCCGCATCACACGACGCGGAGCGAAAGAGGCTCTCGAGATCTTGTCTCAGACCTTCAAGGCCGATCTGTTCACAACTGTGCCCAGCCTGAAAGCATTTATGACAGATCCGTTAGCAAGAGCCTTCTCTGGCGAACTTCCCCCTGAAGCCCGGGATCCAGAAAATGTATTCGGCCAGGAAGTAGTTGACGCAATGTCAATCATCCGAACCATGGCCCCCACTCTAGACCCAGCCCTTCATCCCTTTATAATGCAACAAGTTCCTATCATTATTAAAGCACTGCACTCTGACCTTTCCGTCTATCGGTATATGGCTGCGAAATGCTTAGCCACTATCTGCAGTGTCATAACCGTTGAAGGCATGACGGCGCTGGTCCAAAAGGTGCTACCTTCTATCAATAACCCGCTCGACCTTAGCCACCGGCAGGGCGCTATTGAAGTGATTTATCACTTGATCGCCGTTATGGGCGATGGTATTTTACCTTATGTCATCTTCCTTATCGTGCCCGTCCTAGGCCGGATGAGCGACTCCGATAACGACGTCCGTCTCATCGCAACTACATCCTTCGCTACTCTTGTCAAGCTAGTACCCCTTGAGGCGGGTATCCCCGATCCTCCGGGACTATCAGAAGAATTACTAAGAGGGCGAGATCGCGAGCGCACATTCATCGCGCAACTACTCGATCCAAAGAAAGTCGAGCCATTTCAGATACCTGTTGCTATCAATGCCGAGTTGCGTTCTTACCAACAGGAGGGTGTCAACTGGCTACACTTCTTAAACAAGTACAACTTGCATGGTATCTTGTGCGACGACATGGGCCTAGGCAAAACTCTGCAGACGCTATGCATAGTTGCCAGCGATCATTATTACAGGGCCGAGGAATTTAAGAAGACGGGCAGGCCCGAAGTACGAAAGCTCCCCTCCCTCATAGTCTGCCCTCCCACCCTCTCTGGGCATTGGCAGCAGGAAATCAAGACCTTCGCACCATTCCTCAGTGTCACCAGTTTTGTTGGTCCACCGGCAGAAAGACGGGCCAGGGCGTCTCAATTTTTGACAACAGATATCGTTGTCACATCATATGAAGTGTGCCGTAATGACACAGACCTTCTAGAGAAGCAGAATTGGAATTACATTGTCCTCGACGAAGGCCACTTAATTAAGAACCCCAAGGCGAAGATCAGTCTGGCCGTCAAGAAGCTCGGAAGTAATCATCGACTAATACTGACGGGCACTCCAATCCAAAACAACGTTTTGGAGTTGTGGTCCCTTTTCGACTTCCTTATGCCAGGGTTCCTCGGCGCTGAGAAAGTCTTCCTAGACCGGTTTGCTAAACCGATTGCAGCCAGCCGCTTTAGTAAAGCTTCGTCTAAAGAGCAAGAAGCTGGCGCGCTGGCCATCGAGGCCTTGCACAAACAAGTGCTCCCCTTCTTGCTTCGTCGTCTAAAGGAAGAAGTGTTAGACGATCTCCCGCCCAAAATCTTGCAGAACTACTACTGCGATCTGAGTGACCTACAGCGGAAGTTGTTTGAAGACTTCACAAAGAGGCAGGGAAAGAAGCTAACCGAAGAAGCCGGTCGCGATGACAAAGATGCTAAGCAGCACATCTTCCAAGCTCTACAGTATATGCGAAAGCTGTGCAACTCGCCAGCCCTTGTCATGACGCCCAGCAACAAGCTGTATGAGGATACTCAACGACTGCTCGCAAAGTCTGGAACCAGTATAGAGGACCCCATTCATGCTCCCAAACTCACTGCCCTGAAGGACCTGCTAGTCGATTGCGGCATTGGTGTCGAGGGCTCCGACTCGAATGACCCGCTCTATCAACCCATCAAACCACACCGTGCCTTGATCTTCTGTCAGATGAAAGAGATGCTGGATATGGTGCAAAACACGGTTCTCAAGCGCATGCTACCTTCAGTCTCGTTCCTCCGTCTGGATGGGTCGGTTGAAGCGAATAAACGACAAGACATTGTCAACACGTTTAACAAGGATCCTTCCTATGATTGTCTCCTATTGACTACTAGCGTTGGTGGGTTGGGACTCAATCTAACGGGAGCTGACACTGTCATATTCGTCGAGCATGACTGGAACCCTCAGCGGGATCTTCAGGCCATGGATCGAGCTCACCGTATCGGTCAGAAGAAGGTCGTGAACGTGTACCGCCTAATCACCAGAGGCACGTTAGAAGAGAAGATCCTGAGGTAAGCTACCATCATCCGTTTCATTCCGATTGTTCATATCTGACACCATCGCAGTCTACAGGCTTTCAAGATCGACGTCGCCTCCACGGTTGTTAACCAACAGAACGCCGGTTTAGTAAGCATTCTTCATCTCGATTCGTATACACCCTGTGTCCTAGGATTACCCCCACTAACGTAAGATATAGGGAACGATGGACACGGATCAGATTCTCGATCTCTTCAACTTCGGTGGTGACACGGGCGCCAACCTCATATCTGACAAGCCAAAGGACGGTATCGAAGGCCGTGAAGAAGACATGGTGGATGTGGAGACGGGAGAAGTCCGGGCGCCAGGCAAGAAAGCTTGGGCGGACGATTTGGGAGAACTATGGGATAATCGTCAGTATGAGGAAAGTTTCGATCTTGAAGGCTTCCTCAAAACGATGCAATGAGATGCATGACATAGACGGTGGTCTGGTAAGGTTTTCAGAGCACTACTATCACGCGATGCGACGGCCTTACTCGTTAAAGGGGCCAAAAATAGCAACTGTACTGTGTATATTGTAATTTACAGAGACGGAGAGAACCACGTAACTCTCCCGTAAGACGATGCATTCCGGTTTCAAGGGGCAGAAAGCCTCCCCGTTTACACCATTCGTCCCTCTTCCTCGCCTTTGTGTTAACTCATATTTTTGACTAAGTGAATATATAACAGTATACAAATAAAGTCAGCAAGTGCTTAATCAATAACGAGGCTATACATTTAGCGATGCTTGAATAAGTACAGAAAGTAGAGCATATTCGCTAAGCCATAACCTACTCCGGTGGTCCATTCCCATCACATCCCCATGCTAAGTCATTCATCCATAAGAGATGCCTTGGGCAAATACATAGGTTGGTAGGCAGGGAATGAGAGACATTCAATTAAATATTCAGAGGGTTTTTTTTTTTTCCGTCATTCATTCATTCATTCGTTCATTCGTTCATACAATTCATCGCTTAGGCAAGTACTCTCATTTTTTGCCTTTTTAGTGGGTTATTAGTTCCTTTTTTCTTTCTTTTTTTTTCTCGCCCTCTCTGCCCTTTTATAGCCTCTCCCTCTCCCTCTCGCACAGAGACACACGCACAAGCTCTCTCTCTGCTTCAATCGATCATTAAATTAATAATAACTCCTCAACCGCACAGGCCTCGGACTCCTCCCGGCGTGAGCATGAGCACGAGCATGATGAGGAGCCGAGTGATTGGCCCCCGTCATATATGACGATGACGATGTCGAGGTTGACGTATGATAGCCAGATGAGGAAGGGGAAGAGGAAGAATGGCTGACGAAGGGGTCGTCGCTCAACACGGATCCGAATCCGAATCCCGGTCCCAATCCGAACCCCCTCTGTGCTTGTTGTGCTTGTGCTTGTGTGCGGTACCCGAATTCGCGGGCGAGACGGGCGTATTTTTGACTTTTGCTCTTGTTTTTGCTTTTGTGCAGATGGTGTTTGTGTTTTTGGTTCTTGTTGTGCACTCTTGAGTCCGAGTCGGAGTAGTATAATTCGGAATCTGAGTCCAGGTCGTGGCTGCCGGGGCGATGGTGGCGTGAGTGGGAGTGGTGATGGGGACGAGAAGGGGAGTGAGGATGAAGATGGGGGTGATGGGGGCGATAGCCTGCAGCGTCATCGTCGGAGAGGGAAAGGCCCGCGAAACGGGAGATATCGATGTCCAAGTCCAGGTCTGCGTCTACGGGACGGCCTCTGTAAGTCTCGTTATACAGGCGTCGTAGACGAGGGTCTTCTGGCACGGCGATGTGTGGCACTGCACGGGCATTGCTGCCGTAGCTGTAACTGTGGCTGCGGTTAAGAGGATGGGATTGGACATGGCCGGGGCGCGGGCCAAAAGGATGAGGCCGTGGGTGGGGACGAGCGTTTGCTGCCTTGGTAACACCCTCCACAACACCCCTTAACCTTCCCTCTCGAAAAGCGTTCTCCCTTATTCGCTCGATGTGACTCGCTACTGACCCCCCTGCTTCGCTTGCTAAAGGCGGCGGAGGAGGTGAACGTCGGGGTGGTAAGCGGTTGCGGCTGTTACCCCTTTGACCCTGACCCTGGTGGTGATCTTTGTGTCCGTGTCTGCTTCTGCCTCTTCCCCCGTGGCCATGTCCCTGTCCGTGGTTTCGTCCGTGGTTGCGGTCGTGATAGTCGGATACGGATGTTGGAGGCGTGGCGTTATTACCGTCACTATAACTACGTGAACCCGAAGCCTGCGAGCCGTAGTCGGAATCGTAGTCGTCCGAGGCAGCGTCGTTGTAGTGAGGTTGGTTCCGTCCTGGTCCTGGTCCGCCTTGGGGATGGGGATGGGGACGGGCTCCGTTGGCATGCTGGCCATGGTGTTGTTGTGCGTGTTGTGGGTTAAAGCCCGGAAGGTTAGGTCCGGGATGGGGATGATAAGGATGATGAGCAGGTCCCTGGGGGAACGGACCAGGACCAAGACCACCCGGAGGACCGCCTGCTGGACGGGGTGGTCCTTGTTGTGGGTGTGGGTTCTGTGGTGGCATTCGCATCTGTTGCGGTGGGATTTGTCCGTCATACTGTTGCGGTTGTTGCCCTCCCAGGAACTGGTTGTTGTTGTTGTTGTTGTTGTTATGAGACTGCTGCGCGAAATTGGAACTGTCTTGGTTTCCGTTCTTAGGGTTAGATGATCCTCTTCCTCCTGCAGCCATCATCCTCTTCTTCTCCTCCCATAGCCTACGGACATCGATACCAGGCCGTGGCACACGCTTGTAATAGGCCGTCACCGATACACGCTCGAACTGCCTTCTGCGACGATGATGGTTATGATGATGGTGATGGTGACGACGACTCCCGCTTCCGGAATGAGATTTTCTCCTTCCAGAAGACCTATGCGGCGAACTCCTACGATGATATCTCTTTGAAGAAGAGTTCATCGCGTAGGTGTTGTTATAGTACTGCTGATTCAAACCTGTCGTCGTCGGGTAGAGAAGGGGCTCAATCTCTCTTAGCTGATGATCGATCTGTACGAGGACCCATTGGAAATTCACTAGGTCCGGTTCTCTGTTCGTCAAAAGCTCAAGAGTCGAATCTATCTGTCTCTTCAGCGGAGCCGTCAATGAACCCTTCTTATCGATGACAGACCTCGTGTTCTGGTTCAGCTCCCGGATTTTCTTGGCGGCGTCCTGTTTGAGTATGCTTCGGTCCTCGGTCCGGAGCACTTTTTCCCAGCTCGCCCACTTCGGCTGCCCGTGCTCGTCAAGCCTATCCTTGTCGGCCATCTTCTCGAATCGGAAGACCATGTACTCGGCCAGCAGCTCGACGAGGTCGGACTCTGAGTATAGATCCTGGCTCACGTCCGATATCTGGAAGGCCGGGGCCCCGCGCAGATGGGCTGCGTTTGCATTCTGCTGTCCTGGCGCAGAACCCCGTGGTGGGAGGTTTTGCTGTGGCTGTGATTGTAGGGGAGGTTGGTGCTGGTGCTGTTGCTGGTGCTGTTGCTGGTGCTGATGCGGATGCTGATGCGGATGCTGATGCGGGTGCTGATGTGGATGTGAAGGGGGCCCGTCATGCCGTATAGGGCCCGTCCCGCCTGGCCTGGGCGCGCCCGGGCCGCTGACGTGGAAGAATTCTGGTGACATTTTTTATGGGAAGTGAGAGTGAAGGTGGGACTAAGGTTTATACGTCTCTTACTATTATCCCACCTTATTAACAAACACACACGCCCAAAGCGGCCAAGTGTTTGTACCAAGTCCTCAGAACAATAGACAGGGCAAAACTAAAGCTGGGGAGAAATCTCATGAGAGTCTGGAGTGATGAGGAAAGAGCAAGAAAGGGAATTTTTGTCTCTCTTATGTGGAAAGGGGATATGTTACAAAAGGGGGGAGATAGGAGAGGAGAGGAACTACGCCCGGGTAATAACGATGTAAAGAGTTGCGGAAGGGGAGGGGGATCAACGCACTCTTATTAGATGATGGGAACTGGAGGCTAAGGTAAACGACTCATATTATGATACAGCAAGTGTCCTGTACTGCATTACTTTGTGTATGTGTGTGGTGGCGAGCCTGCATACACACAGATCAGGTCTCTTCTCTATCCTATCTCCCCGTATTATGCTTTCTCATCCGACCGATCCGTTCCTATTGATGCCGCGATTCTCATCTTGGGATGACTGCACATCCAGTAGTGTGCTGCGCTAGTCGCAAGCGGAGCAAACCTATCCGGGCTCTGTGTGTATGTGTGTGTAAGTCCGCCCGCCCGCCAGCCAACCACCCAAGTGGCGAGCAAAACGGTGCCAAGATCGTGTAAGACCAGTATGTGTGCGTGTGTGCAAAAGGACGCGCCCGACCACACCGTGGTGAGTAGGTAGGTAGGACAAGTTTAGCAAGAAACCTAGCCTGGTGTAGTTACTTACTCCAAATTTTTTGCTTGGTTGCGTCGCCCAGCTACAATTGGGATACACGAGAAAACGGTGGGCGAACCATCTCAAATTCAAGGCAAGGCAAATATGGCTGCTTAGGCAACTAAGTCAATCTGTTTCTTTTCAGGTATCGTCGTTTTCGCCCTGATAAAGTAAAATAGGATGCAGGTTGCACCGATTCTGATTCCTGTGGTCAGCATAACAGACATACCTGTACACATACACGATATCCCGATCGTTGATTGAGGCTCACTTTCTTGCCGTTGTTGTTTAGTTTGGTATAGGTACTAGCGGGCCATGCTAATGCACGTAATTGGGAGTTACCAATGATCTTACGCACACGTACATCTACCTACCCCAACTTCTTGGCCATTTTTACTCGCCAGTTTAATAGCGTGCGTATGCTGTACACGCAGCGCTACAGACTACGTAGTAGCCATTCTCCAACTACAGTAACCCCTTAGCTCCTGAACCACTGCGTCGGGGCGTAGCTGGAGCCCCCAACACCCCCTGGTTCTAGCTCTCAGCATCATGTGGTCTGCTATGATATGCAGTATTCCAGCAAAGTCCAGGGTTCGGACCAAAGGATGGTTTCGCGTCGCTGGGAGTGCGGCTCTGTGATGATATGACATAGCACAGGGTTAATTACTATCTACTTATCTGTCCTCGAAGGATTCGGAAAGATCAGCCAATATACCAGGTCCATGAGACATTCAATGATCAACATCGAGAATTTGGGCATCACCGTTACTTTGCTGAGCGCAGACTTAAGCAAGCCGTGTAATATTACTTTCCACCACCCTCACCTCACCCCCACGCCGTACAACGGTTGTCAATGATTTCCCGGGCCTTACTTACTTGCTGACCTGCCTACCTAAGATAAACTTCTAGAAAGCAAGAACGGCCCACAAGGCAGAATCACCCGTAAGACCCGAGAGGACAGGCTTGAGGCTGAGACAGCCTAACGGATCGGGCGTTTGCCCTGCGTTCTTCAAACGCGCCCTCTTATAGAGCGTTTTACGCTAAGAGGCGTCGGTTTCTGCTGTAATCAATCATGCTACGTTAACCTACATCATTCCTATGTTCCTTGCGTCCCAATTCTTCCAGCGCTGGTCAGTCGCCACTCGCACAGGCTGTGCCTTCGATACTATAGCTCCCATTTTTTCCTGTGATCCGTGAGAAACGGCCGTTATCACCTGTACCTGAGACTTAGTTACTCATTGTTACTAAGGTCGTACGTAACGTCAATCGAGGTACCCGGTGCTACGTTGTGTCATCCGATATGAACGCCATGATCACGCACCAACCAGCCCTAAGAGCGTAGCTAGCGTGCGACGAGCTGTCCTGTTGATAAGAAACAGCAGGGAATGATTAAGCCGGAAGTCTGTAGCTAATGCTGCATCCATCCGACCATCGGTCACGCTTTTGGAAAGCACCAAACTATATCCCCAAGTATCAAGTCTACATACATATATTGCCTCGTGATCTGGAAGACGTGAAGAGTTACGTCTGACTATTGTACTAACCGTAGCAGACTTACACAACGTCCTGCTGTGTGACACATATCTAATGTAGAGAAGACAACCCATCGAACGACCACCTAAGCACCTTTCAGTCCGACGTCGCTACAAATCGACAGGGTGACTGAACAAGGTCCTGTACAACTATGTTGGCCTCACATCCAGAGGTGATTTCTACAATTTAATCTAGACAGGGATCCTAAGGACATTATATCCATACAACATACTGAGGCTACTGTATCCTACGGTTTGTTATTTATGTTGGCCAGCTCATCCGAGGTTTAGGATGATTACAACACTTCGAAAATTGTGCCGGTCAAACAATCCCCATCCATGTAGCAATGGATACACCCGCGATCTCTGTGGTCTGATAGCCCAGGTCCTCCGATAATCATATGCTGACGCTTTTGATAGGCTTGGAGCTCTTTAAGCTTATCATCACGACGGGAAGCCGAGAAGCAGAAGCCAATACTGGGAAACAAAGTGATGACTGCTTTTCACATTCTTGCACTTTACGTAAACCAGGCAACTGTCATGCCATCCCTTCTCCGTTCGTAGTGATAGTGTCTAATGCCACAATACATACCTCGCGACATGCATATCGGTCATTTATACGTAGATCATAGGACAAAGCGATATCTCCCGGCTCATTGCGGAGTAGCCTTCTTAAACACCGAAGCCGCACCTCATCTAACGCCGACTACGTACAGATGTACCACAGGCAACGTCCGTCGTAGCACCATGGTCTGTCGCGCAACACCAGAAGAAGCTTGATTTCTTCCCGATGAGCTAAACACGAAGATCACATCTTGCGAAGGCCATCCAGAACATCGACAACTGACAATGCCATGCCATCTCTTTCCCCACCGATGAGTAGTCCTTCCGTCTTGGGTGCATGCTAAAGGAAGTCACTCGATAAGAATCTGCTGCTACCCGGTAAATACATTGATATATAATGGCCAATGAGCACACAATGATGCTGTGCAATCTAGGTAATAAAAAAAAGCAGTGGCAGTACAAGTATGAGAGTCCAAAAGCTCACCGTGCCCCTCATCCGATCTGCATCCGGGACAGCCATACGCATACTCTAGTTTCTCACATAGACATACGCAAAATGTCAAGGTCGTACAATGTGATAAGTCACTGGGCATTGGAGCTTATCATACATACCTACCTACGTAAACCCTAGGTCTACTATGTAGACATGGTTTCTCCGCAATCGAGCCATATCACCGGTGTAGACATATGCTTGCCTACCTGCCTACTCATCTACCAACCTTGGAGATGACGCTGATAACAGTGCCGAGAAACATGATAACTCCCCCGCCCTTATCTAAGCTCTCATTTAAGCCTAGATCCAGGACTCCTATACTGAATGCTCTATTGGTCTGGCAGGAAAATCCAAGTGTAGCCACCACATTTCACTCACACCACACAGGAAACACACCTCACAACTACACATCCTCCGTCTACGGCGCGCGCACTACATCTACCTAGTTAGATCACCGAAAAAAGTACGAGCAAAGAGCAAAGTTTCAAGTCCAAAGTCTGCCTTGCCGCCGCAACGAACCAGGCTGAGAAGGGCTACCACTCTAATATGCCCCTACATCACACCACATCATACCTTACCAACAAGGTCGTTTCACCCCGCAACTTACGTACGCACATAACTACACACACCTACATACATAATGGCATGCATTGCAGAGGAGATTTCTGCCCAACCACTGCCCTACTTAGTCCTACCCTGCAAGTCAGTCGGCTAACCTATCAGCTGGGAAACCGGGCGCCACTTTCAAGCTGCTTGATATGTTTTTCTTCTTTTACTTATGTACTTACTTGTTGCCTACTTAACTACATACTACTCGAGTTGCCTACACAGCATTACTTACATGACCCATTGCTAGTATCTAACCTACAACACATCACTCAAGCGCGTAGGTAGGAAGCGGGTATTATGTAGACATGTACAGCTAAGAAGAGAGGGTTGGTAGAGTATATGCTCTGTCCTGTCCTGTCCTGTCCTGTCCTGTCCTGTCTTGTGCCTGTGCCTGTGCCTGTACCTGTCCCCGTGCCTCTGCTAACGCCGGCGCTCCATTAAACCCCAAATATCCCATAACGAAAGTAGTTAGGAGAGAAGAAAACTGCGGAGAAAGGCAAAATGGCGAAAGGAAACAGTAACGAAAGATAACCGGTGAGAGGAAGACGGCAAGGGGGGGGGAAAGCAGAGGTAAAAGGAAAGAAAGGAAGAAAAACCGAGGCACCGATCGATCACATGTCAATCATACATATACATACATACCTACAACATGACATAGATACGCGAGTAGGTAAAGGCAAGTCCTGGAAAATCTAGAATCTCGATGGGTAACACAACGGCGCCGCATAGAGCTCCAATTCCAACTCCAAATTGACTGAAACTCCAACTTCAACTCCGGTCGTAAGTAGCTCCAATTACCTAATCTACATTTTTGCACTTTCGTATCTTGATTCACGTCCTTCATTTCATGCATTTGTACATGCGTGGCAGAGGCACAGCATCCATTTTAAGGGAGTTCTTTCTCTCTACCCAGGGAGGTTAGGTCAGGTTATTAGGCACCTCTATCTACTCCCTACTTACTTACATAAACATATACAGACACACATACACTTACAAATACATACAAATACATACAGGTAGCTAGATAGATGATGAGCAAGTAAATAAGTAATATGGATGCTAGGGATTTAAACAATGCAGATAGGCCGGGAAGTCTAGTCCAGGTTACCTCTGACCTAGTAGCTAGGTACGTATGTAAAGAAGGGAAGTAAAGTGAAGTTGAAGGAAAGTAAAATAAAGTACGTAGCGACACCACACACAAAAATAAGCAATAATTACCCCGAGCCCTCACCCCTAAAACTCGCAAACCCGCAACCGCCCGACACAGTACACCATATTACTAGTAACCCAACCGGTACGCATCCCGTATGGACGGACGACGCTGACATGATCGATGATAGCGTAACCAAAGCCACAAAGTCAAAGTGGCGAGATCAGAAGGAAGGGAAAGCAGGGAAAGGCAGGGGATGGTTCACTGCCTGCCGACAGTACCTATGCATGTCCTATGTAAGTAATCTAGGTTAGGTTAGGTATGCATGCATGAGACGCGCAGGTATTTCTAATCATCCTGCTTGTTACAGATGTACATACTATATTAGACCCTTAAGATTCAGCCCGGCTTATAATTAATAATTATGGAGTACAGTTCGGTACTGGACCTCACCTTGTCGCGGGGAAATCCGGCCTATCTCCGGAGTCTTGGCGGATTTAAGCATGAATCAAGCAAGCCAGAAAGCAAGCAAGCAATAAGCGGCCAAAATGACGGACAAAATAAACATACCCACAGACAATGCCTGCTTGCCGGCCGGCCAGCTGTAAGATGGAGATGAGAAGCATCGTAGACAGCCATCCCGGGCGGGCGGACAGACGCAAGACACAGTTACTATGAGCAATTATAAAGGTTTTTGTTAATGAAAATTCCAATTCATTTGATTATGTACAACTCCAGGCGAGGCCTACTAGCCGATATATGTATAACAACGGACTAGAGTAACCTCTATGCAAGATATATCCAACTCTTCATCATCCACGAGGGAATAAGTATATACAAATACGTTTCATCATCTCATCCATCAAGATCATCCATTAGTGGGTATACTATATGCTTCATCCATTTCCACATCCTTGCCTTTCCCATCACAAAGAGCTCCCAACATGATAAATGATCTCATTACCATCGTCACAATTTCATCATCCGCGGGAGGGATATAGGAGAAGAAAATGCTTGTAAGAGGGAGGTAGGGAGGCGTAATTTAAGAGGTGGTGTTCTGGATGATCTTGTTGACGGTGTCGCTGGGGACGCCGTCGATGGCGTCGGACTGGGCCTGCTGGGCGATGTAGTCGCAGAGGGTCTCGACCGAGGCGGCGTCGAGGCCCAGGAAGTAGGCGCCAAGACCGGCGACGTGGGGGGACGCCATCGAGGTACCCGAGATGGTGTTGGTCTTGCCACCGGGCCAGGTGGACTCGATGTCGGTACCGGGGGCGAGGATATCGACGAGAGAGCCGAAGTTGGAGTACTCAGCGAGGGTGTCGGTGTTGTCGGTGGCGCCGACAGTGCAGACGGAGGGCTCCGAGGCGGGGGAGGAGGTCGAGGCATCGGCGGCCTCGTTACCGGCGGCGACGGCTAAGAAGTTGCCAGCGCTGACAATGTTGGCGGCGGCCTCGTTCACGGCGTCGGAGATACCGCCACCGAGGGACATGTTGACGACGACACCCTTGGGGCAGTCGCGCTGGGGGGCGTCAGAGACGACGAAGTCCATACCAGCAATGACGCCAGAGTTTGTGCCGGAGCCGTCAGCGCCGAGGACCTTGACGGCAAAGAGGGAGACCTTCTTGGCGACACCGTAGGTCTTGGAGCCGATGGTGCCAGCAACGTGGGTACCGTGGCCGTTGCCATCGGTGTCATCGCTGTCAACCTGGTTGGAGGCAAACTGGGCGCGGCCCTCGAACTCCTCGTGGTCGACATCAATACCGGTGTCAACAACGTAGGCGCAGACACCCTCGCCAGCGCTGTCATCGTAGGTGTAGGTGCTGCTGCTGGTATCCTTGTTGGAGATACGAGCTAGCCCCCAGTCGGCATTGTTCTGGGTGGCGTAGGCACGGACAACGGCATCGTGCTCAATGTATTCGACCTGTAAATAAGCAGTTAGTTACAGGGGTCCGGGATAGGAAGGATTATTAAGCTTTCGGGACTTACATCATCCATGTTCTGGAGCTTCTCAACCTCCTCAGCGGTCATGGAGGCGGCAAAACCAGTGAACTTGTGGGACTGGTAGGTGTAGTCGGCCTTAGCGGCAATGAGGTTCTTGTGCGACTCGAGGCTCTGGATGCCGATGGTGCTCTTCATCTTGACGATGTACTTGCCCTCGATTATCTCAGCATTGCGAGGCTTGAGGAGGGGAGCGGGAGTGGCGCGCTTAGAGGGGGCGGCAAGGGCCAGGGGGAGGGCGGCGAGGATGGCGGCGGAACGCATTATGATGGTATTAAAGTGGTAGTTTGATAACTTGGTATTGGAAAGGTAGCAAGAGAATGAACTCTTCCACAGAGATGACAGGATGAGATGTGAGGATGAGAGAGGATGGAATGATGATGAGGTAAAAAAAAAGTCTGCTCTCTTCTGGGGATGAAGCACACCTTTTATAAAATAAATTCCTCGTGAGAAGCAATGTTTCGCTGCTGTATCTTTAGTCGTTCACAAGTTCGCATCTCGCCGTGGCGATCATTCCCAATAACAGCAGCTCTATAAGAAAACCGTATGCTTGAAGGATATGGCCTACTTCTGCGGATACTGCAAGGGGAGGTTGACCATTGCGACTCCACAGCCACGTCCGGGGGCGGCCAGGATTGAGCAAGTCGAAGTTCAAAGGTCTGCCATCTTCTAGCTACGGCCCCTGAGCGTGATATCTTCGAGTGCCAGAGTCACTTTGTCAAATGTCGATCATGGACAGACACGGGCAAACCACGGCCCTTGCAATATGTTTACCATAGAAAGCAACAACTATCTACTGGCCATCTGAGGGGTTCCCGCGTTCGCCAAAGACATTAAGTCCTAGACATGAGGGCAGATCCGGGCCAATCCAGTCATGAGCCAGGCCGCACGCTGCTGTTGGACAGTATGTGCTGATCCTCAGTTGGGGGACCTTGGGGTCAGAGTTGTCATTGGGCTTCACACGAATGCTTCGCAGCAGCCTTGCCAATCCGAACTTCAGCAGTTGAATCTCTTATCAGGCGAGCTGAGATTCTAAGACTGTCCGACGAGAGCAAGACAGCCAATGACCACCTCAAGCGCCAACAGTTACATAGAGGTCTGGCCGAATGAGATCTGCCGGCACGTGCCAAGGCGACGATCAGCCTCAACTAAGTATCGACGATTCGACCCCATGCTTATGCCCAGAGCTGTGTCCTTCCCCAAGCAGAACGGTCTCCCAAGTTAGCCAACTTAGCGACTTCTAGGGGGCAAGGCTACTTCGGGTTGTTTTTAGAGTTTGGCGAAGATCGACGTCAACAGCTTTGAAATCTTGGAACGTTGGAATGGTTCTTTGATGGGCCCTTCCCCCCTGTGATCTCCTGAGCAGAAATGATCACTGTCAAGAGGGCCAGCGCCAAGCCCTATGGCGGGCTCCGAGTGGAGGGCAGGCAGTCTGCCAGGCCAGTCGGGGATTTTATAAAAACCTAGTCAGCCAAGTACCGTCTGCAAGTGTTTCGTCCAAATTAGAATGCGATGCTCCTGGATCCCGTGCCATGGCCACTACAGGTTTTGGATGCCGTGTGTACAGATGTAATAAAGCATGAAGCAGTCTGTTGATAAGCCCGGCCGCTCTCTCGACCACGCTTTCTGATTGCTTGCGGCTTCTACGTTCAAGTTTCTACGCACAGTAGCTATGCTGCACAGCTACTGGTTCCAGCTCAAAGGTTCAATTGTCGTTAGCGTAGATTAGAAGCTCTAGAAGGAATCTGGTCCGCGATTATGCACCCCACAATGTTTAGAAAGGAGGGCGGGCTTATTTCGACAGTGACCATTCGAAAGCTAGGACAGCTTCCGTTGCCGGACGATAGACGCCAATCGCTGCCGCACCGGGCAACACTACACCAATCAGTAACGCGCTTAACCTTACTCACTCAGGAAGGACAGTGATTTGCGGACTTGGCCGTTCGCGTGTTGCAGCCTGTAGGATAGCAACAAGATCGCGCAAACTTCCGTTATCGTCCCTAAGCAAGCGGCTCGTGAATTTGGTCTACCGCCAAGGCCGCGGCACGAAGCCGCGAGGAGCACTTGAGCGATACACCGTCAGTCAACAGCTGTGATGCGGGTTCCTGGAGTCCGGGTTTTTGATACGTTGCAGCAGCCTGTTCAAGTGTTGGCTCGGCAGTTGCCTGAACGTAACCTACCTATTGTGGCGGAGGATGATGCAGATCATGGTGCCAGCTTAGTATTCAAAGAGCACTCCGCGATAGCTTCAGTCTCGGCGTCGAAGCAATGATAATATTCACAGCGGAACTTGGTGTCCTTATTCGTTAGGCTGGTGTTTTCTTTGGCGTGGACTCCCGCAACAACCTGAGATGATTGGCACGTGAACTCGAATTGCGATATCTGCTAGGTTAGCAAAAGACCTTCTTAGGTTGCTTTAACATCAACGCGCAAGACCTACTACACACTCAGGGTCTAACGGAACAGAGGAAGCATGCGGCGATGCAGCCTACGTCACACAGAAGCCTCATTGACAGGTAGCTTGCATGGTTGCATCGTGAATGCCACCTTGGCACCTCGGCGCTTCTTTCAGGAGCTGTCACCAAGAGGCTTGGCCAAGGCTTATATCTCAGGGTAAGAGTTTCAGATGGTCTATGCGCCCTTTTTGCAGTTGTGGTGCGGTTAACACATGCATTAAATCCATCAACTATTAGAGCCGCGATATTGCCGCGATGCGTGTATTCCAGATGGAAACGCTGATCAGATCTGCAGTCGCTCACTCGATCTATTTCTACTAGAACAGATGATTGTACAGCAGTAAAAAAGACCAATAGCGAGGATGTCCTAATGCAAATCTGCTATAATTAGTTAGGTAGGTAGGTAGTAGAATGCCGTGGCGGTGCTCCAGTGTGTTTAAGGGTAGGGAGGTGGCTGGGTTGCTGTGGAATTAATTGCTGATCACTGATCATCTGGGCAGGTCTGTTCAACCTCTTAACAGTCTACAACTGCGCCTGATGGTGCCGATACTATACTCCACTCTCTTCACGTTACAGTCCAGGGGCTTCTGCAGTGGTCAGCTAGGCAGGTACGCTTACCTTCTGTAATCAGATGATTGGTGCGTATCTTATCAAGAGCTCTATCCCAAGACAATGGTTGCAACCGGTCAAGACCCGTCTTCATCTCGGATGTGCAGAATACTAGGTAGAGGGCCATCCCGTCACATGCATCATCTTTCCAGGTCACAGTATCACGCATTAAACATACCTCAGTAGTGTGTCCATACGTTGGCCAATAACACACTTTTTTTGACACATTGCAAAGCGACTCGGATCAAGAAGATAGCAAAGAATTAAAGTTGGCCATCAAGTATAAGGCGCTCTCAACATTAGCTGATATACGCCCAACAACTTCGGCCAGCGAGAAAGATCAGACATGAGATATCTTTCTTGTTCTTAGCCTGTGCCTACCTGACTGGCTCCGGCATTAATACGCTACCAATAGACCGAGCTTGGCATGCTCCCTGTAACCGCAGCCTCCAACTTTAGGATTGGAATTATGGTCGGTCGTCTCGTTGCCTTAAATAGGTAAAATCGTCGCCTGCACCAGTTCGATATAGTATCTTGAGTCTACTAGTGGTACAACTAGTACTGCGTCAAAAGATGCATAACAGCCCATCAAGCTTGGATCCATACCCCCTCAGCTCTCCATCCACTCTCACATCAGAGATAACTTTAACCACAGTGAATCCTGATTCTTGACGCAGGTTTACTAGTCATGAGGGGTATGCACCACAGATTGATTAATTTTCATTCCACTCTCTGTCGGGGTAGCGGCATCTTGGGTATCATGACTTTATTTACCAACTTGAGGCATTGCCGCGTTAATACCTGAATATGCTGGAATAATTAGCCCTAATTATTCTTATGCACGACAATGGAGCGTTAGGCCGCCATCCACCATGAGGGAGGTTGTCACGGTTCCGATCCGGACTAGCTCTGGCCCCGGAGCACGGACTACAACTATCCTCATATAAGTAGATACAAAAAATCTCTGCTTCACAGAGATTCTTCCCTTCTTTGTGCAATAACAATATGTCTATACGGACCACCCGGCAGCATGAACTGTGACAGAGGTCCCCGTCATATAGCTAGACATGGAGCTACTTAAGAATAGGACCACATCTGCAACCTCTTCCGGCAGCACCATTCGCTTCTTCGGCAGAATAGCTCGGAGCAGAGCCGCAGGGACGGCACCTGCAGCTGCTCCGTCCGCCATATCTCCCGTCGCCTTTGCCGCCATCGGTGTGTCTACGTAAGAAGGACACCCGCAGTTGACTCGGATATCGTGGTGGATATTGCCCAGTGCTAACCGAGTTGCAATTATAAATGAGCTTCAGAACACCCCACAATGTGTCGTGCTTGTACAGCTTACCGGCGTTCTTAGTTAGGCCAATTACCGCGTGTTTGGAGGCCGTGTATTGCGCCCTGTGCAGAACAGGAACAAAAGAGGCCGCAGAACCCAAGTTGACGATACTTCCACGGGTATCTCCCCTCGCTGACGATGCGTCAATGGGGTTGGGCGTCTGTATTTTCATGGCGGTCGATACAACACTAGTGACTAGGAATGTGCCCGTAGCGTTGATGTTCAGGACCCGCGTCACCTCCGCTAGCTCGGCCTCGGAGATTTCTCGCGACTCCTTCGCGCCGACCTTGATTTTAAAAAGAATAGTTAATACGCCGGCTCCGCCGATCTCGCGTTCTCCGGGCACATAGGTGGCATGTAAAAAATGAAATAAACAGATATATGTCAAGGGAATCAATCATAGACCAGCACTATTCACGCAGTAATCAATCCGGCCGAAGGAGTCGGTCGTCTTAGGGTTCGTCGGACCCGACCCATTATAGGGCTACCCATGGACCCATAGGTACCCATCAGTATGTGCCACGGGACCTATAGGTAGATAGGTACTCACGAGTAGATACCAAGAACCCATAAGTAAATAGGTACCTGTTTAAGCACCTATTTGAATACCTACAGGTAAAAGTAACAAGCCGCTCTTTAAAATATATTAATTATAGATTAACTATTTAGTTGGCAGGCAACTCAGGTTCTGGCGACGGTGTAGAAGCGATTATTGGAACATCAAGCTCTGAGAGAACGGCTTTTAGGTCAAATGGGACAAGGCCAGTAGCCTTAAACCCAGCCCGAGCATTTTCAGGAGTTATCGACTTTGTATAATAGGCCTCAAAAAATGCCGGGAGGAAATCTTCCTTTGAAACGTGCGTAATATGGTTGCGCATAAGTGTTTCGATTTTGCATCCGTAAACGGGCTAAAACAGCCTACATCTAAGGGCTGAAGCTTGTAGAAGAATGGGCAGGCATACAGAGTGTAATAGTGTTGTTGTCCTTGCAATAGTGTCTTAACCGGCTCAAGGTTCTGAGCCCCTTCAGTCCTTTGAGCCCTCCTCTCGTCTAGCTTGACTGGCTCAACCCTTAAGTCCTTTGAGTCCCTTGAGTCAGTCACGTGAGCATGACTCGTTAGATGCACCCAATGCTTCTAACGCGATGTCTCCTTGTTGGTCTGCGGCCTGCCATCAGTCGCATAATGCCCCTTGTTACGGATCAACAAGGAAGAACAACCAACGACGCCCAATCAAGGGAGAGGGGCAGTAAGCGACCCGTTGGCAGGCCGCATATCAACAAAAAGGCACACTGCGATATGCGCATTGGCATATCACGATAACGGGACATGGTCACGTGATCTACGGGATCCAGATTACTTTGGGATCCAAAGGAGCGCGACTCTGCGAGGAGCGCAACTACACATTCATTGAGGGAAGGAACGAGGATATATTTCTGTGTATCTACTAGCTATAGTCTTTCCTTTCTTCAAGTAGTCAACTTAAGAATATACCAGTTCTTGGAATACTTGGTATATTTGAGAAATCTCCTAACAATCCTGTTGTGCCATTGTCTCACATGTTATACTCTTAGCCTGGACTGAAAACCCTTGGTCCTTCAAATACCTTGTATTAGTTAGATTGTTACATATACACAGCAAAATTTTAGCAAATTCTAAGCGCAAGAAAAAGATATGGAAGGAAAGGTGCTAGGTCTCTAGGTTCATTCACCATGTGTAGAACACTACTTTTAGCGTTAAACTATTTTTTAATGCCACCTAATCCAAGTATCTAGTGTGACAGGAGTGGCAAGGGTGCTAAGGTTTTTATCATGTCACCTTAACGTACAGAGTGTCACGGCAGGCACAATGGAAGAATCAAGACATTCTAATGTGCACTTATTGACCTAACAATACTTGACAAAGAGAGAAAAGAAAGACCAGAACACATTGCAGATGCCAGAGTCTCTGATAAAGTCTCAGTCAGAAGCTCGGACCATCGTAATCCCTGTTGACATAGGGACTAGCTGTCACACAGGGAGGGCCCTATTAGCAAGGGGAATTATTTATTTTGTTGCTAGCACTCCTGTAAATAGCTTTACTTTTGCTCTTCAGCTGCGATCTTGCGCGTGCATTCAATTTAATTGTTCTCTTTCCCCCCTTATTGACGTGCCTGCTAGCCAGGTCTCTTTAGGTGACATGATGTGCTGTATATTGACGGCCGCGCCGTGTAGTACATGGCATATTTATCTTCACTAGTTGTACCAGTTATCACCACCAACCCATCGAAATATAACAAAGTCATCGCCATTCTTCTGATAGGCGGCAATAGGGTGAATTCGGCAAGGCGAGATAATAGGATGCGCTGCTTTAAATTTTCCGGTGTTGATATCAAAGAATGGATAGAGCTTATCAGAAGGTTGAACCAACTTGATGATAACTGGTATACCATGGAAATCGGGATCGTTCTGTTTGAAAGTAGTTAGTTAGATAATATTGGAAAGAAGTAAGATTGGAACTTACTACTACTCCTAATGATGAGAGACACTGTAAGTCCAGATGAGCTGGATGAATCTCTCCAGACAATGTTTCCCCAAGAATACCCTTTGTTGGCTTTTGCGATAGATTGATCAAGGGCAATGGCTGTTCGCTGTTGAGTTGGTGGCAAAACTTGTTGCTGGCACCAAGTACAGGGGCCAAGAACATCCATTGATAACTTTCAAAGAGGATTAGGTCATTATCTCCCCAGTCGATGAATGAGTAAAATTTTTGCACGCCTTCTTCTGGGTGTGCTGCCATTGAATACCCATAGTTAGATTTGTCGTCTGAAAAGCCAAGGGGTAATGCTCCGTCGTTAACACCATCATCCTTGAATTTCTGTAGCCAAGAAAGGCGTTCTGTGGAGCCTCGGGTTAACAGAACAAGGATCAAGAACAGCCGCATGCTGTTTTGAAGAACCCATGATGCAAGGTCTTCATGATATTGTTGCTCGATTGTGGTCTCCTGAAGAACTAAAAGGACGCTCTTTTTTGTGACCAGCTCTTCCAGTTTGTTATTTGGCAGGAATCGCTGGTTTCTCATCGGACCTCCTTTCAAGTAGTTTGTCCTTAAATCGTTTGCTAGCTTCATGAGATTAGGACATCCTTCTGGGTTCTTCAAAGAAGATACTAATCCATCGTGACTGCCCTTTTTTCTAGAAAATACCTCTTCGATCAACTGAGGCTTTTTCTTCCAAATCAGGCGTTTCCCAATCATTTTGCGTGCTTTAATGAAGGATTTGAGAGCATCGGCATTTGGAAGGCAGTACGTTTCCATATCCTATCCAGACGTGGTATGGTGTATTTTATTGAAATGCACAGAGATACCGATGAGCAGAAGCCAGTGGGGGGGGGGGGGGGGG
>Ga0247782_1000320_pt1 | contig 43907 bp, 8 predicted proteins | sample UWRJL019104C5_FD_179928 | JGI IMG/M metagenome (GOLD analysis project Ga0247782, IMG submission 179928) | Plant litter microbial communities from Arlington Agricultural Research Station in Wisconsin, United States - UWRJ-L019-104C-5 | ecosystem: Environmental > Terrestrial > Plant litter >...
TTTTTTTTTTTTTTTTTTTTTTTTTTTTTTTTTGAAAACTGCCTGGGACAATGAGCAGCATCTCATATATTCTACCTGGCAGTCACACACCCTAGTGCCAGTCTTCCTCGGCTCAGATTGCCCCCTAACCTACTGCTTCTATTGCTGTATACTCTTGCGGAGTACCAACCATTCCAGTTACCAAGCCGGTCTCCTGGATAAGCGAGGAGCTGATAGTGACATGTTGTACTGTGCGACTTGCAATTCAGCATTGCCAAGGAGTACCTACGTACTTCAAGTGGTACGGCATAACAAAGATCTTGACTTGTACGACGCCAGGAAAGCCTTGGACAGAGACGGAACAGGGTACTGTGCACGGGTCACCAGAGAGATGGGGCATGCTTCTTGACAGCTGCCGCCTCACCCCCTTCATCCCCGTGTTCCCCCACACCTCCTTTCATCAATAATATACCGTCAATTTTCTCGAGCAAACTTATCTAATATTAGCAGTCCGACCATATAACTTGATTAATAGACAAGAGCCAAACAAACGGATCAACTCGCCTACACGGTTGTAGACCTGCATTTGGACATACAATCTGACTTGGACTTAGTACATGTGCATGGTGCATGTATGTCTGTGCATTCATGTACCACCTGAAGACATATGCTATGCCAATGGCCTACCAAGAAAGGGGGAATCTCCCGAGCAGTCGACTACGGGAACTGATCCGTGCAAGGGCCAAGAACGGCTTTGTAGTTTTGTTATAAGACAGCAATTCAAGTCTAAGCTTCTGGCCGGCCCCGAGTCAAGTGTTCCGACGTTCCCTCAAGATAAATCGGTGGTGGAAGAATGAATATAGAGGTAGGACACGGGATGAGACACACAGCACGAGGGACGATGACGAGGAGGGGTGGCGCCGCAAGACACTCGGCCACTCGAAAAGCCTTTGTTGAGCCCAAGGTGGTGCACAACTCTGCCTGAGAAATGGCATAAGCCCTGGAAACAAGCCTTTGAAATGAATCAAGTTGTCAGGCTAGCACAACGCCGACATGACGCGTGGGGCTCACGTCGTTGCCGACCCGGTCCATCTCCCCCCTCCCACAAGACACGCACCCAGGGCAACTAAACCAGCACTTTCCTAGGTGCCAACTGGGCTAAGAAGTACCTATGTAAGGTATGTAGGCAGGTAAGTAACCACTGCGACAGGTGCTACTTGCCTTTTTGGCCATTTTAACACCATCTGCCTTCAAGGTGGTAAGTACCTACCTCTGCGGCCTACTTGCTTACTTGGTCTCTTCCGTTCAGACATCTGTGATACTCGACCGGTTGAACTACACAGACCTGCGGCTGGCTTACCTTTGGCTGATTCAATGCCCTGGACTACCTACTGTCCCTACTAACCAATCTACTCACAGATAGCAGGTAAGTAATCAATATCTCCCTCGGTGGGAAACAGAACCCACAATCATCAATGCTCCACGTACCAAACTTCTTCAGACCCATCCCACTCATCCCCGGTCGAGCCCCTCGGATTGTTCTCGGCCTGGTCAATATTAAAGACTAGTCCAGCCATCGATCTCCGTTGCGGCGGTTCGTCCTTGCCAGCCAACACACATGCTGATCCTGCCTCTCTTGGACCTTTTTTGGCCAGATTCTTGCTCGAGAAGACACAGAGCACGCAGACCCCGAACAAGAAGACGAGTGGGAAAGAGATCAGCGACGATCTCTTCCGCTTGAACCCGACAGTTGCCTCTTGGACAACTCTTGGGTGGCCTGTTAGTTTGCCTGCCAGTGCCCGTCCGCCGTAACCAAAGCTAGCATTCCTCTCGTACGCCCTCGATAATGGCCTGTAAAGACGCAATTAGCGGCTGGCGCCAGACGACTCTTGTAGCAATGTGAGCCCCCGCCTCCCGTCCCCATCCCGTAGGTTGAGGTCGCTTTGGTCTATCATACTGACGCTGGCCTGTTGCCGCAGTTTGTTGCTTGGACTTTTGTTTTCCAGCCTGGATGCCTCCATCGTATCCACCTCGTTGGTCACCATCTCCATTGACCTTCGTGACTTTCTTGATGCTCCCTGGGTGGTACTTGCTTACCTTCTGGCCTATCTGAGTTTGGCTATTGGCTTTGCGAAATTCAGCGACATCTACGGCCGACGCGACACCATATGCGCCGCCTGGGTTTTGTTCGCCGGCTTCTCCGTAGGATGCGGCCTTGCCAAATCCATGACACAGCTGTATGCTAGCCCCTGCCTCCACCTGCTTCGCTCTCACTCTTCAACTGACAGTCTTGCGCAGTATCGTTTGTCGCGTCTTCCAGGGTATGGGGGGCTCCGGCCTCTATAGCTTGGCCCAGATTGCCTTGTTCGAAGTCGGGCCGGTACACAACCCCAGTCTTATGGGTGCCTTGGTCGGTCTCACGCTCGCCATTTCGTACGTACTGGGGCCTGTGTTGGGCGGTGTCATTTCGACCACGGCAAGTTGGAGATGGATTTTCTGGATCAAGTACGTGGGCGAGTGAACACGACCCCCATCCTACGCATATGATGACCCAACTAACAGACGGCCAACACAGTGTTCCCTTTGGCGTCGTACTCGTCGCCGGCCTGTATTTGACCTGGCCGCCCAACTTGGGCCTTCGGCCGCGCGGGGTCGAGGCCATTCGCCGTATCGACTTTTTGGGGAATATATTAATCATCGCCGCCTGTACCTTACTTGTCTTTGCCCTTCAGGAGGCAGGAGCCTATAGCTTCGGGTGGGACCACCCCCTGATCGTCTTGTCCCTGGTAGCGTCTTTTCTCAGTTGGGCCGGCTTCGCCGCCTGGGAGCTCGCCTTAGCCTCGAGAAAACAGTCCGCTATTGAGCCCATTCTCCCACTCCGCCTCGTCGGGCGTGTCTACTCGGCTTGTGTCATGTACGTAGTCCTGAAGCTTCTGCCGGCCCGAGACTTGTTTTTGAACTGACGTGGACAGATGCACCTTTTGCACTGGTTTTGTTTACCTTACCATCCTCGTCGTCCTGCCCGAGCGCTTCCAGATCGTTAACGGGGACAGCGCCCTCCTCTCAGGCGTTCACCTACTCCCGATGCTTGGTGCCACTGCACTGGGAGCATTTTCAGCCGGCGCGGTTTCACGCCAACGCAACAACACGTCCTGGACACTGCTCGCCGCCCACGGCCTCCAGCTTCTAGGCGTAGCGCTCATGCTGATATTGCAGGGTATCACAACGGAGATCAAGGCGCAATACGGTTTCCAGGTGCTTCTGGGGCTGGGGATTGGCCTCTCCCTCGGGTCCGCGACCATCATGGCGTCGATACAGTCTGAAAAAGCCGACCTTGCGGTCGCGCAGGGCATCGTTGCACAAGCCCGTGTGCTCGGTGGCAGTATCGGGATTGCCATCTGCAGTGTCCTCTTCAATACCCGGGTGGCCAAGGACTTGAGTGACGTGATGGACCCAGAGGATCTGAGTGCCCTTCACCACAGTCCAACCATTGCGCCATGGCTGCCGGCCGAGCTCCAGCTCAAGGTGAAGTCGGTGTTTGCCTCAGCATTCACGGATGACGTCAAACTGATGATCGGGGTTGCTGCTATAGGCCTAGTGACCAGCTGCTTCACTTATGAGCGGCGACCACCGCCTATGCCTGGCAGCGGTGCGGCGAAGGATGCGGTGGGAACGGAACAGAGCGAGACGGAGCTGGACGACTTTGCGCCCAAAAACGGGGAAACCAACTATACGTCCCTCTAGCGGCGTCGCAGTGGGCTCTTCGTGTGGGTTCGGCGCTCGGAGTTACAGCTAGTTGCAATGGTTTGCATCCAGCAATGTTCGAGGTTCTGCTTCTATAACAACGACAACGGGTTTGATTGACATGGTGACCGTTTGGATCATGGCAGGTTTCGTCATGGTCTCGGCAGTGTACGTTGCATGTAATATGATTCCTGCCATGAGCAATATCCTCGTGATGAGATAATACATACGGGTGATACCTAAATAGCTCGAGATCTGTGAAGGATTCATAAAGGTATACTGCCCAAAAATAACCCGTTTCTTGCCAGGTTCAATCCATGATTAGATACCCAACCTCGGGGATTGTATCGCCCTACTGAAAGTTGAGCCAACTAGGCGAATGCCATATAGCACTGTTAGAAATCGAACCTAACCACTTAACCTAGTTGAAGCTTCCCAGTACCGAGGCTTGACAGAAAGGTCCCCGACTATCTAGATAACCCCAATCTAGATCACGTACTTGGTACGGTAGGTACATATAGGTACCTGCATATCTCCGGCCGTGGCTCTGCGGGTCCCAGCCCCCTCCCACCAATGACTATGCTGTACACATTATACCAACAACTCGAGATACGTCATCCTCCTCGGCCGGGAGGAACACTAGATACTGAGCACCTGAACAAATATGATCCAATCTAGCTAGTAGATGAAAGAAAATGAAGTTAGAGATCCTATTGTACTTGCACAGCCCCATTGGATTTGCCTCATGTCGATAGGTCCGTGAAATGTATTCAGGGCTGAGCATAATAGCCCCTCGAACTATCGGGTCGTCTTATTTTTGGTTCTTACCACGGTCTCCCAGATTCACCTTCTCGACGCTCCCTAGTATCTTACACGATAACAGTAGAGCTGTTATTCAACCTTCTACAAGAATGTCCGACTTCCACGACCCTATCGTGAGGGCGCTTCAGAATTACACGACGTAAGTGCCAAATTCCACGCGTCGTTCCAGCCTGTTCTACGTCATTTTGATTTTCCAATTCTACTTACGCTCCTCCGCCTCTCCGCCTCGCAGATGTGATGTGTCCGATGCGCTCTGTAAATTGAAGTACCGCAATGGGGGGTTCCTGTCCGGCCTTACCATGTGGTCACCTCTCCGCCAGGATGGCGATACCAAGATTGTCGGCCCGGCCTACACGGTCAAATATGTGCCTCTCGGCGACCCCGCGCCCAGGCACCCGAGCCACTACGTACGCGTGTTTGCCAATTCCCCATATCCGTGTATGGATTCCCTCTTAACTAGACCTAGCTAATTAGGCAGTTTAGATCGATCAAGTCCCCAAGGGGGCCGTGATTTTCGTCTCAGCCCCTCCAAAAACGCCCAATGCCGTGTATGGCGGATTGATGTCGACGCGCGCCCGAGCCCTGGGTGCCGTTGGCTCCGTCATAGACGGTCGGTTCCGCGATCTCCAAGAACAACGCCAACTGGGTTACCCGGTGAAGAACAGCCCGCTACAAGACCTCGTTACTATAGGTAGCCCGTGTGTACTAACGAGTGTGGGATCCAGATTTTCGCACGAGACGTAGGAACAGCACCGCCTGCCGAGTTGCTTAAGGTGGCCGCCGTGAATGTACCAGTCAAGCTTCAGACAGACGAGCAGGATATGGAGATTCGCCCTGGTGACTACCTAATCGCCGATATCAATGGCGTTGTTGTCTTGCCGGCCGACTTGGCCGAGAAGGCCTTGCCGCTAATGCAGAAGCAGGTCGAGGTGAGCCCATCTCTTCCCCTTTGCCCTCATGCATCCGATTAACCGGGACATTCTGAAAAGGCCGACGACAATATGGCGGTTGCTATCAAGGAAGGGATGAGCTTTATCGAGGCGAGCAAAAGGTTCAGATAATAGACGACCGGAATTACATCAGCACGATATGGCATAGAGTCAGGACCTGTTCTATTAGCCGCCGAGGCATCTTTAAAGTTCCATCTCCTATCAACTACCGATACCTAAATATTTGAAACGAAAGTTGTTCAAAGCTACTACTAATACTAATAACACTGCTGCAAGTTATCTCAGTACCTAATCAGACGCCCTCATAGTGTTTGTGGCTTGGTTGTGGCTCAATTGTGGCGTATATGCATATAACCGTCAGACTGAGGTAGAACACCCATGAGAGACGGGTCCTATACCCCTTACAATGCCTAATTACATACACTCTAAGCAATAAAACGGTATAATATTTGGCCCATACAACTGGTCTGAGGTCTGAGATAAGCTGCAAGTACTTAATAGGTAGTAGTAGGCAACTATGTCGATATGCATAGGGTGTTGTACCGTAATATGTATGCAGCTATACACACATATGTACTTGACGGAGCCACGGACCCCTGCGGAGCCAACCAATTAGCCCTGTGAAGACAATTTGATTCCACCTAGGCCAAGTCTACGACAAACTGACAACACGGCGCACACCACACATTATAAGATTCACTCGATGGTAAACATATTCGATATATACCAAAACAAGTCCAGAACCGCCGGCATCTGGAAAAACGCAGAGAAACACGGTTGATAAATCCAAAGGGGCCTGTAAATAAAGTTAGGTCAAATGCATCTAGCACGACCACTCGAGTCCCATCACGACGACTTGATCATTCAGCCAAGCGCCGTGTCGGCCATCTCAGCAAATCGATCCACGCCCGATGTGTACACTAGTACTCTGGACGTAAACGATCTTGTCGGCCCGGCCGAAAACTCCCCCGCCTACATGGATATGTCACTAGACACCCGGCGGCTTCAAGCTCAGCATAACACGATCGGTTATCGCGAGGGTATCACTGCAGGCAAATCCACCACCATTCAAGAGGGCTTCGACCGGGGGTATGCCCTGGGCGCCAACCTTGGCATAAAGGCCGGCCAGGTGGTCGGTCTGCTCGAAGCCATCAGTGCCGCGCTGGCCAAGGGTGGCTCCGCAGACGAGGTCACCCGTGTTGCCGGCCTCCTGTCTAGGGCAGCCGAGGATCTAACTCCCGAGAACCTTTTTACCTCGGATTTCTGGGCGTCGGATGGCACCTGGACATACCCGGTCATGGCGCCGCAGAACGGAGGTGGCATCACATACCAGGACGTCGCAGGCCAGCATCCTCTTATTGCAAAATGGAGCTATATCGCCAACATGGAGGCCAAGAACCAATCTATTGATCAATCCATCCTGATCCTAGAGAACGTCGAGACGCTTGCACAGGAGAGCACAGCTCCTAAAGAGTTGATAAAATCGGATATTCCTTCCAGAGTTGCTATCGAGTGGTAGAGGGGCCAAATAGTGGCTTTTAAATAAATTAAAGTTTTTGCATTATGTTTGATAGCGCTAGGCCCTACCTTAAATTAGCATAGCTTAAGCTAACTAATAAAACTTAATGCTTGTTATTAAAATTAACATATATATTTTTAATTAAGCTTTATATATATTTAATAATTTATTATTAACTAGTTAATATATTTTATAAGTTAATTATATACCTAGGTTAATTATATAACTTTTTTAACCTTTATATAAACAATTTTTTAAAACTTAATATATTTTATAGCTATATTTAACACCTAGCTATATTTAATACTTTTTTTTACCTTTATATACATAACTTTTAATTTACTATATTTTTATTACTTATTATAATAAGCCTTTAAAAAAAGTTTAATATTATTTTTATACTTTAAGCGCTTTATATAAACTTAAAACTAAGTATTTAATATATCCCTTTGCGCCATGACTTGGCGACAACACCCTTAAGTACACCGATAAGATCCACACCAAACCTATTTTAAACAGTGACATCACTTATACAAGAGCATAAGGCATAGCTATAAAGTGTGTAATGTAGCACTTTGTAACTTAAAAGATTGTTGGTACATTTGGTATGGGCTAAATTATATGGAAGATTAGGTACCTTATATCTAGACTTGCTGATTGGTGCTTAATTCCTGCGTCGGTGTATCCAAGGGTGTTGTTGCCGAGTTAGGGCGCAAAGGGATAGCTAAAATTTGCTAGGCGATCACGATGGTGTCGATAGGACATGGAGATAGTGTTATAACATGTGTTCATTTTATATCGTTGCTAAAAGAAGAAAGGGACGTGAAGAAGCTATCAATAAGGGACCAGCTATATGATACACAGTATGATGCCACCTAACACGGTGCACCACCACTGTGTGGCCTAACAAATTTATAATATATTATATATTTATAACCTTTTTTAATTAAAAATATATTTATATAATAATATTTAATAAGTTTATTAATAATTAAAAATTTATTAAATTTAAAAAGTAAGCTATTATATAATATAATAAATTTTATAGGTTAATTGCACACTTTTTTTAACCTTTATATAAATAATTTTTAATTTATTATATTTTTATTATATATTATAATAGGTCTTTAAAAAATTTTTAATATTATTTTTATATTTTAAGCCCTTTATATAAACTTAAAATTAAGCATTTAATATATAGCTAAAATTTATAATATATTATTAATAATTTTAAAAAGCAAGCTATTATATAATATATATTTAATTTTATTATATAATTAACTATTTTTATTTAAATATAATAATATTAAAAATATAGCTAACTAATTCTTAAATTTATATAATAAAAAATATATTAATAAAAACTAAACTTTTATTTTTATATAATAATAATTAAGATTTATAATATATTTTAATTAATAAATTAATTATTAGTATATTTTATATAAAAATTTATTAAAATATTATAAATAGAGTTGCAAGCGCGTCACTTTAAAGGAAACAAGGCTCCTATGTATAACTAATCTATTGCTAAAGATCTACAGATAAGGAAGTAAAAGGAAAAAAACTTTATAATACATAACATTGTAGGATTTTCTTATTATAAAAGGGCAAGTTAAATAACTATAAGTTAATAAGTACTTAGGCTTAATAAGCTTAATAAGCTTAATAAGCTTTTTAGCTTATTAAAGCTATTTATATAGCATAGCTCTCTAAGCTATTGTAGCTCTAAGCTATTAACTTAACTTAGGCTTGCACCTTTTATAACTACTTTTTTATAAAAAAAAATAGCTTGTTTTAAGACATAAAACTTAACCTAAAATTAAACAGGTAGCCTTTTAATATTATTTATAATATTTTTATATAAAGTGTTTGTGTTTTTTAGCTAAAAAGAAGTTAGCCTTAAGTATTTACTACGTAGTCCTAACTAATAAGCTTTTAATTTATTGTGTTACTATAACAGTTTTTTTATATTAAATAATTATACTGCATATAATTAACACTTATAAGTAGTGCTAAGTTCTCTTTATTAATTAGTTAATTAAGTTTTATTTTAATTAATTAATTAATCTTTTTTTTTTGTTGCATTACTTGTTGTCTTTATTATGTAAGCTTATTATTATTAAAATAGTTGTTGTTAAATTAGTTTTTTGTAGCGGCTTTAATTTATTTTTTTAACTTTATAAAAGGGCTGGCTTTGTTTAGGTGTTTATTATAAAAAGTTTTAAAAATAGTTGCGCTATTTTTAAAGTTTTTTGTAAAATACTATTTATTATCTATATTTTATCCTTTTTAGTTTATTTAGTATTATAGTTTATATTAGTATACTTGTAATATTTTAACTTGTTATATAACCTATTCTTGTTTTTTTTTAGGTTTTACTACTTTTTTGTTAAGGTTTTTTAATTTTTACTTTAGTAATAAGTTGTTTAAGTATTATTATAAGCAATTTATATAATACTAGTTTATAGCTCTTTATATCTTAAGTACTTTTAAAGTATATGTATTATTATTTTTTGCTAAAATTTTAAACTTTTGCTATATTATAAAGTAATCTAGCTTATTAAAAAAGTAGTTAGTTTGCTAGCTTTATTATTTTTTTAAAATAAACATATAATTGCTTACATTAAAGTCTAGCTTTTATTATTTATAGTTAGCTTAGTTAGTTATTTGTTTTTAACTTTGCTATAAGTAAGCTTTAGCTAATTTTATATATTTATTAATTAGCTAAGCGCGTTTTTAGGCTATTTTTTATAGTTGTTGCTTATATTATAGTAGGTTAAATATATTATCTTTTTTTGTTTATGCTTTTTAATTAAAATAAAATAGCATTAAGAATTTTATTTTAGCTTTATAAAGCAATATGCTAATAGACTTATAAAATAAGGCAGCTTATATATAGTTTATAGCAAGTATTTTGTTTAACTAATTATTTTAATAATAATTTATATATAGTTTTAGTTTTTAATTTAAGTATTTGTTTATAATTTTAGCCTGCTTTATAGTTTTATAGTGACCTGCAAATGCTAATGTTTATTAAATGCTTATAATTTGCGCAAGTTTAGCAGTAAAAGCTAATATAAACTATAGTTTTTTATTAAATATAACAAATTTTAGTAAGCTAAATACTTTAAAAGGCTTTTTATAATATATGCGTGCTGCATTTTTAGCTATAGCTTTTATAGTGCAAGATATTATTTATGCTTGCTTACTTAATCTGTTTACTATTACTAGTATATTATTATTTTTATATTAGTTTTTTAGCATTTGCTTAAAATTAATTACTAAGTGTTGCTAAACTTGTTTTAGTATAAGTAGTAGTTATAACTTTTTAAAGGTTTTATTTTGTAAAACTTTAGCAAAGCAGCACTAAAAGTAGTTGTTAATATAAATATTATAATTATTAGCTAATTATAGCTACTAATATTATTTTGCTACTAGCTTTTTTATTTTAGCTTGTTTAAAGTAAGCAGTTAAAATTATATTGTGCACTTTTTATATTTAAGCTGTTCTTATTAGCAAATAGTTTAAAACTACTAGCTTTTTTTTATATAATATAAGTTTTTTATAAAAGGTTTATAAGTTATTAAGGTTGTTTTCTTAAGTTTTTTATTAGTATATATTTATACTAAAGTTTTTATAGTTAGCTATTAAAACTTTATTAATTATAGCTAGTCTTTTTAGCATAGCTTTTATGCTTACTTTTTATATACTTAAAGTGCTTACTTAGGTTGCGCTTTATGCCTATATAAAAATATTTATACTTATTAAGCAAAAAAGGTCTTAATATTTTTAAGCTTTTTTTTTTTATATACTAGGTAGCAATATTTTTTTGCTTATAAGATAACAAGTTTATAACTATATTTTTTTATTTTAGCTTATAAGTAATTATAAAGTTATAGTTAGCAAAAAAGTTTACTTATTTTGCTTGCTTTAGGTTTAAATATTATTTTGCGCTAAAGTATTTTAAGGCCTGGTTATTAATAATAACTAAAAAAGGTTTTTTTTGTTGTAAACTAATTAGTTCTGCTCTTTATATATTAAAAGCTTAGGCTATAGCTAACATTTTCTTATTATAAATTTTATAATTTAGTTTAGTTATACTTATAGTTTTAAAAATAAAGGCTATAAAATACTACTAATCTTTATATAATTATAATAATATACCTAGTATAACACTATTAGATATATTAGTTTTTATTTTAGTTGGCAGGTTATAGTTATAATATTATAACATAAGGTTATTTACTAAAGCTTTTTTTAAAACAAAAAAAGCATGTTTATACTTTATATTTTATATAAATAGGGTTTCTTTTTTAGTAAGGTTAGTTAAAGGTTTTGCTTTTTAACTATATTTTTTAATAAATTTTTAGTAAAAGTTATAAAACTTAAAAAACAATTATATGCTTTTAATAGTAGTTAATACTTGCTAATTTTTAATTACTTATACTTTAGTAAGGTTAACTTTTATGCTTTTAGTTTTAATAATGTACTTTAAAATTTTTATTTTTATAATATAAAATTTTAATTTTTTAAGGTTTACTTATAAACCTGCGTTTTAAAGTCTTTTAAGTACTTGCTTAACATATACTTTGTGTTTTTTAAAAGTGTGCAAGTAAATTAAAATGTTATTTACGTAAGCATTGCAAAAATTATTTAGGTAGTTAAATAGCGCGTTATTAATATATTTTTAAAACGTAGTTAAGCTGTTTGTTAATTTAAAAGGTAATACTTTGTAGTAATATAAACTATACCTTATATAAAAGGTTATAAAATATTTTTGCCTTAGGTGTACTTGTATACAATTAAATGCTTGTTGCATGTTTAGTTTAATAAAGTACTTTGCTTTTATAATTTTAGCTAATATTTTGTTAATAAGTGAGGAAGGGTATTGGTTTTTTTTAGTTAATAAGTTTAGCTTGTAGTAGTTAACGCAAAACCTTAGCTTACTACTTGGTTTTTTAATAAATAGTATAAAAAAAGCTTATAAAGCATTGCTTAGCTTAATAAATCTTTTTTATAGCTGGTTTACTAAGTATTTTTTTATTACTTTTAACTTATTTAATAATATTTTATATAGAAAGCAGTATTTAAAGTTATTAGCTAACTTTTTTTTAATAAAGTTTATTTTATAGTTTACTTTTAGTTAGTAAAGAGGTAAAGTATTAGATTTTATATAACTAAAAGTTTATAATAAGCTATAGTACTTAAGAAGTATAATTTTAAAAGCTTTTTGCTTTAACTTTTTGCTCTTTTTATTAAAAAACTTGTTATTTTTTTTTAATTAATTATAAAATTTATTTTATTTATAAAAACAAATAAAATTTAATGCTTTATATTATTATTTTATATTATTTTTATAAAGTTAAATATATTTAATAATATTATTTTTACTTTTACATATTTTTTATACTACAATATTTTATTTTGCCTTAAGCAATATAATTTTTTTGCATTATTATGTTATTATAAAGCTTTGCTTTATTTTTTTTTAAAATGCTTTTTTTTTTGCTTTTTTTTGTGCTAAAAAAGATTATTATTTAAAGCTTTTTTTATTTTAAAAAATTTTTTGCGCTTATTACTTGCTTATGTTAAGTGCGAGGTCTTATTTTTAAAAAAAGTATACTTTAGTGTTAGTATTTTTTTATAAAAGCAATCTTATTACAAAATGCTTATAAGTTGCACTTTGTTTAACTTATTTTATTATTTAGCAACTTGTTGCTATTTTTTTTTTATTTTTATTTTTTTGTCTAACTATTAGTTTTGTTTATTAGCATTTAGTTAAAAGTTAAAATAGCAAAGCTAAAAATTAGCCTTGTTTATAGCTATATTTTAACTTTAATATTTTTTATATAATAAATTAAGTAAAAAAATAAGTGTTTGTTTTTAACAATTAAAGAAAATATAGTGCTTTTTAAACTATAATCTTTTAAGTATTACGTTATGCTTTATGTTTAATACTAATACAAGTATATTATAAAAGGTATAACCTTATATTTTTATATATATTTTTAAGGCATAGCTAATAAACTATTGTTTGCTTTTATTATATTTTAATACTTTTTGCTTTCTAAATTAAGTAATAGTAGGTAGCTTTAAGTACTTTATTACTTTGTTAGCAAATTATGTGTTTATGCTTATATATACATTTATTTTTATATTTTTAAAGGCGTTATAGGTAGCTAAAAAAAGTTTATTATTTACTATTATATAAGTGTACTTAAGTAGTAAGCTACTAAAATACTTATTTATAATATTTTTATTAAAAGATTTTTTTAAAAAAAAGTCTACTTTTTTTAAGGTTACCTTTTTACTTTTTTTACCTTTAAATCTTTTTTTGCATCTTGCTTAATAGTATTAGTATTATATTTATATTAGGCTATAATAAAAGCAACTTTTGCAGCTTAATTAGGATTAGACCGGCCTTTTTTTTTTTATTTAAACAGTTTTTAGTAAAGTATTCTTTTTTTTTATAGTTAAAGCAATAGCTTTTAAAAATAAGTTTTTTTATTTTTTTAGGTGCATGTTTTTGTGCTAGTGTAAATCTTTATATAAATTTTATAGTACTACTAAAATTACTTTGTTTTTAAAAGCATTAGTTACTATTACTACCTTTACTATTGCTTTAAGTAGCTATTATAGCTTTAGCTTTTTTAGCTGCATTATAAACTTTATTAGTTAATTATATTTTTTATACTACTTATGCATAATGTTTAGCAAATTTTTTAAAATTAATTATTTTATTAATATATTATGTAGCTACAACATTATAAAGTTTTAAAGATAACTTATTTTTTAATTTTTTTTTTTTATATATACTTAATAATTTTTTTTTTTTTAGCAAAACGTATAAAGCTATATTTAAAAGTTATAAACTTGCTTAAATTGTTAAGCATTTAAAGCTTTTAAAACTTAGTTTTAGCTAACTTATATTAGTTAATATTATAATATAGCGTTTATAAATGTTTTATTAATTTTTTTAGCTTTGTTAAGGTATTAAAATGTTTGCTTAAAAGGTATAGAAGTAAATTATTAAGCGCTTAACCTTTTAAATAACTTTTAATATTTGCTATTTTATATGCATTAGTTAAAAGCTAATTTAAGTTAACTTTTAATTAGTTATTTATTTTACGTTTTTAAGCTTTAAAAGTAATAATATTTTTGTTAAAATTGTTATAAAAAACAAAAACTTTAATTTTTAACAACTTTAAGCTGCTTTTTTTAGTATATATAAATGTTGCAGGCGTATTAGCTTATAATGCTAAGCTAATAATAATTTAATTTTTATTATTAATTTGCTTGCAATATTTATTTTTTTTTGTTATAATATTTTATAGTTTTTAGGCTATGTTTACAATATTATGCTTTAGTTTTGCAATTTTTAGTTTGTGTGCACACTATAGCTGCAAGGTATTGTTTTTTACACTTTAAAAAATCTTTAGTTGCTTTTTTTTTGCTAAGCTTTTGTAGTAAACTAGTTTTTTATTACTTTTTTGTGTTTATTTATTAGCACTTAATACTTATTAGCTAGCACTTTTATTTATATTAAAAAAGTGCTTATTTAAGTTTTAGCCTTAGTGGCTGCTTTATATACACTATTGTGCATTTTTTTTATAGCGTACATATTTAAAATTTTTATTTTTATTTTTTTAAATATTATAACTATATTATGTTAGCATGCTTTTTTAAAAGCTTTAACATCTATGCTAGTTTTTATGTTAAAAAAGAATGCTTTGCCTTTGTTAGTAATTAGTTAAAAGAAAAAGCATACACTTTTTAGCTTGTAATAATAAGTGGCCAGCTTAATAAAGTACGTTTTTGTTTTACGCTGCATTGCTTAATAACTATTTATATATTTGTTTTTTATAAAAAAAAAGTTATTTATAACTTTACTAAATTAAATAAAAAGTTTATTTAATTTTTTTATAGCGTTAAGCTTAGCATTGTTATAAAATAAAGCTATAGTTACTATAGTTTTAGTTTTATTATAATTTTAAAAAAATACTACAAAAAATTGTTATTAGGTTTTTGTTTTATTAAGTCTGCTAGTTAAAAGTTTAATTACTTTATTAAGTTGTATAAAAAGTATATATACTTTTTTTTTGCTTTTTCTTATAAGGTAGCAGTCTTTTTAAATATTTTTGCTATTTTAATTAATAGGTAAGCTTTAAATAACTAGAGCTTGTTATCTTTGTTTAGATTTAGATTTAAAAAAATATTTAAAAGCAGTTCTAGTGCCTTATTAAATATATAAGATCTATAAATAGTTGCAAGCGCATTACTTTAAAAAAAACAAAGCTTTTATATATAACTAATCTATTGCTAAAGATTTATAAATAAGGAAGTAAAAGAAAAAAAACTTTATAATACATAATATTATAAGATTTTTTTATTACAAAAAGGCAGGTTAGGTAACTACAGGTTAATAAGTACTTAGGCTTAATAAGCTTAATAAGCTTAATAAGCTTTTTAGCTTATTAAAGCTATTTGCATGGCATAGCTCTCTAAGCTATTATAGCTTTAAGCTATTGACCTGACCTGGGCTTGCACCTTTTATAACTAATAGTTTGCTTTTATATAAAATATAACTAATAGTAAAATATAAAGTTTAAAAAATATATATATAATATTAATAAAACTAAATATATTATAAATAAAATTTTATTTAAAATAATTATGACTATATTTAATTATATAAAAAACTTAAAAGTAGTATAATAAAGCAATTATAAATAAGCTATAATTATTTAAGCTATTTTATTATATAGCTATATTATTTTATTATATATTATTATTATAAAAAAAATTTTATTATTTTAATATAAAAGCATTTTATTGCTTAATAGTTACATTATTATAATTATAAAAAATAGCTAAATAATAAATAAGCAAAGTATAAATTAAATTTAATATTTTAATTTATATATAAATAATTATATAAAAAGTGTATATTAACTTTTAATTTTTAATAGCTATAAAAGCTATTATTTATATAATTTTAAAAAGTATTATAAAAATAATAATATTATTATACTTTATATACTAGTATATTTATTATATAAGCTATAGCTTTTTAATATTAGCTATTTTAGCTTATTAAAATAGTTATATAAGAAAATTTAAATATTTAAAATAAAAATATATTATATATATTTTAAAAAAGATTTTTTATTTATATTTTTTAATATATTTAATATATTAATAATAAAAGCTAATATATAAAAAGGTTTTTAAAAAATAAAATTAATACTATATAACTTAAAATATATTATTGCTTAGCTAAATGTTTATTTAACTATTTTTATAATTAAAAGCTTATTAAATAGCTTACTTTTATTTTAATAATTTAACATTTTTAATAATATATAAAATAATATATATTAATTAATATTTATTAAATAATTAATTATATAATATTAAAATAGCTTACTAATATAAATTATTAAAAGTTTATAATAAATTATATATAATATAATAGCTATTATATATTATTTAGCTTTATTAAAAAAAAAGTTTTAACTTTTTATATAGTAAATAATTAACTTAGTTAATATTATTATATAAAAAAAACTAAATTATAAAATAAAACATTATTTTATATAAAAAATATAAAAAAGTTATAACCTGCAAAAGCTATTGCTATATAAAAAAGAGCAAAAAAGCATATAAATAATAATTATATAAAAAAGCAAAAAACTTATTTATAATATTATAAAATATATAGTAAACTTAGCTATAATATATAAATATATTAAAATAAATAAAAAATATTTAATAAATTAAATTTTAAATAGTTTTAATTAATTTTTTATTATATAATTAAGTTATAAAAGATTATTTATATAAAAGTTAAAAAAATAAATATAATTAATTTAGGTATAATGTATCCTATAGGTTAATTGCATACCCGGGTCAATTGCACACTTTTTTTCCTATATAAAAAACGTTTGTGCGCAACATTATAACTTAACCAATACTAATGCTATAATAATATAAATAGTATTAGTTAATTTCTAACTAAATAACAAGTTTAAATATAATTTTTTATATTTATAGCATTTTTATTTAGTAGGTTATTAAGGTCGTAAATAAACAAGGATTATTAAAAAGATCTTAGTAAAAAGGGCCGTGCATAAATTTATAACTCTATTAATTTTAGTTGTAAAAAAATAAAATTATAACCATTAGATTTTTATTAAAATAAAAAATTTAGTAGTATTTTTTTTATTTTAATTACTTATATATTAAACTAGTTATATAGTATTATGGTATTTATACTATAATATAATCCCTGCTAAAAATTATATAATCCTTGCTTAGCGTATTTCTTAATAACTTGCTAAATAAAAATATTAGAAATATACAAAAATCATATTTAAACTTATTATTTAGTTAGAAATTAACTAGTACTATTTATATCATTATAGCATTAGTATTGGTCAAGTTATAATGTTGCGCACGGACGTTTTTTATATAGAAAAAAAAGTGTGCAATTAACCTAGGTGTGCAATTAACCTATAGGATACGTTAATACTTTTTAAAGTAAAAAGCAATAATAACTTATAAGCTATTTAATAATAATATAATAATTATTTTTAAAAATAGCTTTTTAAAAAATTTAATAAAAGCAAATAAATAGTAATAGCTTTTAAATTAAAAGCAATGGTATAAAAAAATTATATAAATAAAAAGCTTTTTAAAAAGTTTAAAGAAATATATAAAATATTTGTTATGTATAAATATATTTTTTTAAAAAATATAAAAATAAAAAATAAATATATTTTAATTTATATAAATATTTTAAAAATAATTAAAAGGCTTTATAATAAAAGCTTATTATAAAAAATATAGTATTTTAATTATAAACTATTTAATTTAAATATAAAATTTAAATAAAATTTTAATTATTATTATTATAATTATATTAATATTATTATTATTTAATAATTTGTTTAGCTATTTTATAGCGCAGCTATTTTATATTTTATTTGCAAGAAAAAACTATTTTAAAAAAGCTTTTAAAGCGCGCTAAAAGGCTTGCTAAGCTTTTTAAAGCTTTTAAAGCGCATTTATAGCTAAATAAAATGCTTGCACTGCTTATATAAAGCTTTTATTTTATTTTATATATATTAAGTTTTTACTTAGTTAAGTTTAATTAAAAAAAGTAAATAAATAAAATATAAAAGCTTAGCTTATATTTTATTTTATAAGCTTTTTAAAATTAATAAGCTTATTAAAGTTAACTTTATAAAATATTTGTATATATATATTTTTATTTTATATTTTTAAGCTATTATTATAAGCTTTTATAAATTTTTTAAATTTGTTTAGCTAAATTATATATTATAAGCTTTTTAATATAAAAAAGCTATTAAACTATATTTAATATACTTTTTAGTTTATATATAGCTATAGCTAAGTTTACTTTTAATTTTAAGTAAGCTAAAGCAAGCTTTTAATATAACTTTTTATGCTTATAATTAGAAAGTTATAGTTTAAAATAATATAAGCTATTAATTTTTTATTAATAATATATTTATAAAATAATATAAATTAGCTTAAAATATATTGCTTATATAAAAAATTTTTAGTTTAATTTTTTTAAAAGTTTTTAAAACTAAAATACTTTTTAAAAAGTTTTTTAAAAAAATTAAATTATTTTTAATTTAAAAATTAAAGCTATATTTAAGCTTTTTTCTATTTAGCAATATATAATTATAGCTTTTTTTTTAGCAAGTTAGTATTGAAATATATTTACAATTAGTTTTTTTAGATATTTATTTAATTATATAACGTATCTCATAGGTCAATTGCACACCCAGGTTAATTACACACTTTTTTTCCCATACAAAAAACGTCCGTACACAATATTATAACTTAGCCAATACTAATGCTATAATAATATAAATAGTACCAATCAATTTATAACTAAATAACAAGTTTAAATATAATGTTTTTATATTTATAGTATTTTTATTTAGCAAGTTATTAAGCAATACGCTAAGCAAAGATTATATTATAGTACAAAAACTATAATACTATATAACTTGTTTAATATATAAGTAATTAAAAAAAGAAAAATGCTACTAGATTCCTTATTTTATTATTAATCTAATAGTTATATTTTTATTATTGTACAACCAAAACTAATAGAGTTATAAATTTACGCACAAACCTTTTTGCTAAGATCTTTTTAATAATCCTTATTTATTTACTACCTTAATAACCTACTAAATAAAAATATTATACATATAAAAAAATCATATTTAAACTCTTTATTTAGTTAGGAATTAACTAGTACTATTTATATTATCATAGCATTAGTATTAGCCAAGTTATAATATTGCGCACAGACGTTTTTTGTATGGGAAAAAAAGTGTGCAATTAACCCAGGTGTGCAATTAACCCAGGTGTGCAATTAACCCAGGTGTGCAATTAACCCATAGGATACGTTAAGTAAAAAGTTAAGTGTTTTTTTAATAAAAAATAATAAATTCTAATTAGTAAAATAAATTAAAATATTAAAGTTATTAGTTTTAAAAAAAAAAAAAAGTAAAAAAGTTAGCTATTACATTATTGCTAAATAATATTAAAGTATGCATATATTTTTACCTTTTAATTTAATTATAAATTTTAGCTTAGTTTTTAAAAAATAAAGTTTTAGCAAAAAAATATTTGCTAAGCGAAATTAATTTTTTATATTAATATATAAATAACTGGGTTAAAAGTAAAAAAATTATAAGTAAAATAGGTAGTAAATTAGCAAATAAACTTTTAAAAAAATTAACTTAAGTAGGCTTATAATAATTTTTACCTGCTTATAAATATAAAAATAAATAAAAATATAAACATTAATTATAAGTATAGTAGTAACAAATTAAATTTAAAGTATAAATATATTTAAATGTTTGTTTGTTAAAATTAAAAACAATAGTAAGTAAATTAAGTACTGGTTTTAATATATGTACATATATTTTAAAAATATATTTGCTAAGCAATTAGTAAATAATTATAGCATACTACTTATTTTATTATAACTGCTTAAGTAGTTTTAATATAATAACTTTTAAGTTTATAATTCTATTTTTATTATAAAAGTAAATTTTATTATTAAAAAAATCTATTTTATTATTAGCATTTTTATTTTTTTTATTTGTTTTATTTTTAATTTTAAATATTATATATCTAATTTTTTACTTTTTAAATAACCCTTTAAGTTATTAACATAAACTTTTTTTAAGTTTTTTTTAGCTTTATAATATTATAACTTAAACAAAAATATTTAAAGATAATATATCTTACAGCTATATTTGCTACCTGGCTATATTTGCTACTTTTTTTTACTTTTGTACGTATAACTTTTAATTTACTATATTTTTACTACTTACTATAATAGGGCTTTAAAAAAGTTTAATATTATTTTTGCGCTTTAAGCAATTTATATAAACTTAAAACTAAATATTTAATATATAGCTAAAATATATAATATACTATATATAATTTTTTTAACTAAAAATATAGTTATATAATAATATTTAATAAGTTTATTAATAATTAAAAACTTACTAAATTTAAAAAATAAGCTATTATATAATATATATTTAATTTTATTATACAATTATTTTTATTTAAGTATAATAATATTAAAAATATAAGTAACTAATTATTAAAATTATATAATAAAAAATATATTAGTAAAAACTAAACTTTATTTTTATATAATAATAATTAGCTTTTATAACTAATATATTTTAATTACTAAATTAATTATTAGCATATTTTATATAAAAATTTATTTAAATATTATAAATAGTTTATGTTTATATAAAATATAATAATAAAATATAAAGTTTAAAAAAATATATGTATATAATTTTAATCAAACTAAATTTATTATAAGTAAAATTTTATTTAAAATAGTTATAACTATATTTAATTATATAAAAACTTAAAAATAGTATAGCAAAGTAATTATAAATAAGCTATAATTATTTAAGCTATTTTATTATATAGCTATATTATTTTATTATATATTATTATTATTATAAAAAGAAACTATTTGTTATTTTAATATAAAAATATCATATTGCTTAATAGTTAAGTTATTATAACTATAAAAAATAGCTAAACAATAAATAAGCAAAATATTAATTAAATTTAATATTTTAATTAATATATAAATAGTTATATAAAAAATATATACTAACTTTTAATTTTTAATAGCTATAAAAGCTATTATTTATATAACTTTAAAAAATATTATAAAAATAATAATATTATTATATTTTATATGCTAGCATATTTATTATATAAGCTTTAGCTTTTTAATATTAGCTATTTTAGCTTTTTAAAATAATTATATAAAAAAAAAATTTAATATAAACATATATTATATATATTTTAAAAAAAGATTTTTTATTTATATTTTTTAATATATTTAATATATTAATTATAAAAGCTAATATATAAAAAAGTTTTTAAAAAGTAAAATTAATACTATATAATTTTAAATATATTATTATATAGCTAAAATTTTATTTAACTACTTTTATAATTAAAGCTTTATTTAATAACTTGTTTTTGTTTTAGTAATTTATTATTTTAAATAATATATAAAATATAATATTTTAGTTTATATTTATTAAATATTTTATTATATAGTATTAAAATAGCTTACTAATATATATTATTAAAAGTATATAGCAAATTATATATAGTATAATAGCTATTATATATTGTTTAGCTTTATTAAAAAAAATTATAACTTTATATATAATAAATAAATAATTTAGTTAATATTGCTATATAAAAAAAACAAGATTATAAAATAAAAAATTATTTTATATATAAAATATAAAAAAGTTATAAGCTGCTAAAGCAGCTATTGCGTAAAAATTAGCAAAAAAGCGTGCAAATAGTAATTATATAAAAAAGTAAAAAACTTACGCATAACACTATAAAATATGCAGCAAGCCTAGCTATAATATATAAACATATTAAAATAAAAAAAATATTTAGCAAATTTAATTTCAAATAGTTTAAATTAATTTTTTATTATATAGTTAAATTATAAAAAATTATTTATACAAAAGTAAAAAAACGTAGCAAATATAGCTAGGTAGCAAATATAGCTAGGTAGCAAATATAGGTATAAAATACGTTATGCTAAATATTTTAAAAAATTTTTTTTAAATAAATTATAACTTAATTAACTAAAAATAGGTTTAATTTGTTTTTTTTTTTATTATAATAAAAAATATTAATTAGCTTAAATTTATTTTTATATATTTTTAAACCTAACTATAAATAATATATTTATAAAGTTTTTTATTTAGTAAGTTTTGTTTTTTATAGTTAATTATATACTAAAGCATTTAATTTTTTAATTTTTTATTTTAGTTTATAACTATAGTTAGATCTAGTAGTTAATTAATAAAAACTATTAAACTTTATTTTTTCAAAATAAAAGCAATAAGTTAAGTTTTTTAATTAAATTTAATTTTTTAAAAAAATCATTTTGTTTTTATTATAAGTTAAAAGTTAACATATATTATAATTTATAAAAGTTATAAAAGCTACTTTTTTAAGTTAAACTATTTAGTTTATAAAGCTTATTTTTAATTATTAAATAATTTGCTTTATAATTGCTTTAATTAGCTTATATGTTTAAAATATATTAACTAGCTTATGCTTTAAAACAAAAATCTTTTAAAAAAAATTTTTTAAATAGTAGTTGTTTTTAAAAAGCATTATTAATAAACAGTTATTAAAATTTTTTTAAAAAATAGCTAATATTAAATATTATGCTTTAATAACTAAATATTACTTAAATTTTTTAAAAAAAATGTAAATAAAAACTAGTTAAAATAGTTAGCTATAACTAGTATATATTTTGTTTTATTAGGCCTAGCTAGCTATATAAAACTTATATAGTTTATACTTACTATATTTTAAGACTGTATAATAACTACTTTTTGCTTTATTATTAAAAGCAGCTTAATTTTAACTTTTACATATATATAATACCTTATATAATAAGTAGCTTATAAGATTTTTTATAGTAATCTTTTTATATAATTTTTATATTTATTATATGCTTATTATAATACTATTTTAACCTTTTTTAATCATATATATTTAAATATACTTTTATTTTTTTTAATTTTATAAAAAAATTAGTTATAAACTTAATGATATATAGCATTGTAAATTATTTACCTTTTTTTACTTTTGCTTAGCTTTTTACCATTTTTTATTTTTTTAATAAATATATAACTATATTTTAATAGTATATATAGCATAAATTGTTTTTAACAAAATTTTTACTTAAATTTTTTTTGGCATAAATATTAATATAAAAAAAATAAATATATTTATTAGTAAAGTTTTAGCTTTAATAATATTTTCTACTTTTATAATATGTTTAGTATATAAATAAATAAATAAAAATTTTTAAAATAATTTTGTTTTAATAATTAATACGTTATCTTTTTAAGTTTTAAAAGCTTATTAGCTATATAAATAATTTAACTAATATTAAGATAATAAAATACTATAAATTAAAATTTTTAAGCTTTTTAAGCTATTTTGCCAATTTTTTTTTTTGCTTTTAAATTTAATTTTAATATTTTTAATAGGTTATAATAGTTAGTATATAATATAATAAAAAAAATTTTAATTACTAGCTATTAGCATTTAGCTAAATACTTAATTATGCTTAGTAGTTTATATTTGCTAGTAGTTTATTTAAATTTAAATTTTAAGATTTTAAAAACTATAAATGTAAATACTTGTAATAAGGTAACGTTTTTATTAATATTTTTTGTTCTTAAAAGTTTTAAAGCTAATTAAAAAAGTATTTTGCTTGCTTTTATTAAAAAAGCATTTAAAGCTAAGTAGTATTATTTAGTTAAGTTAAAAATTTTAAATGCTTAGTTTTAAAATTTTATACAAATAAATATAATAGCTTTTATATATTTGTTTTTTTTAAAAAAAAGTTTTTATATTTATTTTTTTGTACTAATAGCTTGCTGTTAAAAGTAAAAGTAAGCACTATGTTTAAATAAATATTTTTTAACATATATATTTAATTAAACATTTTTAGCAAGTAAAATTGCAAGTAAAAAACTAAGTAAAAAAAATTAAGCTTTTTAATAGTTTTAAAAAATTTTTGCTTAATAAGCGAAGTTTTTTAATATTTTAATAAAAGTTTAATTTATTTTTAAAATAGTTTAAAGCTTAAAGCATTAATAAAGTTAGTAAAAAGTGTTATTTTTTAAGTAATAATTGAATTACTTTAAAAGTAATTTAAAAAAATTTTTAATAAATAAAAAATTAAATAACTTTTTAAATAATTATTTTAATATATTATATTTGTTAATAAAAATATTAAACAACTGTGTATTTTTAATATGTTTAAATATAAATAGTAAACCTAAGCTTAAAAATTTTTTAAGCAGTACTTATTTTTTAAAGCTAAATTGTATTAAAGCATAGTATGTATACAAAAGTTTTATTAATTTTTAAAGCATTTTAAAAGGTATACATTATTTATTTAAAGCAATAAAGCTAATTTTTAGTTAATTTTTACATTTAGTTTAAATGGCCTAATGCTAGGCGATTATAAAGACATTAATAAAATAAGAAGATAGTGTTGTGAGTGCAGATTATATTATTGTTATTAAGAAGAGAGATTAGGCTAGCAAAGCTATAAGTAAAGATGTTTTATAATATATATACTATATTACTACTATATATACTGTGTTTTATATACTGTGCTATAATAATAATGTTTTAATAGTTGCTTTTTGTAATAAAAAAAATCGATGTTTTTATTATTATTAACAACTTTAAAATATAGTAATTAATTTATATTAAAAAAACTTAATATATATAGCTATTATTATTTACAATTTATTATTTTTATAATTAAGTTTATAATAGTTTATTAAGTGCTATTAAAATATTAATAAAAAAATTTTATAAAGCAATAAAAAAAGTAAAAAAAAAAAACAGCTTAAAATAAAAGCATTTATTATTTTTATAATATTTTAAAAAAGCGGCCTTGTTAAATTATTTTTTAAGCTAAAATAAATATTTTTTATATAAGTATTAGCTATGCTGCTTTAAGCTTATTTTGATTATTAAGTAGTTTAAAACGTTATTTTTTAGCTAGTTAAATAGTTTTTTTTTATTTAAGCTTAACTATAGTTATTTTATACTTTTTTTATATTATTTAAATTTTTTTATTTAATAATTTTTTGTTAATAAAGTTTTAAATAGTATTATAAATTTAGTTGTTTAAAATATTATTTAAGTAAATAATTTAATAATTAAGCTTATAAACTATATTTAAAATTAATATTATATTATATTTTATATTGTTTTTATTTTTATATAGTTTAATAAAGTGCTAACTATTTTTATTATGTTTTATTTTAAAAGCAACTAAGTTAGGCAAAATAAAACTATAATAATAAGTTAAAAAAGCTATTTATATTAAATGCTATATATAATTATTAAAAAGTATTATAAAAATAAACTTAATAAAAAATAGTTTATACTAGTTTATATATTTAATAGCGCAATTTATTATATTAAATAAAATAAAATTTAAAATAAATAATAGTTGCTTTTATAGTTATATAAACGTAATATTATTATTGTTTGCTATAATAATATTATTAAGCAAAAACTTATATTATAAAATTTTTAAGTTAGATTTAGGCTACTAATATTTTTATATTTTTTATAACTAGCTTTTATTAATTTTATATTTGCTTTTATTTTTATTTTTGCTTATTTTATACTTTTTGCTTTTTTATATATTTTGCTAACTATGCTTGTTTTGCTAATTAGTTTATTTTGCTAATTAATATTATTTTATATTATAGTTGCTTTAAACAAAAAAAAATTATTATTATTAAAATTAGTATTAAAGTTATTATTATTATTAGTAAAAAAAATTATTATAAATTATAAGTATAAATATTTTATTTTAAATTAGCAATTATACTTATATTAATAATTAAAAACTTAAGCTTTATACTTAAAAATAATTAAGTAAACTAAGCTAAATATAATAAGTAATTTTTTAATATTTATAAGCAACATTTTAAAGCTATAAACTATATTATTATAAATTTATAATGCTTTCAATTTTAATATATTTAGCAATTAAAAAAGTTAGTTATATTATTGTTAAGCAATAATAAATAGCTTATTTTAAGTTTTAATATAAAGTTTTAATTTAAATAATTATTAATTAAAAGCTATAATTATTAAATGCTATAAAAATTAATAAAAATTAATTTTAAAGTAAAACAAAAAACTATTTTAATATTTTAATTTAATAATATTATATAAATATAACCTTGTTAATTATTTTATAATTATTTATGCTAATTAAATAATTTATAATATAGCTGCACTTTTTAGTTTTTATATTAAATATAAATAGCTTAAAGCTATTAATAAAAACTTGCTATAAAAAATATTTTATTTTATTACTTTGCTAATTTTTATTAGTATAATTAATAAAGTTATAGTATTTAGCTTAAGTATTTTAAACTTGTTTATTATAGTTAAAAAGTAGCTTTAAAATATTATTGTTAATAAATTAATTAATTTAGTAGTTAAAAAAATTTTTATTGATTTAAATAATAAATTACTAATTAAATATTATAATAAGTAAAGCTATTATAAAAATAAATATAATAAAGTAATAAAAAGTAAAAATGTTATTAAAAAAATTAAAATAAAAAATATATTAAATATTATAGCAAAAAAAAAAAACATAGTAAAATAATTTAAAATAAAAAATATATAAGTATTTAAAAATATAAAATAACTATTAGCTTTATTATAAAAAAACAAAATTATTATTAGTTAGTTTATATTTTATATTTTAAATATAATAAGTTACTTTAACTTTTTTTTATTAATTTAAGCAGCAGTTTTAGTAGCAAAAAAAAATATTGTTTATTAAAAACTTTTATTAATTTAGCTATATTTTTTTAATAATAATATTTAAAAATACTACTTATTAAGCTAGTTGCTATAACTTTTTTAATAAATAAAATATTTTAATATTAAATATTTATTAATTTATATTATTTGCTATTTAAGTAGCTTTTTAATTTTATAAAAAATTTATTTATTTATAATTTTTTTATAATTACTTATTTAAAAAAAATATTGCTATATAAATAAGTTTATTTTTTATAGCACAAAAAATAAATATATAATAAAAATAACTTAATTAATTTATTAATAATAAAAAAAGTTTAACTTATATATTAGTTTGCTTACTTTAATAATTATTATAAAAAGTTTTGTTTGCTATAATAACTATTTTTTTAATAGCTTACTTAATAAATTATATTTTTAATAAAAATAAAAATAAACTTAATTATTAACTTAAAACTAAATAAAATTATGCTTAGCATTATAATAAATTTTAATATTATTAGGTATAAATTTAATAGCTAATTTTATATTATATTAATAAAAATATTATTATGTTTTAAAATTAAAAACTTAACTTAAAACTTTGAAAATTAATAAAAAAAATTAAAGCTTAAAACTTAATACTATTTTATTAAAGCTTTATTTAATTGCTAATAAAAAAGTATTATTAAAATTATTAGTTTAAAAATAATAATTAATAAAAATAGTTAATTTAGTTTTTATATGCTTTTATAAAGCTTATTAAAAGTTAAATATAAATTTTAAGTTATAATTTAAATATTTTTAATTAATATACTTTAATTATATAAAATTAAAAAGTTTACTAATATATTAGCTTAATTTATAGCAAAGTAATAAATATTATTTAAAATAAGTAATATTTTTTAATTATGCTTGCATATTATTAGTATTAAATATTATATTTATTAAAACTATTAACTATTTAAAATATATTTTTAAAAAATGCTGCTAGTAAGTTAATAATAAAATTTATAGCTAATATATAAAATAAAATTAATAGTTTTTAAATAAACTTAAGTTTACTTAATAATTTTTAATAGTTTATAATATATTTAAAGCACTATAAATAATAAGTATAATAATTAATAATTTGTTTATTAATATTATAAATAGTAAATTTTTAAAGTTTATAAAATATTTGCTTAAAACTAAAATAATTTTTTTTATTATAAGCTATAATAAAAATAAAATTATAATAAAATATTAATATATAAAGTTAACGTTTTTTATTATAATAAACTAAATATAAAAAACTATTATTAAATAAATTATATAAAAATATAATTTTAAAAACTTTTTAAAAAATATAATTATAACTAGCAATACTAGCATAAATAGTATTAAATTAAAAATATTAATAAATATTATTTATAATTTTTGCAAATTTAAAATTATTAGCATAACGTATCTTATGGCCATATTTGCCACCTGGCCATATTTGCCACCTGGCCATATTTGCCACTTTTTCTTACCTTTGTATGCATAACTTTTGATCTACCATATTTTTACTACCTACTATAATAGGCCTTTGAAAAGAGTTTGATATTATTTTTGCGCTTTAAGCAATTTGTACAAACTTAAAACTAAGTATTTAATATGCAGCTAAAATCTATAATATACTATATATAACCCTTTTTAACTAAAAATGCAGTTGTATAATAATATTTAATAGGTCTACTAATAATCAAAAACTTATTAAATTTAAAAAGTAAGCTATTATATAATATATACTTAATCTTATTATGCAATTATTTTTACTTAAGCATAGTAGTATTAAAAATATAGCTAACTAATTGTTAGAGTTATGTAATAAAGGACACGTTAGCAAGAACTAGACTTTTACTTTTATATAATAATAACCAGCTTTTATAATATGTTTTAATTGCTAAATTAATTACTAGCGCGTTTTACACAAAGATTTATTTAAATACTACAAGTAGTTTGCTTTTGTACAAAATATAATAATAAAATATAAAGTTTAAGAAGAAAATATATATTACTTTAATAAAACTAGATTTGTTATAAGCAAAATTTTATTTAAAATAGTTATAACTATATTTAATTATATAAAAAACTTAAAAGTAGTATAATAAAGCAATTATAAATAGGCTATAGTTATTTAAGCTATTTTATTATATAGCTATATTATCTTGCTATATATTATTGCTGTAAAAAAAAACTATTTGTTGTTTTAGTATAAAAGCATTTTATTGCTTAATAGTTAGGTTATTGCAACTATAAAAAATAGCTAAATAACAAATAAGCAAAGTATTAATTAAGTTTAATATTTTAATTAATATATAAGTAATTATATAAAAAGCATATACTAACTTTTAATTTTTAACAGCTATAAGAGCTACTATTTATATAATTTTAAAAAGTATTACAAAAACAACAATATTATTATGCTTTGTATGCTAGCGCATTTATTATATAAGCTTTAGCCTTTTAAAATAATTATATAAAAAAGAAATTAAATACTTAATGTAAGCATATATTATATATATATTAAAAAAAGATTTTTTATTTACGTTTTTTAATATGTTTAATATATTAATAATAAAAGCTAACATATAAAAAGGTTTTTAAAAAGTAGGATTAGTGCTATATAACTTAGAATATATTATTGTTTAGCTAGATTTTTATTTAACTACTTTTATAATTAAAGCCTTATTTAATAGCTTATTTTTACTTTAGCAATTTATTATTTTAAATAATATATAAAACATAATATTTTAATTTATATTTATTAAATATTTTATTATATAATATTAAAATAGCTTGCTAATATATATTATTAAAAATATATAGCAAATTATATATAGTATAATAGCTATTATATATTATTTAGCTTTATTAAAAAGAAAGATTATAATTTTTTATATAGTAAACAACTAACTTAGTTAATATTGCTATATAAAAAAAATAAAATTATAAAATAAAAGATTACTTTATATATAAAATATAAAAAAGTTATAAGCTGCTAAAGCAGCTGCTATGCAAAAAATAGCAAAAAGACGTGCAAGTAGTAGTTATATAAGGAGGCAAAAAACTTGTGTGCAATGCTATAAAATATATAGTAAGCCTGGCTATAATATGCAAACATGTTAAAATAAAAAAGAAACATTTAGCAAATCTAATTCTAAATAGTTTAAATTAATTTTTTATTATATAGTTAAGTTATAAAAGATTGTTTATATAAAGGTAAGAAAAAGTGGTAAATATGGCTGGGTAGCAAAGATGGCTATAAGATATGTTAATTATTAATAAAACATTTTTACTATTTATTAAAAATAATAATATTTATATATATAAAATATTTAAAGTTATTAATAATATTTTTTAATACTTTTATATTATTATTTTAAAAAAAGCTTTTTATATATTTAAAATTATTAAAAGCTAAAACAAAATATTTAAAACTAAATTAATATTATTAAAAATATATTAAATATTTAAATAAAATTATAATAAGTAAGCAAATATTATTATTAGTTTAATATTAAGCTTAATTAGGTTAACTAATTAAAAGCTTATTTAATTAAAAAAAATTTTATAGCTTTATACTTTATTAGCATAATAATAAGTAATAAGCTAAATTAAATTAAAATATATAATTGTTTATATATTTAAATTAAATTAGCTATTTTTAATTTAATTATATTATAATATAATTTAGTTTTAGTTAATATTTTATTAAAAAATATAATAAAATAAATAAAGTTAATTAAAATATAATATTTATTTTAAGCAATATTAACATAAAAAACTATTATATTATATTTTTGCTTTTTAAATAACGTATCCCATAGGTTAATTGCACACCCAGGTCAATTGCACACTTTTTTTCTTATACAAAAAACGTTTGTGCGCAACAATATAACTTGGCCAATACTAGTACTATAATAATATAAATAGTACCAATCAATTTCTAACTAAATAACAAGTTCAAATATAATTTTTTATATTTATAACATTTTTATTTAGTAGGTTATTTAAGTAGTAAATAAACAAGGATTATTAAAAAAATCTTGGCAGAAAGGTCCGTGCGTAAATTTATAACTCTATCAATTTTAGTTGTACAAGAATAAAAAAATAATCATTAAATTAATAATAAAATAAGGAATCTAGTAGTATTTTTTTTATTTTAATTACTTTAATATTAAACTAGTTATATAGTATTATAGTTTTTGTACTATAATATAATCCTTGCTAAAAATTCTATAATCCCTGCTTAGCGTATTGCTTAATAACTTGCTAAATAAAAATACTATAAATATAAAAAAAATCATACTTAAACTCGTTATTTAGTTAGAAATCGATTGGTACTATTTATATTATTATAGCATTAGTATTGGCAAAGTTATATTGTTGCGCACGGACGTTTTTGTATGGGAGAAAAAGTGTGCAATTGACCCAGGTGTGCAATTGACCTATGGGATACGTTATATAAAGCTTAATAAATATAATTTTAATAAATAAGGTAGCTAAAAAATTTTAATTATTGCTATAAAATTTAAAAACTTTATATTTTAGCTAAAAAAAGCTTAAATATAACTTTAACAATTTAATATTATTATACTATTAACTTTTTTAAAATAAATTATGTTTTATATACTATATTTAATAAGTTTATATTTTATATTTATATAAATAATAGCTTTTGTTAATATTATAAAATAAATTTGCTTAAAAAGCTAACTAAACTAATATATATGTTTAAAGTAGCTAATATATAAAGCTAAGCAATTTTATAAATAGTTATAATATGTTTATTAATAATTATAATATTAAAACTATTAACTATAAAACTTAACAAGTATACTACTAAATATATTATAAATAATTTAAATAATTTAAAATTTAATTTAATATTTTTAAATATATTAAGTATAGCTTTAATATAATTATAATATTTAAATATTATTTTAAAAAAAATAATATTATTATTAATATAAGCTAACGTATCCCACGGTCATATTTGCCACCCGGATATATTTACCACTTTTTTTCCCATATAAAAAACGTCCGTGCGCAACATTATAACTTGGCCAATACTAAGGCTATAATAATATAAATAGTACTAATTAATTTGTAACTAAATAACAAGTTTAAATATGATTTTTTTATATTTATAGTATTTTTATTTGGTAGGTTATTAAGGTAGTAAATAAACAAGGATTATAAAAAAGATCTTGGCAAAAAGGTCTGTGCGTAAATGTATAACTCTATCAATTTTAATCGTACAATAATAAAAATATAACTATTAAATTTCTAATAAAATAAAGAATCCAGTAGTATTTTTTTTATTTTAGTTACTTATATATTAAACTAGTTATATAGTATTATAGTATTTGTACTATAATATAATCCTTGTTAAAAATCATATAATCCCTGCTTAGCGTATTACTTAATAACTTGCCGAATAAAAATACTATAAATATATAAAAATCATATTTGAACTCGTTATTTGGTTACAAATCGATTGGTATTATTTATATTATTATAGCATTAGTATTGGCCAAGTTATAATGTTGCGCACAGACGTTTTTGTATGGGAAAAAAAGTGGCAAATATGGCCGGGTGGCAAATATGGCCGTGGGATACGTTATAATATACTAAAAATAATAAAAACGTTAGTTATTTATAAATTGCTATATAAATTTAAAACTATTTAAAATTTTTATAAGTGCAATATTAAATATTTTTAAACTTTAAAAAGATATAATTATAATATAGTTTTAATAGCTAAGCTATATAAGCAGCTGATAAAAAAACTTAAAGTAGTTAATAATTAATATATATAAATATTTTTAAACCTTAATAATAATTAACTTTTATATAAGTAGTAACTAAATAAATATTAAAAATAATAACTTTATTAAAAAACTTTAAATTAATAATAACTTAACTTTTATAAATATTATAAATAGTTTACTATACTATAAATATAAAGCAACTAAATAATATAAAGCGCTTTATATATTTTAGCTTACTTTTATTATATATGCTATTAAAAAGTTTATTAATAATTTTTTAGTTTTAAATATTTAGTATATAAAGTTATATAGTTATAATAATTTAATTTTGCTAACTTTTAACTAGCTTAAATTTTTTTTTTTTTAATATATTTATTATATTTATAATATACTAAAGCTTATATTATTTTAATATTTAAATAAAGCATATTATTAATTTAATATTTATTATGTATACTTAAATATTATTTTTAGTTTACTAGCTAAAAATATTTTATAATTTTTTCGCACTTAATATTATTCACTTTTTTATAAATAAAATATAATTTTAAAGTAACGTATCCCATGGGTCAATTGCACACCCGGGTCGATTGCACACTTTTTCATATATAAAAAACGTCCGTGCGCAACATAATAACTTGGCCAATACTAATGATATAATAATATAAATAGTATTAATCGATTCCTAACTAAATAAAGAGTTTAAATATGATTTTTTTATATTTATAACATTTTTATTTAGTAGGTTATTAAGGTAGTAAATAAACAAGGATTATTAAAAAGATCTTGGCAGAAAGGTCCGTGCGTAAATTTATAACTCTATCAATTTTAGTTGTACAAGAATAAAAAAATAATCATTAAATTAATAATAAAATAAGGAATCTAGTAGTATTTTTTTTATTTTAATTACTTTAATATTAAACTAGTTATATAGTATTATAGTTTTTGTACTATAATATAATCCTTGCTAAAAATTCTATAATCCCTGCTTAGCGTATTGCTTAATAACTTGCTAAATAAAAATACTATAAATATAAAAAATTCATATTTGAACTTGTTATTTAGTTAGGAAGCGACTAGTACTATTTATATTATTATATCATTAGTATTGGCCAAGTTATTATGTTGCGCACGGACGTTTTTTATATTGGAAAAAAAGTGTGCAATCGACCCGGGTGTGCAATTGACCCATGGGATACGTTGTATTAAAAATATAGTTATTATTAATTTTTAATATTAAAAGTATAGCTATAACTTTATTAAAAAAGTTAAAATTTATTAATAAATAAAAAATATTATTAGCGTTTTTAATAAAAATAAAAATTGCTGCAACTATATTAGCTATAGTTTAATTAATAGCAATACTATTATTTTTAAAATAATTAAAAATAAAGCTTAAGTATATTTTTTATTATATTTATACTAGTTAATTTATTATATTAATTAATAGTACTGCTTTTAAAATACTTAGTATTATTATTATAGCAATAATATTATTTTATATAAGTTAAAAAAAATAAAATTATACTTTTATATTATTTATTTAAAATAAATTAATATAAGCTACTAATAATATTATAACTATAAATAAAAAAACTATTATTTTATATATTACTATTATATAATAAAAAATTAATAGCTTTTTTTATAAAGTTATTATTGTTATTTATAACTTAAAATAAAACGTAAATATTATTATAAATAAAAAAAAGTTAATAAAAATAGTATATTTATTTAAAAAAAAAAGCTTAATAATAAATTAAGCTTAAAATTTAATGCTACCTTTATTATTATTATAAATATTTTTATATAAAAAATATTATTAATAATATTAAATAATAATAATTAAAATTTAATTTATTTAATAAGTTTTATTTTACTTTTTAAAATATAAACTAGCAGTTTATATTTAGTAATAATTTTTATATAAAGCATATGCTAAGCAATTTAAATATAATTAGTTACTATTATAAAATAGCTTATATTAAAGCAAACTAAAGTAAACATTGCTTTTAAAGTTAAAAAAGCTAGTATTTAAAAATATATATATAAAAATAGTATTATTATTTTAATAATAAATAAAGTAGTTAGCATTAAATAAGTAATAATAATATTAAATATATTGTTTGCTATAAATGCTTTAATATTATTAATTACTATTTAAGTATATATACTTAGCTAAAGTAAGCATAAATTGCTATAAATTATTAAAAAATGCTATAGCTATTTAATATTATTAAAATATAATATATAATATTGCTTATATATTATAAGTTTATAAATAATAAAACTAGTATTTACTATAAAAATAATATTAAAATAGTTAGCAAAAGTTTTATTATTTTTATTATTAAAGTATTTAATAAAAAAATTTCTATTAATAAGATTTTTAACTTTTTTTATTATAATATATTTTTAAACAAACAACTTAGTTTTTTATAGTTTTATATTATGCTTATTTAATATTAAAAAATTTTTATTTTTATTATTAAAGTATGCTTTATTAAGTTAACGCTAAAGTTTAATTTATTATTAATAAATAAAAGTATAAAGTTATTATGCTTGCTAAAAGTGTTTATTATTATAACTTTTGTTATAATAGGTTTTGCATTTTTAGTATTAATTAAAAATTTTTTTTTAAAAAAACCTAATATTTAAAAAATAATAATAATTATATTAAAATTTTTAAAAGTTTTAAAAATTGCTATAACTACTTTATAACTAATTATTATAGCTATAGCTAAATTATTTATTATAATAACTATTAGCTTAAAATATATTATTATTATTAATAATATTTATAGTAAATATTATTATAAATAAAAGTTTAAAAATAAAAGCTAGCATATTAATTGCTATTAAAATAGCTAAAGTTGTTATAAAACTCTAAGTTTGCTTTAATTATATTAGCTTAAAAGTATATAGCTAAAAGTAAAAAATTTAAAAGTAGTATTTATAATTAAAATAATTTACGAAGTTAAAAAGTAAAAAGTGGTACTTGTTTTGTTATTATTTATAAAAGCTGCTTTATAATTTTTTTTAAAAAAACTTCTTATTTTTTAAAAATGCTAAAGCTAAATTTTTATATAAAATTTTATGAAAAGCTAAAATTATTAGTTTTTAGTTATTTTAAATATTTATATAACATAGTATAAGTTTATGTTTAAAAGAATATTTATACTAAAAAATAGTTTTTAAGCTATTATTTTATGGCTTAATTATTTAATAAAAATTTTAAAATTTAAGTATTTTAAATATAAATTTTTTTAATATAGATTTTTATAAAAATAAAAAAAAGATAGTATTTAAATAAAATAAAACATTTTTAGCTAAAGCTGTTATTATAATAAAGCAAAATATTATTAATTATTTATTAATTTGTATAAAATAAACTTTTGCTAAATAAAATTATTTTTATATTATATAAAGTATTAATATATCTTATAGCTATATTTACTACCCAGCTATAGTTGCTATTTTTTCTTACCTTTGTACGTATAACTTTTAATCTACTATATGTTTACTACCTACTATAGTAGGGCTTTAAAAAAAGTTTAATATTATTGTAGTACTTTAAGCGCTTTATATAAACCTAAAACTAAATATTTAATGCGCAGCTAAAATTTATAATATATTATATATAATCTGTTTTAACTAAAAATGCAGTTATATAATAATATTTAAAAGGTCTACTAATAATTAAAAACTTATTAAATTTAAAAAGTAACGTATTTTATAGCCATATTTAATACCTAGCTATATTTAACACTTTTTCTTACCTTTATACGCATAACTTTTGATCTACTATATCTTTACTACTTACTATAGTAGGCCTTTAAAAAAAGTTTAATATTATTTTTGCACTTTAAGCGCTTTATATAAACTTAAAACTAAGCATTTAATGCATAGCTAAAATTTATAATATATTATATATAACCTTTTTTAACTAAAAACATAGTTATATAATAATATTTAATAGGTCTACTAATAATTAAAAACTTATTAAATTTAAAAAGCAAGCTATTATATAATATATATTTAATTTTATTATGCAGTTATTTTTACTTTAGCATAGTAGTATTAAAAATATAGCTAACTAATTGCTAAAGTTATATAATAAAAAATATGTTAGCAAAAACTAAACTTTTACTTTTATATAATAATAACTAGGTTTTATAATATGTTTTAATTGCTAAATTAATTATTAGCACAGTTTATATAAAGATTTATTTAAATATTATAAATAGTTTGCTTTTATATAAAATATAATAGCAAAATATAAAGTTTAAAAATATATATATATATAACTTTAATAAAACTAAATTTATTATAAGCAAAATTTTATTTAAAATAGTTATAACTATATTTAATTATATAAAAAACTTAAAAGTAGTATAGCAAAGCAATTAAAAATAAGCTATAGTTATTTAAGCTATTTTTTTATATAGCTATATTATTTTGCTATATATTATTATTGCAAAAACAAACTATTTATTATTTTAGTATAAAAGCACTTTATTACTTAATAATTAAGTTATTATAACTATAAAAATTAGCTAAATAATAAACAAAAAAATATTAATTAAATTTAATATTTTAATTAATATATAAATAATTAACTATATAAAAAATATATACTAACTTTTAATTTTTAATAGCGATAAAAGTTATTATTTATATAATTTTAAAAAGTATTATAAAAATAATAATATTATTATGCTTTATATGCTAGCATATTTATTATATAAGCTTTAGCTTTTTAAAACAATTATATAATAAAAAAATTAAATACTTAATGCAAGCATATATTATAAATATATTAAAAAAAGATTTTTTATTTACGGTTTTTAACATATTTAATATATTAATAATAAAAGCTAACAAATAAAATATTTTTTAAAAAGTAAAATTAGTACTATATAACTTAAAATATATTATTACTTAGCTAAATTTTTAGTTAACTATATTTATAATTAAAGCTTTATTTAATAGCTTGCTTTTATTTTAATAATTTATTACTTTAAACAATATATAAAATATAATATTTTAGTTTATATTTATTAAACATTTTATTATATAATATTAAAGTAGCTTGCTAATATATATTATTAAAAGTATATAGCAAATTATATATTATTTAGCTTTATTAAAAAAAAAAGTTGCAACTTTTTATATAGCAAACAACTAATTTAGTTAATATTGCTATATAAAAAATACAAAATTACAAAATAAAAAATTACTTTATATACAAAATATAAAAAAATTACAAGCTGCTAAAGCAGCTACTATGCAAAAAATAGCAAAAAAGCATATAAGTAGTACTTATATAAAGAAGTAAAAAATTTATATATAATGCTATAAAATATATAGCAAGCTTAGCTATAATAAATAAATATATTAAAATAAAATAAAAATATTTAGCAAATCTAATTTTAAATAGTTTAAATTAATTTTTTTTTATATAGTTAAGTGATAAAAGATTGTTTATATAAAAGTAAAAAAAGGTAGCAAATATGGCTATAGAATACGTTATTTTAAATAAATTTTATATATAATAAATTTACTATTATTAAAATTATATTACAATATATATGTTTATATTTATATAATAGCATACTATTTATAATATTTATTTAAAGTTTTAAATTAATTGTGCAAATAATTTATTTAATGATTAAAATATATTATAAAAGCTAGTTATTATTATATTAAAATAAAAGTTTAGTTTTTATAAATATATTTTTTATTTTATAACTTTTATAATTAATTACTTATATTTTTTATATTATTATGCTTAAGTTAACATAATTATATTATAAAATAAAATATATATTATATAATATTTTGCTTTTTAAATTTAATAAGTTTTTAATTATTAGTAAACATATTAAATATTATTATATAATTATATTTTAAGTTAATAAAAGTTATATATAACATATTATATATTTTAGTTATTTATTAAATATTTAGTTTTAAGTTTATATAAAGCGCTTAAAGCGCTAAAATAATATTAAACTTTTTTATAGACCTACTATAATAGATTGTAAAAATATAATAAATTAAAAGTTATGCATACAAAAGTAAAAAAAAGTGTTAAATATAGCCCTAAAATATATTAAGCTAAATTCTTTTTAAAAATATTAGCTTTACTAAAGCTTATTAGCTATATATAATAACTATTAACAATAGTTTAGCTTATAAAAGTTTAATATAATATAACTTAATATTAAAAAATAAGCTTTAAATATTTATATAAATGTTTATAATAACAACCTGGTTATAAAAAGCAGTAAGAAATTTTAAGGCAACCCTAATATATTTTATTAAAATTAAAATAAGATTTTGTATTAAAGTTTTATTTAAGTAGCAAAATAATAATTTTTTTATAAAAGCTAGCAATATTTTATATATATAAATAGTATGCTTAGTAAATAAAAAAATAATAAGCTTAATACTTAATATTTAAAAAGAAATAGCTATAAAAGCACTTTAAAGAATTTTAAACTATTATAAATAAAATTACTAAATAAATAAAAAGTTTTAAATATAATATTAACATAAAAAAGTAAATCTAAAAATAAAAAAATATATATATTAATTAAAAAGTTGTTAATTATAAAAAAATTATTAAATATAAAGTTAATAAAATATTATAAAAGCTTATTATATTATAAAATAATAGTAATTTTTAAATATAATATATTTTATAGGTCAATTGCACACCTAGGTCAATTGCATACTTTTTCTAACCTGTATACAAACAACTTTTAACCTATTATATTTTTACTGCACATTATAGTAGGCCTTTAAAAAAAGTTTAATATTATTTTTGCACTTTAAGCCTTTTATACAAACCTAAAACTAAGCGTTTAATATGCAGCTAAAATTTATAATATATTATTAATAACTTTAGCAAACTAAAAACGCAGCTATATAACTATATATAATAGCAACTTAAAAAAGCAAAAACTTATTAAATTTAAAAAGTAAGCTATTATATAATATATACTTAACTTTATTATATAATTATTTTTATTTAAGCATAGTAGTATTAAAAGTATAGCTAACTAATTGCTAAAGTTATGCAATAAAAAATATGTTAGTAAAAACTAAACTTTTTTTTTTATATAATAATAAGTAGCTTTTATAATATGTTATAATTATTAAATTAATTACTAGCGCGTTTTATATAAAAATTTATTTAAATACTGCAAGTAATTTATTTTTATATAAAATATAATAATAAAATATAAAGTTTAAAAAAATATATATATATACTTTTAATAAAACTAAATTTATTATAAGCAAAATTTTATTTAAAATAGTTATAACTATATTTAATTATATAAAAAACTTAAAAGTAGTATAGCAAAGCAATTATAAATAAGCTATAGTTATTTAAGCTATTTTATTATATAGCTATATTGTCTTATTATATATTATTATTGCAAAAAAAAACTATTTATTGTTTTAATATAAAAGCATTTTATTGCTTAATAGTTAAGTTGTTATAACTATAAAAAATAGCTAAATAATAAATAAGCAAAGTATTAATTAAGTTTAATATTTTAATTAATATATAAGTAGTTATATAAAAAGTATATATTAATTGTTAATTTTTAATAGCTATAAAAGCTACTATTTATATAATTTTAAAAAGTATTGCAAAAATATTATTATTATTATGCTTTATATGCTAGCATATTTATTATATAAGCTTTAGCTTTTTAATATTAGCTATTTTAACTTTTTAAAATAGTTATATAAAACAAAAATTAAACATTTAATATAAGCATATATTATATATATATTTAAAAAAAATTTTTTACTTATGTTTTTTAATATGTTTAATATATTAATAACAAAAGCTAACATATAAAAAGGGTTTTAAAAAGTAAAATTAGTACTATATAACCTAAAATATATTATTGCTTAGCTAAATTTTTATTTAACTACTTTTATAATTAAAGCTTTATTTAATAGCTTGCTTTTACTTTAGCAATTTATTACTTTAAATAATATATAAGATATAATATTTTAGTTTATATTTATTAAACATTTTATTATATAATATTAAAATAGCTTGCTAATATATATTATTAAAAGTATATAGCAAATTATATATAGCATAATAGCTATTATATATTATTTAGCTTTATTAAAAAAACAAGTTGCAACTTTTTATATAGCAAATAACTAATTTAATTAATATTGCTATATAAAAAAAATAAAATTACAAAATAAAAGATTATTTTATATATAAAATATAAAAAAGTTATAAGCTATTAAAGCAGCTATTGTGCAAAAAATAGCAAAAAGGCATACAAGTAGTAGTTGTATAAAAAAGCAAAAAACTTATACGCAACGCTATAAAATATGCAGCAAGCCTAGCTATAATATGCAAACATATTAAAATAAGCAAAAAATGTTTAGTAAATTAAATTTTAAATAGTTTTAATTAATTTTTTATTATATAGCTAAGCTATAAAAGATTGTTTATATAAAGGTTAGAAAAAGTGTGCAATTAACCTAGGTATATAATTAACCTGTAGAATACGTTATATTAAAAAATTAAATTAAAAGCTTTTAAACATATAAAATATATTTTATAATATTTATTTAGTTTTATATATTTATAGCTAATAAAAAAATAATAGTATATACAATTTTAAATTATAGCTTTTTAAATAAAAAATAGTTTTAAATAGTTTTTTTAAGCTATTATAGATAAAATTAGTAGGCAAGAGGAAAGGCCTTAAACATAGCACTTAAAAAGAAGTAAATAAAATTATAAAAGCATACGCGCCTTAATAAACAAAGCTACTTAATTGCAAAAAAGGAGCTCTTAGATATAAAGTTAGTGTTAGGACATTATTATTATAGCATAGTGTTAAAATATAGTGCATATAGTGGTAGTATACTATATATACTATAAAACCTCTTTACTGTATAGCTTTGCTAGCCTTATTTTTTTTAACAACAATAATATAATCTGCACTTATAACACTATTTTTTATTTTATTAATGCTTTTATAATTGCTTAGTAATTAATAGCTAGCAATTTTAAGATTAACTTTTTAAATAAAGTCTTATTTTAACTATATTAGTTATAATCCTTACTTTAGCTTAAATTATTTTTTAAGCTAAATAAACGTTAACACTATAAATATAAATATAAAATTTAAAAATATAATGTTAACTATGTCTGATTTTTTTTTATATGCCTATTTATAGCTTATTATTTTTATAGCTTATTACTTATAATATTAATAATATTATTTTACTTTAATAGTAGTATATATTTATTTAATTTAATACTATATACTTTTATTATACTACTTATACTAAGCTAATATTATTTATTTTAAACCTAAGTAAACTTAAAACTAAAATAAACTAAAAATGCATTTTATATAGCTATATAGTTACTTTTTTAGTTAAAAGTTTTTTTTATTTATTTTAATATTATAATTATATTAACTATATAAATATTATATAAACATATATTTAAGCCTAGTTATTTATATTTGTAAATATAAAAAAAATTATATTTGCAAATATATAAAATAAATTTAAGCTTATTAAATTTAAAACATTAAACTTTAATTTTTTTTAATACTAATACAATTAACTATTAATTGCAAAGCTTGCTTATAAATAGCATAATAACTAAAAAAATTATTTATATATAAAAATAAATATATTTTTAAAAATAATTTTAGTTTATTTTAAGTTTAAAAGCTATTAGTTGCTATATAAAACTTTATTTTAAAAGTTATAAAAGCATTATTATAAAAATTATACTTTTTAAAACCTTTTATTAAAAAATAATATACTTAATAATTATGTAGTATTAAAAATAAAAATTACTTTTTAAAATAAATAGTAATTTAATTTTTTATTAAAGAAAATATTTTTATTGCTTATTATTTTACTTAAATAAAATAGTTTAAAATATTTAAAATTTTTATTACTTACTTTAATATACTTTTTTTTAAATTAATATATTAAAATAATAGTTATTAAAATAGTATTAAAAATATTATTATAGCTATTTTTACTAAATTTTTATATACTTTAAGTTAATTTATTAAGTTTATTTTTTAAATTAATAATTTTAAATTAGCTTTTTATATTTTTTAATAACTTTATTTTAATTTATTTTAACTTTATATTTTTTAAAACAAAATACTTAAACTTACTTAATAAATGCTTAATAAATATACTTTTAATAAGCATATAAAGCTATTATATTAATAATAAAAAAGTAATAAAAAAACTTAATTAAAAATACTTATTAAATAGTTGCTTAAGCTATATAAAAAGTTATAGCTAAAGCTTATGCTTAATTAAAAAATATATTTTTTAACTTTTTTTAAAAATTGCTTATATTTTTTAAAATACTATTTTTACAGCAAAGTTTTAGTACTGCTAATAGTTAGCATTAAGCTACTAAAATAATTTTAAGTATTAAAGCTATATTATAAAATAATAATATTAAAAAATTTTTTAATAATATTTTTATTTTTATTAGTTAATAAGTAGTTGCTATATTAAATTATTTAGTATTAGTAAGTATGCTATAATTACTAGTTATATTTATTAATAAAGTATATATTTATTTGCTATATTTATATGTTAATATATTATAAACTTTATTAAAAATTTAATAATTTAAAATAAGTTTTTATAATTATTATAAAGCAATACTTAAACTTAATATATAAGTATATTTAATAAACTTATTAAAATAGCTATAAAAGGTAGCTTAAACTATTTTTTTTTTATAATATTGCTAATGCTATAAAAATAGCATTTAATATACTATATATAATTGTTATTAAGTCATCTGCTTAGCTATCTTATAGCGCAGCTAATTTATATTTTATTTGCAAGCAAAAACTGTTTTAAAAAAGCTTTTAAAGCGCGCTAAAAAGCTTGCTAAGCTTTTTAAAGCTTTTAAAGCGCTTTTTTAGCTAAATAAAACGCTTGAGCTGCTTATATAAAGCTTTTATTACATTTTATTTTTTATATACTAAATTTTTACTTAGTTAATTTTAACTTAAAAAAAGCAAATAAATAAAATATAAAAGCTTAGCTTATGCTTTATTTTATAAGCTTTTTAAAGTTAGCAAGCTTTTT
>Ga0247782_1000321_pt1 | contig 43761 bp, 23 predicted proteins | sample UWRJL019104C5_FD_179928 | JGI IMG/M metagenome (GOLD analysis project Ga0247782, IMG submission 179928) | Plant litter microbial communities from Arlington Agricultural Research Station in Wisconsin, United States - UWRJ-L019-104C-5 | ecosystem: Environmental > Terrestrial > Plant litter >...
TTTTAAAATATTTAAAAAATACTATAAATATTTAATTATACTATTGAAATTAATAAATATACTAGGTAGTATTTAAACTATAATTATAATAATATTTTAATTTACTTAAAAATGTTTAAAAAATGTAAATAATATGTATAAAAAGTATTATAAACACTATAAAACATAAAACTGCTTATAAACTTAAAAAAAGCAAGTTTTATAAACAAAAAGTAAACTTTTTAAAATTTATAATTATACTAAAAAAACTATAAATTTAAAACAGCAAAATTAAAGCAATAAAAAATTAGCTTAAACTAAAAAATATTAAAAATATTTAAATATTTATTAAATTTATTAACTATATTAGACTAATAATTAAAAAATTTAAAGGTATAGTATTAAGCTTTATAAATTTAATAAAAAAAAATATTTAATATAATTAAAAAATATATTTTAAATAAACTAATAATTTAATTATTAGATTTAAAATAAAGATTTAAAGTTAAAATAAACGCTAATAATTTTGCTATTAAAATAACTTTAAGTTAAAAAAACAAAAAAACACTTTATAGCCTTTTTTTTAGCAAAATTATATAAAGCAGTACTTAACTATTTAATATATAATAAAAAACTTATAGCAATAGTGCAAGCTTTTAAAAAATAAAAGTATTATATAAATAGTATTAAAAGATTTTATATAAATTATAAAAACTTAATAGCACTTATTATTATAAAAGTATTTAATAAAAAATAAATATATTAGTAAAAATTTTTATTAAAATTTAATTTTAAAATTATTTATATTAAAAAATTAAAAAATATATAAGCTAACATTTTTAGTAAAAATATTAAGTATTATTAAAAAATATTTTAAAAAACAAATATAATATTTTATTATTTTTATAATTTATAGCTAAGCAACTTATAATAAAGTTTAAAAGCAAAAGAAATTAGCAAAATATTAAAATAAAAATAAAAACTATTATAAGTAAAGCATAAAAAACTTAAAAAAAAAAACTAAGCCTAACCTTTTATATAAAAAAAAGTTATAAATTTTAATAATATTTTAAAATCAAGTAGTTAAAAAAATTTATTATAATATTTGCAACAAAACTAAAGCAGCAAAATATAAACTTTATAATTTAATAAAACTAATTAATTTACTAAATAAACTATAAAAAATAGTTTTATTTAATTTTATTATTAAATTATTAAAATTAAAAAAGCTTATAATATAAGCAGTATATAATTTAATATTAGTTTTAGTTAATAAATTTAGCAAGTATGCATACTTTATTTTTTATAAAAAAGCAACTAAAACAAAAAGCATAGCATATATAATTATATAACATATTATAAATAAGTATAATATATTAAAATAGTTTATTATTAATTAAAAATATATAATAGCATTTAAATTTTAAAAAGCATTTATTAAAGCTTTAAAAATTTAAAAAAGCTTGTAAAGTATATATTACTTTTAAACTAATAAACAAATAAAAAGACTTAATTAAGTTTTAAAAAATTACTTATAATACTATATTAATTATAAACAAAATAACTAAATAAAATTATTATTTATAGTATAATTTATATATAATATTTTAAATAATAAAATATTTAAAATATTATTTGCTAAAGTTATTTATAGTTATAATTTAAATAAAAAGTAAAAACTATTTAAAAAATAAGTATTATTAAGTATAAAAATATAAGTATAGCATATTAAAAACTTATAATTTAAGCTATATAAAAATATATAATTTTATTATAATAAATAAAAATTATTAAAGCTAATTTTAAAAAAAGAAAATAAAGTTTATTTACTTTATAAAAATATTAAAATAAAGCAACTAAATAATAAGCTTAACTTTATTAAAATTAAACTTTTTAAATTTTTAAAAATATTATTATAACTATTTTATAAGCTAAAATTGCTACCTAAAATAAAAATATATAATATATTTTATATATTATTTTTTAAACTAGCACTAAAAAATGCTAAACTTAAAACTAAACTAAAAGTTAAACTTAACTTAAACAAATATAAAATTAAAAAAATATTAAATTTATATTAGCAAAGTTAAGCAATTAAGTATTTAATAAATTAAAAAAAATATAAATACTTAAAAAGTATATAAAAATTTAAAAATACTTTATAAATTTTTTTAAAGTTATTAAGTAATATTATTACTAATACTTTAATTAATTAAGTTGTTTATTTATATAAAAAGCAAACTAAAACTAATATTATTTTAATTAATTTTGCTTAATAAAAAAGCAAAAAAAAGCAAGCTTTTTTAAAGCTTATTTAATTTTTTTTTAAAAGCATAAGCACTTTGTTTTATTATTTTGTTTGCATGTTTTTTTAAAAACGTTTTTGCTTACAAAAACAAAATAAATAAGCTAGCTTTTGCTTAAGCTTTTATTGCTTATTATTAAATTTTTTATAAGCTAAATTATATATATTTTTTTAATTTTTTTTAATTTATTTTTTTGTTTTTTTTTATTTATTTAATATAATTACTTTTAAAAATAATTTTATTTGCTAACGCAAAAAAAAAAACTTAAACTATTATAAGCACGTTTTACTAAAATATATACTTTATAATAAAAAAAGTTAAGCAACTTAATATACTTAATAAATTTTTTTAAATAATAAAAGTAAAGCATTACTTTTATACTAAATTTGTTAACTAAAAATGGTAAAGCTTAATAATAATTACTTTTAATAAAATTATTATTAAAAGTTTTAAAACCATAGTAAGAAAATATAATAAAAAATATATAAAAAAAAAAAAAAATTACTTATAATTGTTAAAGGCAACAATTTAAAAAAAAAGAAATAGTATTATAAACTAATAGGTAAGAAACCTATTAGTTATACTAGAGCTAATTAAAACAAAAAAAAGCAAAATAATTGCTAGACTAGAAAATATGCTATAGTTATTATTATATAATCTAATTAGTTAGCTAGCAGCTACTTTTATGCAGCAGCTAGTAGCTGCTAGATTGTAGTAGCCGCAACTTATACTTATTTTAAGAAAAAAAATTAAGTATATATTCTCTTATATATTTAGCTAGCTATAGTAATTTTTTTAATTTTTAATAATTAATTTAAGCATATATTTAGCATATAACTAGAACTACTAAGTATAAAAAAAAAACCTTTTAACAATTAATTAAAACATAAGCCCTTTTTATTTATTTACTTCTAGCAATAGCAAACCATAGCTATTTAAACTGTTTTAAATAGTAAGGATTGTTATAATAAACTTTAAAAAAGCTTTAAATATTTTATAATATTTAAACTATATATTTAAAAGCTTTTAGCAATTATATATAATAATGAACATTATTTTAGTTATAAAAAGATATATAAAAACTTTAGTAGTTTTAGTTTTTTAAGGCTTTTATAATAAATATAAAGCTATATAAAATATTACATTAAATATATTACTAATAAAATATTTTATATAAAACTGCTTAGGTTACTATAACCTATACTAATAATAAGCTTGCTTTATTATATAGTTATAATAAATTTTATTATTAAAATGTTAATAGTTTTAGCAATTAAAACATTATAACATCTATTAAAGCATAACTTTTTAACGCATTATTTATAATTACTTATAAGTTTAGCAAGAAAACTATTTTAATATTAAAATATATAGACTATATTATAGTAAACTAAAGCATACTTAAAAAATTAATATTAGATTATAATCTAAAATTTATATTAAAACTATAGCAAACATTTTTTATTAAAATAAGTATAATAATAGCAATATTTATAGCATATTATTTGCAAACTAGTAAATAGTTAGAAAAAAAAAACTAAAATATTAAAATGACTATATAATATTATTATTTTAACTTGAACGTTTTATAAGTATTTATAATTATTTTACTTTAATATGCTTTTAATAATAATTAATACTATACTTTAAAAAGATTTTTAACAAAATTATATTAAGCTTTAAACTTATTAACCTTATTTTTATATTTAAAGTGCTATAAAATTTAGTTAATTATAAACTATAAAAAATTTTATATTTAAAAAATCTTAAATTATAATATATTTTTGCTGCTGCAAATATAAAAAACATAATATAATAAAAAGTATATATAAGTTAAATATAATATTAATAATAAAGTTTATTTTAAATTATATAAAGAATATTATTTATTAAAAACCCCTTTTTAAAAATAGTTCTAATAAAAAGTTGGACTACTTATAATAATATAACTCATAAAAAACTTTATATATAAATTAAACTTTTTTAAGTATTAAAATATATATAAAGTAATATTAGTTATATAATTATACTTAGCACTAAAAAGTTAAGATTTATTTAAAAATAAAAACTTGTTTTAAAACAAGTTTTTGTTAATAATAATAATAAGAAATAAAACTTATATAAAATAAAATAACTACTTTAAAAATATGTTATTAAAGTTAAAAAATGTTTAAAGCTTTAATACTTAATAAAATAAAATAAATATTTAGCAGTACATAATAATTAGTATTTAAAAAATATTTTAACGCAAAATATATTAAAATTAGTATATAACTTTAATAAAACTAACAAGCCTGTTTAAAAAACTTAAGCTTAAAACAAAAAATATACTTTATATGCTAATTAATTTTTTAAAATAATTACTAATTAATAAAGAAAAATTATTAAACGTTATAATAAATACTAATATAAAAGTATAACTTTAAACTACTTAACTATATAATTAATATAATTAATACTACTATGAAAAACACTTTTTATAAGTAAAATATTTTTTAAGCGCAAAGCATTTTGCTAAAAATATTGTTTAGCAAAACACTTTTTGCAAGATAACCTTTTATAAAACATTTTGCTAAAGATATTGTTTTGCAAAATACTTTTTTAACCCATTTATTATTGCAAAACATTTTGCTAAAGAGATTTTTTTAAACAATAGCTTTTAATTAAAAAATATTTTACTAAACAATATTTTGTTAAATAAAAACTTTGTAAACTATGTTTTTTTTTAAAAATATATCTTTTTAAAAAATATTTTAATAAGTAATATTTTTTATATACACGCAAAAAAATGTTATCTTTTTAAATAATACTTTTTTATAAATATTTTTTAAAACTAAAAATATTATAGCAAACGTATTAAAAATCTTTTTAACTTAATGTTTTTATAAGGATTTAATATGTTAGTAGATTTTATAATATAAAGGTATTAGCGCAAGATATACAATTAACGTGCTGCTAAAGCAAAAGATTATAATAATATATGCACTTAAAAAGCAATAGCAATAGCTACTAAGAAATAATACTAGCAAACAATATATATAACTATAATAAATATAAGTATAATAATATTATGATAATAAAAGAGTACTAACGTATCCCATGGGTCAATTGCACACCCGGGTCAATTGCACACTTTTTTTCCCATATAAAAAACGTCCGTGCGCAACATTATAACTTGACCAATACTAATGCTATAATAATATAAATAATACCAGTCGATTCTTAACTAAATAAAAAGTTTAAATATGATTTTTTTATAATTATAATATTTTTATTTAGCAAGTTATTAAGAAATACGCTAAGCAAGGATTATATGATTTTTAACAAGGATTATATTATAGTACAAATACTATAATATTATATAACTAGTTTAATATATAAGTAATTAAAATAAAAAAAATACTACTAGATTCTTAATTTTAATAGAAATTTAATGGGTATATTTTTGTTATTGTACAACTAAAATTGATAGAGTTATAAATTTACGCACGGCCCTTTTTGCCAAGATCTTTTTAATAATCCTTGTTTATTTACAACCTTAATAACCTACTAAATAAAAATACTATAAATATAAAAGAAATCATATTTAAACTGTTTATTTAGTTAAGAATCGACTAGTACTATTTATATTATTATAGCATTAGTATTGGTCAAGTTATAATGCTGCGCACGGACGTTTTTTGTATGGGAAAAAAAGTGTGCAATTGACCCGGGTTTGCAATTAACCCATGGGATACGTTAGACTAAACCAATAAAAGATATTGGTCCGCTATAATAAACAAATATTAACTAAGTAATAAAATATTTTAAAACGTGTTAGCTATATAAAAAATAAGTAAATTATATTTTATAAGAAAAGGTATGCAATATTTTATAATGAGCATCTAATTAAAGATTTAATTAAATTAAAAAGATAGCGCTTAGATAAATTTTTTTTTTTTTAAAAAAAAAGCCTTATATACTTTGTATATAGCAGAACATATAATCTATAGCTTAAGTATACTACTTTTTACTTTTATAAAAATAATATTTAATATAAAACTAAACTACATTTTATTTAATTTTTAATAAAAAATTATATTATTTTGCTAGCAATAATATATAAATAAATATAAAATGCTTTATAAAAGCGTTTAATTAATAATATAAGTAGCAAACAAAAAATAATAGGTGCAAATCTAAGTAGAACTAACTTTAAGTAATAGTTTAAAGTTTATTTTATTTATTAAAATATTTTTTTATAAAGATTTAATAAATATTTTACTTTAAATATTAACAATATTACTAAAAGATTAAGTGTTATAATATACTACAAGGTTTAAAAAATTATTTAAAATATAAACTAGATAATAAATATTTTAAATAAAATTAATTAAAACTTTTTAATTTAATCTTTTTTTTTTTGCGTTTTATATTTATAATTATATTAATATAAAAACAAAATATATAATTAAGCAAGCAACGTTTAATAAACTTATTTAAAGTTATATAATTAATATTATAAAAGAGGCATTGTTTTATGCTAGATTTTTATAAAGCTTTTTAAAAAACGTTATAATTAAAAAAGTTTGTAAAAAGGTGGCCAAAAAATATATAAAGAACTATTAAAATATTAAAAAAGAAAACCTTAAACGTTTGGTTTATAAAGCTGCTAAGCGCAATAAAAAGAATTAATAATAAATATTTGCTAAAAAAGACATTAAAAAGCAAATAAACTAAATAAAACAAGCTATTTAAGACCTTAAAAACAAGGTAGATATGCTAAACGCTAAAATAATAAAGCTAAAAGATAGCTAGCAGTATTAAAAAAAATATTTTTACAATATTAAGCCTAAAGCTTTTTTAATCTAAAGTATATTACAACCAAAATTAAGATAATTTTCTTCTTTTTTTTTGCAGCGGTAATTGTTATATTACACTTTATATACTCGTTTACTTTATTGCTTACCTTATTGCTCCACTCTAGCTTAGTCATAGCTTAATTATTTAATATGTTTATATAAGTAGTTAGTAAAAAAAAGGTTTATAAACCCCTTCTCTTTAATTAATTAATTACTTTACTTTATATAAGCTTTTAACTATACTACGGTGGTCTGAATAGTAACCAATGGAGCATCTCTCAACATCCGCTTGAGAGCATCGCCATGGGTATACAGAGCGCTGCTACGGCAGAGCACCGAAGCAGCCGTGTTAGTCACATGATGAGCTCGAACGAAGGCCCTGCAGATATCATTGCCAAAGTTTCTGGCACCGTAGCTGGGGGGAAGCGGACCGACGATGGCCCTTATTTTACTAACAACGAGGGTCTCCCGTTCCCAGACCCGTAAGTTCTTGCAAAACACACCCCAAATCGCACGCGCTAAACCGGTATGTGAAGATGCCACAGCAAGACCATCGGCGGAGTGCCTGTGGCTAGTGATATCTTTCTCTTCCAGAAACAACAGCACTTCAACCGATCCAAAAACTTAGAACGTGAGTTGCTATCCTATCCGTTTCTTGGTTTTCGACAGTTCATTGACGACATCTTAGGCATGGTCCACCCCTGTGGAAGTGGTGCCTTTGGATACTTCGAATGCACGCAGGACGTGTCGTCGTTGACAGTAAGCTGCAACCATTACTCATCAAACGTAGTCGCTGTTCCGGGTGAGGCTAACAGATTCCCAGAAAGCGAATTTTTTGCAAAAGAAGGGCGAGAAGACACCCGTCTTCGTTCGTTTCTCCACCGTCACCCTGGGAAGAGAGTTCCCCGACGAGGCGAGAAACCCGCGAGGCTTTGCCATCAAGTTCTACACCAAGGAGGGCAACTATGACCTTGTCGGACTGAACTTCCCAGTCTTCTTCTGTCGAGACCCCATCCAAGGACCAGATGTTATCCGCTCCCAATACAGATCCCCAGAAAACTTCCTCCTGGATCAAGATGCTCTCTTCGACCTCTTAGCTAACACGCCCGAGGCTAACCACGCTGGTTTGATGTTTTTCAGCGACCACGGCACACCCGTCGGCTGGAGATTCAACCACGGCTACGGCTGCCATACTTTCAGGTGGATCAATCAAAAGGGCGAATTCTTCTACATCAAATACCATTTCATTGCCAAGCACGGACAGAAGCAGTTTGACCGTACTGAAGCTACCAGAATATCCGGCATCGACCCCGACTATTGCAAGCGTGATCTATGGGAGACCATTGAGCGTGGTGAACAGGTTGAATGGACTGCCAAGGTCCAAATCATGAAGCCCGACCAAGCCGACCCGGAGAAGCTCGGATTCGACCCCTTCGACGTCACCAAGGTTTGGCCACGTGACCAATACCCCATGCATGAATTCGGCCGTCTTGTGCTCAACAAGAACCCGGAGAACTATCACCGCGACGTCGAACAGGCGGCGTTCTCCCCCGGAAGCATGGTGCCCGGTATCGGCGATTCACCCGATCCCCTGCTCCAGTTCCGCATGTTCTTCTACCGAGACGCGCAGTACCACCGCATTGGCGTGAACCTGCACCAGATACCAGTCAACTGCCCCTTCATGTCGCAGTCGCTCTCGTCCCTCAACTTCGACGGCCCGATGCGCGTCGATGCCAACCATGCCGGAAACAAGCAGTACGCGCCAAACAGCTTCTCTCACAAGTTCCGCATGGATGCTGCTGAACCGGCCTTTGCCGTCTCCGACAACATCTGCAGCCGCAAGAGCCACTACTGGCACGAAGGGAAGAAAAGCGATTACACACAGGCCACAGAACTACGGCGCCGCGTGATGAGCGACAAGGCGCGAACCAACACCATCAACAACACAGCAGACCTATTGCGACTGGTCAAGTTCCCGTTGATTCAGGTAATATTCAGCCTGTTACTCTCACCCTTGGTGTGTACTGCTCGCTAACGGCCATTACAGAAAAAGTATCTGGCACAAATTTATAACATTGCTCCAGAGTACTCGCAGGGCGTGTACAATGCTCTGCTAGAGAAGAAGTTCGAGTTCAAGGAGGTTCAGGAATTGTCCAAAAATGCTCAAGAGTGGTATAAGGAGCCCAAGTTCAGGCCTAGTCAGGGGGAGAGGCTGGTTGGATTTGCGCCGCCTACTCCCATCTATAATGTGTAAAACCCAGCAGCCTAATAGCTAATTAACCCAAAATATACGTAATCCAAGTCATATATGTTATTATACTAAGTATCAATGGTATGCGAAGTAATGTGTCGTCAACGCAGTGAGCTTAATAACACATAGTCGTACGGTTCCTTACGATCAGCACAAGAGATTTTCATAGCGAACTAGACGCGTCGAATAGGTAGGTAGTTAAGTGGTGTACATGTCAAACGGAGGTGGATATTACAAATTGATACGCAGGGTAAGCAAATATCATAAGCCATGCCTAGAAGTCGACAAGAGATAGCTATGGTCCTACATGTTTCAAATAGACAAAGCAACGGGTGTCGATGAGACTTGTAATCCCTAACCTAGGCTATTAAACAGCAGTCAATTAAAGTCCGGTGAACACGTTTGTTTTGAAGCCAGCCTTACAAAACCAAGCAGCATTGAGGCATCCCGAGGCGAGATGACTACAAGAGAGTACTTGGAAGATTTGGACGTCTTCTCATGGGCCGAACTTCATACTAGAGAAGCCCCCTTCATGTGCTAAAGAGGCATCAAGTATTGCCCGAAGTAACCCCTATGCGCGTTGGAATTGCGACAATCCCCATTATGCTGAATTGCAAACAAAGGCTTTGTATGCCAACAAAGTTAATGTTCCGCTCTCACAGTTTCGTTTGCCGGCTTCTTGGTCAGAGCAAACAGTATTAACGGACTGTTGCATTACAGACTTGTTATTGTGATAAAACATATATATTGTTCATTATGATCATCGGGTCTATATAAGTGATTATTGTCGACGCGGATTTGACAATTCCAAAAGATCCTCACTCAGGTCTGACTCCTAGACAACATCAATAACTCTGAGACTACCTAGCCACGGCGGAGGAAAGCAAACCACTCATATATTCACTCTACATCACAATCATTAGACCGCAATGCCGCCAATCATTGACATAATCCGACACGCCGAGGGCCGGAATAATACCGAAAGCAACCAGCTCCGCGACCCAGAACTTACCATGCAGGGTATTGAGCAATGCAAAACACTGCACGATTCATACCCTCATGGAGACAAAGTCAAGTGGATCTATGCCTCTCCGCTGCGTCGAACGATAATGACGGCCCAGCTCGCAATCCGGCCGTTGGTCGGCCCCGGCCGCATCATTCTCCTGCCGGAGCTACAGGAGAACAGCGCGCGGCCGAGCGACACTGGCCGGCCGAAGAGCGAGCTCGAGCGCGAGTTCGGCACCGACGTCATCGACACGGAGCTGCTGAGCGGCGGAGAGGACTGGTTCAAGAAGACGCCCGACACCAGCGCGTTCCCGTCTCTGGCCAGGATCGAGGAGCGGGCGCGGTTCGCGCGCACCTGGCTCCGCGCCGTCGCGAGCAAGATGGCCGACGACGAGCGCATCGTGGTCGTCACCCACGGCGCCTTCGCGCACTTCCTCGTCGAGGACTTCGCCGGCCTGCGGCCGGGCCGCGGGTCGGGCGTCTGGCGCAACACGGGTCTTCGCTCGTACCGGTTTAGTGACCTCCATGGGACGGACGACTACGCCCATCTAGAGGAGGTTAATCCCCAGCCCGGTGCGGATTGGAGCGCTTTGAGCGACGAAGAAAAAGCCCGCCAGAAGAGCTATGCGGTTGATAGGCTCCGGCGGCATGAGGAAGCTGCTCGCGCGATTTTCAACCTGCCTTGATCTGGACAAGCGCCTTATCCGTGCCTCGGATGGAGTTGAAGTAGAGAAGATAGAACAAAATAGACATACCATAACGAATAAATAGACATATCATAACGAGTAAATAAACGATGATAACTCAGATGTTTGATAAGGGTGGTGGTCGTAGCACACAACTGGACATATAAAAACACCTTCTTTGTCCTCAATCCATATCCTTTGAAGCCCTCCACTATCCCAGCTCTCTCGGTCATGTATCACATCCCGTTCCTACTCCTAGTAAGTGATTGGGCGATATGAAGCCTTCCGGTTTCTTTGCATTAGATCGTGCTTGTAGCTCTAAAGTACCCAGCTGTACTTCCAAAAGAATAGGGGAAAATTAGAATTGAGTAGAACGAGTATTTCGCTTCCGAGGATAGGCTACTTATATCAATAGGTAGCACCTAAAGAGTACGGCCGAAGGAACATGCAAATTACAGCATTTGTAGTACAAGAAGAGCGTCACAACAAAAACCTGGAGGAAAGGCAAAGAGCATTGTAATGGTGTGGTGCTCAGTTTGGTTTAGTGTACACCAGTTTGTCAGCAACTCATTCAAGGGCTTTAAGGTATAAACCTGGATAAATGCATGTCTGCTGTGCGCCACCAAGTCACAGCAACAACCCGCCGTGACTTGTGCGACGAGCCTGCCTCTTTTTAATCTCCGAAAACGATCAGGCTTCCCAAGCGATCACTCTCCTCTTTTCAACCCAATCGCGCAAACGGACAGGAAAAGAAATTAAAAAAAAAAAGGAAGCAAAAAGATGGAGAACGTATACTGGATAGTTCTGGCGTTCCTCATCTACGCCATCATACAGGCAGTACGTTTTTATTGACTTTATCAGAATACCTTACTCGCAACACCAGCTCCTACAAGTTTTGTTTTATTTGCTCGATCCCTGTTATTTCAACTTAGAAGAGACCGGCTGTTTTCATAATGCTGTTGTACTCCTTAAGTTCAATATATATATATATACATATATAATAAACGGGTAACTAACGGATAGGTTTTCTCCTTATCAATCAAAAGGTATTCTTCAATGACCGGACACCTATTCCCGAGACGTCGGGCGAAGTGTACAAGGTCAGCTCGAGCGCTGAGCTGCGCGGCTTACTGTCGTCCACTTCCAACGTCGTGGTAGACTTCTACGCGGACTGGTGCCCGCCCTGCCGGGCCATCGCGCCCGTCTTCTCGCGGCTGGCCGACGAGCACTCGACCAAGGGCCGCCTCGCCTTCGCCAAGGTCAACGTCGACCACGTCCAGGACGTCGCCAAGGAGTTCGGCGTCACCGCCATGCCGACTTTCTTGTTCTTCCAGAACGGCAAGCCCAAGGGCGTCGCCGTCGACGGCATGAAGGCCCGCTCCTCCGTCGTCATGTCCGGTGACGGCCTGATCGAGCAGGTCCGCGGCGCGGACAAGGCTGCCCTCGAGGCCGCGGTTCTGGCTCTAGCTGCTAAGTCTAAGGGCAAAGGATCCAAGTAGTTTGATCGATCGTTTGTCCTATGTCCCAAGGAATTATCCAGGTTAGAGGTTATGCAATCCAGGAAGTAGAGTCAGATCGTGTCATCCATCTCAGAAGTCTGGCTTGTAAGCGTTGGACGCGCGGGAACTTGGGGCTCACACGGCTAGAACTGGCTTTCAACCATCCGCTGGCTGCGTCGACACGGTAGTCTTCATGGATCTCCACAGTTTGCGTCTTACTAAGCCGACCACCATTGCGATCGATAGATTGCTTAGAGCCTGATAGTTAGTTTTATGCGGGGTTGCTATAGCGTTGTTTACAAATAGATGAGCTAGTCACATTTATGGGCTGATCTGCTACATTTTAAAACTATATTTTGAGCAACCTTAACGAGTCCGATACCGTGTTCAGGATATTTCTCATTTATTATATCCTATGGACAATCATAACTTACAGCCTCTGCATTACCTCTTTTCGTCAAGAGGACGCGATAAAAACATCGAGGTGATGACACGGACGAAGATTATCAACAGTTTAATGATAGTATGTACACGTATGCCATAGTCGCCTAAGAAAGTGGAAACCCTGTCATTCGAATTGGGCCATGTCCGAAATTGGGTTGGTTAGAGACGACTCGACGGCACCCGCACTTGCGAGACCCTGGGGTTCTTTATCTGGGGGAGAAGCGGCGATACGAAGGAATGCACCAGACCGATCCGTTCTTGGCTGCCAAAGCATCTGCACGTCGCAGATCTTCCGGTCCCTCGTCCGATTTAGGTCTACCATTTTTTTGCTACACGTAGGGCAGGGAGTATAACTGGGATGGTGAGGGATAAGATCGTTTCCAAGCCTCCTGAGAATGTCCGAGATTTCTTCGCCTATCTGATCTTCGGTCATGTTAGAAGTCTTGAAATGCCGGAGATTGCACAGGACGGAGCCTCGACCGCCTCCGTACCAGATATCGAAGCAGACTATCAAGGACCGCTCTCTGTCTTCTTCTTCTGACGAGTCGCCCTTGTCTACCAACATTGCGAAGGCAAAGTTATCGGTCTGGGAAAATATGATCATCTGTACCGGATCATATTCGGCCCCGGAAGAGGTAAAGATCTTGTGCAGTTTCAAGTTTTCGAAGTTCAACGTGATGGATTGATTGTCGAGTATGTGGGAAGCCACGGGGGTGAGCGATCTGACGATGTAAATGCGAGGTACGTTATCCCAGTGTATATTCGCCCACTCGCCCTTATCAGGGGCTTTAAATATTTAAAGGTGTGCGGGTGTGTGCGGACATAGCCGTGAGGTGATTTCGTTAGTGCAATTCCGATAAGCTGGTCTTTGAAGTGCCTGGTTTTATCGAAGCAGTCCAGCGGTAGAATCAGATGACCGTCCTGTCGGTACAGCCTGCAATCGTCCAGGCACATGCCTCGGTTGGTTATTCGGAATTCACCGTTATAGTACTTCCAATTGTATCTGAATCCGATATCGTTACAATTCTTGAATTCGGAGGGCGAGCTAGCGAAAACTCCTCGGTACTTTCCCTGGCTGTCTTCTGCTCTCCAGGCGAATAGTGACAAATCGGTCGACTGCTTGCAGATTTCCTCCTGGAGCCGGATGAAGGCTTTGGGGCCTTCGCCGTATAGAAGCGTCATATTAAGGTCGAAGATACCTATGAGGCAATAGGCCATGTCCTCGACTCTCGTTGTATTTCGATGGGCGGCCCACGACATGCGTTGTGCGATCGTGATCGACTGCAGAGGCGTGGACTTGTTCAGTACATGCACCGGGATGTTAGTGATGGATTTGATCGACTCCCAAAGGAATGTTCTCTCTCCGTACTCATTCCACTCGCAGTCGTAGAACTCCACAGCGCGAGGTGCGAGTAATTCTTGAAGTGTCCAACCCCGAGAGAACCAGCGGCACGAACAGAATAATTCTCCCTGTCGTTGTACAAGTTCGTCAAATTCCGCCTTGGGGTACGTCCTTCGAAGATGTTCGAAACTTGGGAGTTCCGACAGGTAGGTGAAGCAAACCTGGGCCTCCTCGTACCATTTGAACATTGAGTTGATGGCCTCTGAAAGCTCTGCACTGCTAGACTTGTCTATGCAACACGTATCGACCCACGCATATTGGAGACCGCGAGAACGAGCCATCTGGACTGTCTTGAGCACCTTGCGCAGTCCTCTCATTGTCCCCATCCTACTCAACACCGCTTGGAGTCCTTTGAGCCTACCAAGCTTGCCAAGCTTCTGATACTCTTGGAATGAGACCTCGCCATCTTCCCAAGTATGCGAGAGAATTGCATATGATCTTGGCTCAGGGTTAGTAATGGGCTCTAATTCGTAAGTTCGAGTGTTGATAAGCCACATTAGCACTCGTCTTCTGCAAGACCCAGGCAAGACATAGAGAGGTGAACACGCTTTCGATGGGATGGCAATTTTATGTTGGCGGCCCAGGACATCCCTCGTTTCAATTGATTCGCTCGAAATACTTCTGTGAGCCTTTATATTCGCCCATGTGAATAACCTTCGACAGCCCGGGAATTGACGCGGAGCGGAAGGATTTTTCTGGAGGTAGAACGCTCACAGGGGTCCAAGAGAGCTGATATAACTTAGAGCCTACCCCACCAATTGGCCAGCAGATCAGATCAGAGTTGCAATATTGGGTTGCAGCCAACTCCGTAGAGGGAATAGAAGTTGACATGGGTAGAGTGGCTGTGTAATATTTGAATATGTGCCCGCGGCGCCTACTACTTCTTTTCTTTGTTGATTCATGAAACCGTAAAGACCGTAACTGTAGGTAGCATCGATGAGGTATCATGCAACGTATTTCCGATCTAACACTATATACACTGATATACTATAACGCCTCGAACACCAAGACTCAATCCATGATATATAGCATTCACCCAAAGAAAAACCGACCATTACGCTAGCATTCACTCCTCATCGGATTCTTCTTCCGCAACCTAAAGACATGTAAGTGAATGCTAATGGGGGGGGGCGGGGGGATCAACTTGGATGTAACTCACATTATCATGGAAATCTCGCCCTTCCCTTGTCGCGGCGATAATTCCAGCACGGATGCAGAAGTCTCCAAAATGCTCGCCTTCCTCTCGCTCGGCAGCATAGCGCTTGAGCAGTGACTTCATGATGGCGAGAATCTCGTCTTCCTTGATGCTTGATCGGTAGAGTTTGTTGAGCCGCTGGCCATGGTAACCGCCGCCCAGATACATATTGTAAGCCCCATATGCTTTACCGACAAAGGCAACTTCAGCCAGCCAGGGACGCGCGCAGCCATTGGGGCAGCCTGTCATACGCATTACAATGGAGTCCTGCTTTAATCCGTTCTCCTCAAGACATCCTTCCAGCTTGGTGATGAGTTCGGGTAGATAGCGCTCACTCTCGGCCATGGCCAAGCCACAGGTCGGGAAGGCCACGCAGGCGGAGGAGCTGAGACGCAAACCAGAGAACTGGACATTGTCGAGCTTGTACTTCTTAAGAAGCTCCTTCACCTGTGACAAATCCTCGTCTGCAACATTGCTAAGGATCAAGTGCTGGTTTCCACTCAATCTGAATTCGCCCTTGTGAACTTTGGCCACTTCTCGCAGACCAGTCTTCATCTGAAAGTCGGCAGTATCTTCGACACGGCCATTTTCGATGAAGAAGGTGAAGTGATTCATGCCAGTCTCATCTTTCTGCCAGCCGAAGGTGTCGATGTTGCTCTTGAAGTGAAACGGCCGTTCAGGCTCAAAGGACTTGTCCCACATGGCCTCGACCTTAGACCGGAAGATATCAACACCGAGGTCATCGATGGTGTACTTTAGGCGGGCGTGTTTCCGGTTCTTTCGGTCGCCATGGTCCCTCTGCACAAGCATTATCTTTTCACAGGCGATATGAACCTCGTCGGCTGGAACGTAACCCATCATGCGACCAGTCTGCGGATAAGTCTTCTTGTTGTTGTGCGTTGCTCCCATACCACCACCAGCTAGCAAGTTGAAGCCCACGAGATGACCATCCTCTCCCTTGATGGAAATCAAGCCAATATCGTGCGCATAAACATCCGTATCGTTGTGAGGGGGTATAGCAATGGTGATCTTGAATTTTCGTGGCAAGTAGGTGGGACCATACAAAGGCTCAAAGTCTTGAACTGCGTCACCAGCGATTTGAGTCTTCTTATTGTCATCATCGGTGAGCCAGATTTCATGGTAGGCTGTAGTCGCGGGCAGCAGGTGGTCGCTGATTTTCTTTGAGCACGCCCATACTTCCTTGTGATATTGAGACTGGGTAGGCAGAGAGCTGCACATGACGTTCCGGTTGACATCGCCACAAGCGGCTATCGTAGTCATAAGTGCTCTGTTGATGGCTTGCATGGCGGGCCTGAGTTTCCCCTTCACAACGCCGTGGAACTGGAAGGTTTGTCTCGTAGTAAGTTTCATCGTCTCGTTGCCAAGGCTTGTGCTGATATCGTCCATCTGAATCCATTGCTGCGGGGTTGAAACACCGCCAGGAAGCCTGCATCGTATCATGAAGGAATATGCAGGCTCCAGGCCCTGTGCTTTCCGTTCATCGCGAACGTCACGGTCATCCTGCATGTAAGTGCCATGGAACTTGGTTAGCTGCTGGTCGGCAGCTGAGATGGCGCCTGTCGTAGTGTCCTCGAGACCTTCGGCGATAGTTCCTCGCAGGTAATTTGAAGCAAGTTTGATATCTTCGTTGGTAATCGGCGGTGGTTCCTCCGGCAAGCCCTCCACATTTGCAACGCCCAGCGCTTGCCAGATCTTGGGCTCCCACTCGGTATAGCCGGTTTGATAGCCATCAGGATCCTGATCGTCACCAAGACCGATCTCAGCCAGCTTCTTAGCACCGAAACTAGCTAGCAGTCTATTGAGGTCTTTGGCAGGTTTGTTGTAGTAAACTTTGTCCTCCTTTCGTGGCCAGTAGTGTTTATCGCCCAGACCAAAAACTGAATAATTAACAGAGGCAAGATCAAGATCGGTATTATCCTTGATGGCATCCCAAAACGGTAAACCATTCTGGGGGAACTCGCCCTGGCCAGCAGTTGAAGTAATGAAGACAATGTTCTCCTCGGTTGGCAAATCTTCAATTGGGTAATCCTCCATGGCCATGACTGTGGTCTTGAGGCCTCTTGCACGACCCCTCGTGCCGAGTCTCTTTGCTAACAACTGAGCATTCCCATTATCCGAGGCAAACAGGATAGTCAAAGGGGCACCCAGTAATCCCTCCAGTAATTGATTATAGGCATCTTTGGCATTGCGCTTTTGTTGAGCACGAATTTCGGTTCCGAAATCCTGGGCTAGACTGGCTGCAAAAGTCGGTTCCCGTTGCATCAGTTGTGTCAGCTGGTTGTCACGTGTCAAAAACTTCTTGAGCTCGTCTTTTATGCGTTCCGAGTCCAGAGAGAAGTTGGGTTCGCCCTTCTTCTCATTCTCCGGGTTCCATCTATAGAGTGGCCAATAGCCAAGGTCTACAGCTTTCTTGGTTTCCTGTAAAGCAGTCAAAGGGGAGTCATGCTCGCCAAAATAAGGCAGGTAAGCTAGGACGACCGAGGGTCCATCGAATTGGTCAGCTTCAAGCATGGCCTGCAAAACCTGAGTGTAGGAGCCGTACACCGCAGTAGACGCAACATAGGCGTTACCAAAGTTCATAGCGTACAGACCAATGTCCTTTTTGCGCCTTTCAGCATCGGCAGCAGCGCGCTCGGAGTAGGGAGTAGAGTCGATAATGAGCATGTTAACGTTCTCGCCGGAGGCTAGAACATGGTGAACACCAGAGTTACCGAGATCGTACGCCCACGCATCAGACCCTACTAACCACAACGACTCCTTCCTGAAGAGAGCTTTGCTTGAGAGAAGTTCGCGGGCGGCAGGCGATCCGTCAGTCTCCAAACGTGCGATAACGCCGTCCGCAATTTCGCCAGCTTTCTGTGCATCTTCGGCACTTGCTGCCCATTTTGCCAGCCAATTCACTGGAGGCTCGGTAGTGAATGATCCCACACTTGCAGCCAACTTGACTTCCTTTACGAATCGTTGTCGACGCTCCTTTCTCGCAAGAAGCGAACCGAAGCCGAATTCCGGGCTCGCCGCTATAGTACGTGAAATTCCAGCATTCTCCGACTGGATAGCGTTGGAAATGAAAGCCCTGTTTCCGAATAGTTGGTCGAGAATTTTGGTGTACGCCGTCTCTAATTTGGGTTGTTGTAAAGCGTCAGGCTGCGTTTCCGGGGAACGTTCTGTCTTCCCAATCTCGAGGTTCTGCAACGGCTTCTCTAAGCTCAGGTTCTGGAAGACGCCCTTAAGGGCTTGAACGATAGTTTCGGGAGCTATATAACCCAACTGATGGCCGACGATCACACTGACGCCACCACCCGGGCTACTCTTGACGGATGTCAAGATATCAATTAGTAGGGGTCCCCACTTAGTAGTCTTCCTTGACACCTGTTCGAGAACAGCAAGACGCTGCACAGACTTGGGGATAACTTCAAGAAGCTTCCGACCCAGCCACGGCCTATATAGGCGAGCCGTAATCATGCCAGCTTTAGCATAGATGTCGGCGGGCTTGGCAGCATCCAGTGCCTCCGCGAATAACCCCGCGTCAGATCCAAAGACGAAAATGGCCTTTTCCGCAGTAGATGATCCAGACCATTCGAACGCGTGGTATTTTCTGCCTGTCGAGTCCCGGAGCTGTGCCCAGATTGACTCCACATATCTATAAATGTCTTCGGATGTGACCTGAGGTGCGGAGGACTCGATAGTTGTAGCGACCGATACGGTCGGTGATGCGCTCGCTTCACTCTGCTGGCTAGATTTATCGGATACTTGAGACGATGTCGCTTTGGAGACTGCACCTAAGATAGCTGAATCGCTCAAGTTGTTCGTATCGGATGGGACACGTGTCTCTGGTTGCACTGAAACTGTGACTACTCGACCATCATCCGCATAGATACCAGAAGCTGGTATCGAACTCGATTGATATCGACGGACATCGTCGAGGTTGAGTATCTCGCCAACTAATTTTGAGTCCTCAGCAGAGATGGGATTATCATGGCTGCAAGCGTTGGGGTCAAAGAAATGGATAACACCCTTGCCAGACCGAATAGCGAGAGCATGTGCGGTTATCGCCATGTCTTGAGCCTCCTGGAGGGACTCTGACTGAAGAAAAGTCCATCCCAAATTCCTTATAGCGGTAATGGCAGAATAGTCGGGGAGCTGTGCAGGGGAGAGCGAAACATGAAGAACCACTGGGTAGTTGACAAGCTTGTAGAGGTGAGCAATGGATGGGAGGAGAATAGCGGAAGTGGTAGTGACTGATGTGAGACGACCCGAGCGAGCGGGAGCGAAGACGGATAGAAGAGGGTCGTTGTTCTGTCTAACTGGTTGTATCTAATAGTTATCAGTTCACCAGCTCAAGGTTGACTTATGTGTGAGTGGTGGTGAGCGTACCTCTGGAATTGCGCCTTCATTCTTGGAGACTAGACCCGAGTCTCCTCTGGCAGCGTATCTTTTCAAGTGGGAAGAATACGCAGAGTCTTGCTCTTGGGCTGGCTGTACAGAGACAATGACATCGCTGGCCAAGTATGCAATCCGCGCCACTATAGTAAGAAGTAGATCAGCCCTGCTCAGATCGGCGAGACTTGTATCATTTCACTGCGCCAACAACTGATAGCCTATATAAGACAAGACATGGAAACCCCTCTTCGTTCTATTCGTACTATGTGACTAACAGGTCATGACAATATAAGATATGCCACTTACCGGCCTCTTCAGGCGTGCGAATCTGGATAGTGTTGCTCGCCATTGCGGAATTGGCAGCAGAAGATGAGTCTGCCCTGCCAAAAAAGAATGACATGATGAGAGTAGCAGAAACGAAACTACCGCAACACTATTAAAATGATCAAGGCCCGGCCTATTGCGGACTGAAAGTTGCTAATAATTTTTCCCATGTGGACTCCTCTGCTCACAAAGGGTACTGGACGATGGCGACATCTGATCCAAGGCACCGAGTCGGGGCACCTGGGGCCGTTGAAAACACCCCGCAATAGCGTTTAGTCTCGCCATAGCGTTTTTCTTCGCGGGTGAAAGGGACTGAAACATGCGGTTTGGAGTATTCTGGACTGTTTGGAAGGTTGGTCTACAATCACGCCATCGACTATAGTCTTGACATGCACCAATCACCGAGTGGGTTTTGTCAGAGAGCCTCCCGATTCCGTGGCTGTCCAGACTATACGCCCCCAGTCTTGCTAGAGTTTGATAGACTGGGGCCGGGAGTCGGAGGGGTAGTCCAAATTACATCACAGCCGCTGAAGGCTAGACAGCACCGAACGAACCCCCGAGAGCCGTCTAATACGCCTTACAACCCAGACACGACCCGGTGTAAATGTGGATAAAGAGTAGTACTATAGTCTAGGCCGTACATTATTCACTACCTAGGTAGATAACAATTTACAAGCCATTGCCAGCATCTTGACGAGTGTGTTAACGTTGGATTGTAGAAAAGTGATCGGAAGTATCTGCGAAAATACGCCGACAGCCGCAGGGCCAAAACCAATCACTGCCGGGTTTGCCTCAGGTTTGGGCATGTAAGTATGTGCCTTCCAGCGATGCTCACCAGCGCGAAAGCATACCCAAGTATCATCGATTTACTACGCTCTTATAACCTCGCTGTCCCTATTCGATAGAGCAAGCATCTTTTCTGGTTTAGCTAATTCCTGGCTTTTTCGACTGGGTACGTGAGTATCCTACCCGATATTGGAGGGCGGTGTTTTTAGTTAGACATTATCTCAATTTGCATTTGATCCTCAGATAGCTATATAATTACTCCTATTAGTAGAGTCTATAATAGGTAAATCCAGCACGAAGGTTAGATACCTATATAAAGTCAGACAACTTAGAGCCTGTTTACTTTTGGCTTATGGCTTATTCTGAAAGCGGATCGTAAAGGTTAGTACTTCGTAGTTTTTCCGACAGTGTATTGCGCTAAGCAAAAGACGCTTGTAACCAATGTACCGATCAGAAAAGCTTATGGGGTTCTGGCTATGCACCCAATAAAAACAAGTGCTTTGTTTATTATTATGGGGATAATTCAATCGGATTATTCAAGGGCACAACTACGCTAGCAATGCCAAGGCAGTCTCTCAATGTACCATAATCCATAATAAGCCAAATGCAAAGTAAACAGGCCCTTATAGTCGCCTGAAAAACAGCTATAGTTAGTGTTACAAAGACAAGTTGAAAGAGTATCTTCAAGTATCTATAGCAAATGCAAACAAATGTTCGTTTATAATTCGATTATTCACGCAATGGAGGTAGCAGTTCAGCTATCAATTAAGACAATAAATTCATCTGTACCCCTACAGGTGTACTACCTGTCAGATTACATTTGTGAGTGTCGCGCTATCGGAGCACTTGATGCTGTAATTCAGCTTTGGCGGTGTTCCATCACGTCATGTAAGTGCCCCGCGATATGAAAGCATAGGACCCCAAAAAGGGTCCATCTTGGCTTCTGCGTACAGTAAACATTAGGTAGGTCGGCGGGCAGAGTCAAACCTGAACTTCTATAACAAAATTACCTACATAGTACCTCACACGCAGACTAAACATGCTGTAGCCCCCCAAAAATATTAGCTTACTAGACTGCTACAATCCTTAGAAATTAGCGGTGTTTAGTCTTGTATCGTCAGATTCTATGAACCGGTGCGCTTGGGCTTTTGCAACAGCTCCCTCCATCGCCCTGAAGCCCAACAACTGTTTCGCGGCATTTAGATACAGTGATTATTCACCAGTGTCGAGGAAGCTCACACGCACAGCTGCTCTCCCGCGGATTACTGTCCCTGGAGACACCTACATACGCCGCCCACTCTCCCACGCAGCTTACGCTAGACCCCCTCACGGCTCATCCGCCTCACCGAGCACAATGACAACGCCATCGACGGCTGCCGCCGACGTGAATATCATCGAGGCTGCTAAACGCGCCGCTTGTAAGCGGGCCGTATCGGACAACTTCTCGCCGAGCTTTAAATATGTCGGGATTGGGAGCGGAAGCACGGTCGCGTACGTGGTAGAGGCGATCGCAGCGCTAGGGAAGGAGGTGACAGCAAGCATGAAGTTCGTGCCCACCGGGTCGGGCTCTACGAACCTGATCCGCGACGCCGGACTGACGGTACTGCAAGTCCCCGACCTGCTAACCGAAGTGGGATACACCGGTCCGGGCAAGAGCAAGCAGTACATCGACATCTATTTTGACGGCGCCGACGAGGTAGACGCCGAGCTGAACTGCATCAAAGGCGGTGGCGCGTGTCTATTCCAGGAGAAGGTTGTTTCGCGTCTATCCAAGAAGTTCATCTGCGTCGCCGACTCCCGCAAGAAGGCGCCGCGCCTGCTCACCAACTGGGCCTACGTCCCCATTGAGGTCTCGCCCATAGCTGCCGAGCTCGTTCGCCAGACCCTCATTGAGCTCGGAAGCAAAGATCCTATCATCCGTGTTGCCGGACCTACATACACACACCTAATCACCGACAACCACAACTACATAATTGATGCGCCGTTCCCCACGCTGCTTCTGAATAACGAAGCGGATCGGATGGATCCTTCAAAGGGCATCTGGACCCCGGATGCGTTAGCAGCAAAGATACGTGGTATACTAGGCGTGCTGGAGGTAGGCATCTTCTCAGGCTTGACTGGTCCACAGGCCACCGCCGCTGGCCCGGAGGCACAAGGCGTTAGACCAGTCAAAATCTATTTCGGCAAGGCAGATGGAGGTTACGAGACCCTTGAATAAGTGTAGCTACTCTATCATCTTATCTGGTGCTTTAGACTGGGCAAACACAAAAGTAGATCTCACTAATGTCGGTTAGGAGAATGCACTCTCCATAGAATATAAAGTGTCAATACACATCATGGTACCTGGACAATCATCGGACCGGTCTAGCACCAGTAGTATTACTTCTTCTAATCAAGGTTAGGAACAAAGAAGAGAAGTATTACATATTACTAGGGGTTTCATATTCGCAAATACTGTGTCTTGCTGTCTTGTATCATTCTCGCATGCTCTGCGTGGTCCATATGCACTGTGGCGTCGTAATATACAGCATGTCGGTTGTTCGGTTCGCTATGCTTTGGAGATCCCGGACGGTGGTCTAACTAAACGACCTCTTGCGCCGGATGGGAAGGTTGGTTTGTAAAGTCATATTCTAGCACGAGCAACCTTCCTGCTGGGGAGCGTTCGTACTGGTCTTGACATCGATCACTATGATGTCTGTTAATTTCCCTTCTCTCTGTGGCTGTCGAGCTGGGTTATTGGCGCAACTTACTTTGCGAGGAAGCCTGAGCCGCAGCGTCTGTTCCCTCCATTCCGGGCAGCGCTTGTGCTATCCTCCTGAACAGCGTCTTCACATTGTGTCCCAGTTTTGCGCTCGTCTCCACGAACATCAGGTTATTCTTCTTGGCTTCCTCCTCGCCCTGTTGCGTCGTGACTTCACGCTTGTCGTTCAAATCGGTCTTGTTGCCCACCAGGACAATGATGACGTCGTTGCCTCGCTCCGCTCGTACATCGTCTATCCACTTCTTGGTATTCTGGAAGGACTTCGCATCTATCGTCTTAGGTCAGCCTCTGGCCTAATAATCTGTCGCCGACACGGACCACTAGCGTACTAGAAATATCGTAGACCACCACGGCGACGCTAGAATCGCGGATATACGAGGGAATTAAGCTCCTAAATCTCTCCTGTCCAGCAGTATCCCATAATTGCAGTCGCACTGTCCTATCTTCGAGGTACATTGTCTAAGTAGAGAACAACAGTCAGCTTTAGCTAAGCCCCAATCTCGTCGCTTTGAAAAGGTCGTTCAGACTTGCCTTCGAGAGGAAATCGATGCCGATTGTAGCTTGGTACATGTTATCGAAAGAGTCGTACATGAACCGCGTTATTAGTGAAGTTTTCCCGACTGCCCCCAGTTAGTATCTAACTCTTGTATTGCCTGTAGTTTCTGTCGCGGATACGGCCGACAGAAGCTTAGCCGTAGGAAACATACCGCTTTGTTCACCTAGAAACACCAGCCTACCAAAGCAGTTAGCAGTAAGACTCTTGTCCAGTCGTCGCGGGTGTGGCCGCACTTAAACTTCTTCAGCGGGTTATTATAACCGCTCGCTCCTCCGGTTTGGGCCATCTTGGGCAGCGGTAACGACGTAGTTGACGATGGATTGGGCTTCGGAGATTAGGCCTGCTGGAGGTAGAGCTGTCGGCCTCGGTAGCTGTAGCGATGCGACGGTTGGTGCGATAAAGGATAACAGCTGGGCGTCACGGCAAGAAAGGAGACGATCATGTAATTATCGTTGGTTGTTCAAAGAGTCTAGGTACCTCTGACTACCGTATCTCTAGAGTAATAGGTATCGAAATCAGTTAAGTGGGTTACAGATGCGTTGTCAAGCTGAAATAATAGATTTGGGGAGGGATATCTAAATCCTACCTACGGTAAACGTCCCTAGTGACCTCAGGAGGCAGCCGGTTTAAGTTTCCCAACGTTTCTCTATACGTATTATTACTGTTCAAAAGGAGGTGAGCTAAGGTGGGCTACATAATCTTCACGTACAGCAGTACTATTCGTACGTTTGCAGCCAATAATAGCATAACCAAATTCTATAGCCTTGGATGCTTTCTACCTTACCGAAACTACATGTAGACAATGTGCAGTACCTACGTAGGTGGACAAATAGACCTAAAGACTCAGACTACTACAGCTGTCCTTAAGGCCTACCTACATAAGATACATATGTATTGTACCTACTCCATCTCCTACTAATAGGAGAGCAGGCTACCCATAAGCACCTGTGGCCCCAGAAGTTATAGGTACTTCCTGCCTGCATTAAGCGTTCGCCTCGAGCCTACTTGTCTTGACTTCTAAAATAGCGTCCTGCCTCCTGAACCTAGATAGGGGCGGTTATGTGCACCGCCAGTACTACCTACTGTAGAAAGTATGTAGATTTTGCAATTAACAGTACCTACTGTCTACCCTGAATAGGAGAGCACCGTACTGTTGTGCCCAGCAGCTAATACCCAAGACAGAGACCCCATGTACATCTGTAATCAGTCTTATCTTATCAGACCCCTTCAGTCGCCCATGCCTCAAGAAAATTTCAACGCTAAAGACACCCCCACTACCCAAACACGCTCGACATTGGCAGCCAGCCAATGTTCACACCCTAGCGTTGCCGTCTCAGTTTAATATTGTGAAAACCCAAGGACAAGATTTAATTCTATCTATGCTGCCCTTGAGCACGGCTTAACTAAGTATCTTTCTACTGAAAGGTAGATAATACAAGATGCCGGCGTTACACCCACCAACGGCATCGACAGAGGCCCCCGCTACCTACAAGCAGCCCTCAAGGAAAGGCAAAAAGGCTTGGAGGAAAAATGTCAATGTTACTGAGGTGACCAAGGGTCTCGATGAATTAAACGAGGAGATAATCAGAGGGTACGAGCTTTTCCCCGTCTGCCTCAGAAAAGCGCGAGGAAGCTAACGCAGGACACTGTAGCGGTGTCATAGCCGAACGACCTTCCGACGAGCTGTTCATTGTTGATACTGTCGGCGATACAGCATTACCGAAGAAATTCCCACAACAAACCTCGAAGACTTTAAAAGCAGATGAGATAATTGCCACTCGCAACTCAGCTGTGCCGGCCGTTTCCATGCGAAAGCGGCCGGCTAGCAAGACGTCCGATGGAATCATAGCCCCCAAGCGACCAAGACGCGAATACGTAACTGTAAAGGAGCTCGCACGTCTGCGTAACGTCGCTGATGGGCATCACGAGTCAACGATAGAAATTGCTGACGCCTCGTATGACCCGTGGGCGTCTACGCCTAAGCCGACAGAAACAACAGATGTGGTGAAGGATAAACGAAGTGAAAAGAAGAAGGCGCCCAGTACTATCAAGATGGAGCCTATATCACTCCTGGCAAACGGAAAAAAGTCACCTGCAGTTCCCAAACCCACTGGTGGCTACAGTTACAATCCTAGATTTGAGGACTATGAGGCCCGGTATTCGGAAGAATCCAACAAGGCAATCGAGGCAGAGAAGAAACGATTAGCCGAAGAAGAAGCCAGCAGACTTAAGGCGGAAGCTGCTGCTAGATCAGCTGCCGAAGCCGAAGTTGCCGAAGCTCGCGCAGAGCTTTCTGAGTGGGAGGAAGATTCCGAGTGGGAAGGATTTCAGAGCGGAGGGGAGGAATCACGGCCAACGATTAAGAAACAAAAGCGCAAAACACCAGCAGACAGGAACAGAATCAAGAGACGAAAGGAAGAAGAACGACGATTGAAACACGAAGCCAAGACCAAGATCCGCAAGGCACAGCTAGAGCAAATCAAGCGGATCGCCCAGGAAGTGGCAGAGCGTGACCAAGCTCTGGCGCTTGCCAAAACCGAAGAAGAAAGCGACAGCAGTCTAGCAAGCAATGATGAGGTGCTACGACGGAAGCAGCTTGGAAAGATGAAGCTCCCAGAAAGGGACCTGGAGCTGGTATTGCCGGACGAGCTGCAGGACTCATTACGGCTATTAAAACCAGAAGGCAATCTGCTCAAGGACCGTTACCGGAGCCTACTCGTCAGAGGCAAGATGGAAAGCCGTATGAGAAGGCCGTTTAGGAAACAGGCGAAGACAACGATCACTGAGAAATGGACGTACAAGGACTTCACCATCTAGATAGGCCCCTCGTATATTAAACCATGGCTTCATCTACATATTATTCATCAATGAAGACTTTTGCCTCGCATGGCCCATATTAGAGTGGTAGAGAAGCTGCTATTGGATTACAGTATCGGAGCGTGAGTGTGGACTGGCCGACGTAAAGCCGGCAATGTCAAGATTACGGTGCGCTTTTCCGACTCTGGTGCTGGAATATTCCGTGAAAGATAGATGAAATTGATTGACTAATGCCTCATCTGACTATGCACTAACAGAATCGAAACTATGAGTGTCCATTTACCTGCTGTGGTTTAAGGTTTCTTCTGACCGTAATCAACGCCACGCGTGACAGCTAGTAATGTGTCAAAGTGGCAGAATTATGTCGCTGCTCGGGTATAAATAATTGCGTTGGGTTTGTTGTTGACTTTTGCAATAGGTATGACACAGACAAAGAAATTATTACTATTTTCGGTTACAGTGGAGTCTGGCCTTCGTGCAGATATTTCTATTCTGTGCCCATAGCCTGTCTATGAATCAGTGAGCAGTCATGACATCATTTTTTGTTTTGCTATGCGCAGGTATGATTTATTGAGGGTATTCCACTATAGGTAGTCCCGACGACCCTTTTAACGACCAGGGCAAAGACTAAGGTTAGACAATTCATACTTTTCCGAGAAATCTCTTTCAGCGCTCGCTCATAATCCGTTCCCTGAACGACTCGGTCGATCGAAGTTGCAGCATGATAACCATCTAACTGTAGTCGCTCACTTGCAATTGAACTGCAAAGCAGGCATATGGCGACTATGTCAGCAGGGCGAACTGCTACCATCAAGATCAGCACGGTGTTTCGGATCGCCGGTGTCAGCCCTCGCAGTCAGAGCACCACCTCTGCATTTCCGCGCACGGCCTTCAGGGTCGCAAGTCAAGCCAAACACACCCAGAGCCGCCATTTCGGAAATCTCTTTCGACCGATAACGCGTAATCGATTCCAATCATTGAAGCACAAGTCCGCGCAATTCTTGCACCCTGCGAGTCGAAATGCCCGTGCCCTTTCCGGCCAACCGCTCCCCCAGCGACGGTCCTTCATTCTGAATTTCGCCTACCGCACTGCCGCCATTGTCGGCACCGGTGTTGGCTTCGTAGCCGTCCTGTTTGCGGCCTTTTTCGTGTACGATGCAACTACTTATAAGGAGTCTGTCAACTTCGGCGACTGCAATGTTTCCATGTTAGCTTTGAACCCTCCACGCGGGGGGCCCAAGAACTTGCCCATCATTGAAGCCATGCTCGACGATGACGAGAGTGAGATAGCCAAAGAGAGGAAACACAAACCCCGATTAGTCATACTGGGCGGCGGCTGGGGGAGTGTTGCCCTCTTGAAACAGCTCAACCCAGATGATTACCATGTCACTGTCATCAGTCCGAAGAACTACTTCTTGTTCACGCCTATGCTCCCTTCCGCTACCGTCGGCACTCTTGAGTTCCGGAGCCTGGTCGAGCCCATACGCAGAATCCTATCAAGAGTCAACGGACATTTTCTCCGGGCTACGGCTGAAGATGTTGAATTCTCGCATAAGCTAGTCGAAGTCTCGCAGGTGGATGCTCATGGAAAGGAGGTCCGATTCTATGTACCCTATGATAAACTTGTTATTGGCGTGGGATCCGTCTCGAATCCGCACGGCGTAAAAGGCCTGGAGAACTGCCACTTCCTGAAGGATGTCAATGATGCCAGAAGGGTTCGAAACCAGGTCATGAGAAATGTGGAACTGGCCTGTTTGCCTACAACCCCTGATGATGAGCGTAAGCGGCTCCTCTCATTCGTCGTCAGCGGCGGTGGTCCTACCGGCGTAGAGTTTGCTGCTGAGCTTTTCGACCTATTGAACGAGGATCTGACTAGGAGCTTCCCTCGTCTTCTACGCAATGAAATCTCGGTCCATATCATCCAGAGCCGGTCACATATTCTAAACACGTATGATGAAGCATTGTCAAAATATGCGGAAGCACGGTTCGCCCGTGACCAGATTGAGGTTCTTACGAATTCACGTGTCAAAGAAGTCAAGCCTGATAGAATCATATTCACGCAGAACACTGAAGATGGGTCGCTCGTGACAAAAGAGCTACCAATGGGCTTCTGTCTATGGTCTACGGGTGTATCCCAGGCTGAGTTATGTCAGCGAATTGCCGCAAAGCTGGGTCCTGCACAAACCAACCGCCACGCTCTTGAGACCGATACCCATCTCAGACTCAACGGTACTCCTCTCGGCGACGTATATGCCATAGGAGACTGTGCTACAGTGCAGAACAACAGTGCTGATAATATTATCTCATTCTTACGTGGACTCGCATTCAAGCACGGCAAGGACCCGGAGACCCTCGAACTTACTTTCAGTGAGTGGCGTAACGTTGCCAGCGAAGTGAAGCGGAAATTTCCACAGGCAGTATCCCACCTCAAGCGGTTAGACAAGCTGTTTGAACAATTCGACAAGGACCAGTCCGGCACTCTCAACTTTGGCGAGCTTAGAGAGCTGCTAAAGCAGATTGACAGCAAGTTAACTTCGCTTCCTGCTACCGCCCAACGCGCGAACCAGCAAGGCATATATCTAGCGCATAAGTTCAACAAACTTGCCCACTGCGCCCCAGGCTTAAGTCGAAACGAGGTCAGGGACGGTGACGTGGATGACGCTTGTTACAAGGCCTTTGAGTACCGCCATCTGGGCAGCTTGGCCTATATCGGAAATTCAGCTATCTTCGACCTCGGCAGCGGCTGGGGTTTTACGGGTGGTGTCTGGGCGGTGTATGCATGGAGAAGTGCTTACTTTGCTCAGAGTGTCGGTTTCAGGACTAAGTTCCTTATGATGATGGACTGGTTCAAGAGAGGTCTTTTTGGAAGAGGTTAGTACACATTTTCTGAACAAGCAGTTTAATATGTTCATCACTAACTTATTTTTTCTTTTCTAGATCTAATAAGCTTCTAAGCCTACGTAAGGGTGTAGACTTCTATTATGGACGGTAAATATGGCATATATAGAGCGATGGGCTCGATGGCACGGGGACCTCTACTTCGAAGAGAAAATACTTAGAGACGAGCAAACTAACGCCCAAATCCTCAGAAATCGGAGGGAGCAGCTTCTCACGAGCACGATGGGTGTCCTCAGTCAAGCTTTCTTTGTTACGAGTTGACTCAAGCCATTGTAATATAGATGTAGATGCCTTAAGAGTTAAAAGGCAACGTAAAAACAATAAGTTATGTGGTGGAAGTTAACCGTGCATGTTGCATCTCATGAAAGCTTTTATGTAGAAGTACGGATGAGCACACACACCAAAAAATAAAAAAATAAAAAAATAAAAAAAAGAATAAATGTTTACTATGACAAGGAGCTTTACACATCACAGCAAAACATGAAAATGACAGTTCCTATTCCAAGCTTTTTTTCCGTTCAAGGGCTACAATGACCGACGCTCTAGTTGCTTAGTTCATTGCATTGATGCATGGCAAGGCTATATATAAATGGTGTAAGGGATAAGTGTCAAGGTCTCTAAATTGACTGACTAAAACATCATAATATTGCTGATTTTAAACACATAAACATATCCTATGTCGTTATAAGTATTAATATTTTATGTACATCTGACACGAGCACACATGCTCTTCTGCAATACCACCATAAGGACCTAAGTAGATACATAGAAATGATCAAATAGTCAAGCCGTTTACCTTTTGGATCCACATTGAATACTCCAGAGTGCTAGAAGAACACCATATCGTCCTTCTTCCAGCCAATACTCGTGAAAATAGCGAGCACGCTCTCCTCAAGAGGCGCAGGTCCGCAAACGAGAACAATATCTTCTCCATCCCCTTTAACACGATATTCCAACTCCCTCGTGACGAGGTCCTTATCGATGCGTCCTCGCTCGCCGGTCCAGGCGGGACCGGGTTGGCTCAGGACATAAGTGATGCGACATCTGTCTTCGTTCTGCGAGGCCATCTTATCCAGCTCGGCCTTGCAGAGGATATCCTCTTCCGTGCGGTTACCGTCGAGGACGACGCAGAAGGTAGGATCCTCGTGGTCCGTGAGGATGGCCCTGAGCACGGCGAATACGGGTGTGATCCCGGACCCCCCGCACACCATGACGAACCGGCGGACTCGTCTCTTGTGCCCGGACACGGTGCAGAGACCACGACCCAGGTACTCGAATTTTCCGTGGGGCCCTTTGAAGTCGACGAAGTGACCCAAGGGAATCGTGTCTAGCGCCTGCGTCATGCGACCGCCCTTGTGGTTCTGCGTGGCCCGATACACCTTGATCAGCACGTCGAGTTTGCCTCTTGTGCTATTAGTTGAGAGGGGCGTGTAGGCGCGTAGTATCGCCTCGCGAGTCACGGGGTCGCGAAGACGCATCATCAGGTGCTGGCCAACCGGAAGCCCGAGAATCTGTTCGGCATGTTCTAGATCAAAGGTGAATATCTTCGAATCGTGGGACACGTTCCTCTTGGCAGTGAGGATAGCCTTCGTCCAGGTTCTATGTTGTAGGAAGACCTCTCTCTTTGGCGTACTTTCGGCGGGTGTCTCTACCTCGTTCGCTAATAGAGCTTGGCTCGCCTTGTCGAGCGTCCCGATGTGATAGTCGATTAGCATCGCTTTTGCGTTTTCGCTATCTGTCGTCATGTTTTGTTAGGGTCTCAGGTCCGCTCTTCTTGAGAAAGTAATGTCACTTACGGATTGCAAGAAACTCTTCACTAACATCCTGTCCCGCTGCCCCGGTGATCGAGGTTGGACCTCCAGGATGCCCTTCCAGATAACGCGTCCCGTCATACACTTCCCCGTTGACCACAAACCAAGGTTCTATCTCTCTCTCGTGCCCTTTCAGTTCCCCTAGGGAAATTATCCTGTTTACTTTGTCGTTTACCATGCATGTTTCTTTCTGAGCTTCGACTGGTTCGACAATCTCCACTTGTCCAGTCAGCTGTTCGCCCCAGTAGCCGTTCATGAGGTTCCCGCCACTTCTCTTGACTCTCTCCATCCAGCCACCTGGCATCAATGCAGGTTGCGTCGGGTGTTCAAACCTTAGCCTGTGGCCTTCCTTGTGTATGACAACCCTGAACCACGGGTTGTTCATCATGCCTAGCACGCTCCAATACATGTCGCGGGGCTGGACCATCATGGACTCATCCATTGCTCGTACCATGATATCGTCTGCAGCCTGTAGCCTGGGCATCGAAATGTCCAAGTCCCAGAAACACCAGCAGAAAGAAGTCGACCTCCAGGATATGTCGGTTCGACCACCAAATAGGGTCTCCTCTTCTGCATCCGGTGCAAGGCGGTATTTGTCTTCGGGGTATGACATATTGGCAAGCATCCAGCTCTTTCCCTTATCTAGAGTAACTTCTACCCTAGTCACCCTCTTACCGCCCCCAGAGTATGCGTAGCCTCGTACTTTGTAGCTGTGATTCGATTCATCTAGGCCGAGCTCCTCATCATGGGCTGGGTAACACGTTGCACTATTCGTATTAAGGTCATAGATGGCGTACCGCTCGTCTTTCCAAGTTTTAGGTAAGTCGGCGCTCATCTCGGGGTCGATCATTGTTGGTAGTACTCTATTATCATAGATGTGATACCAATTGTCGCTCGGCTTGTCTGTGATGATGATCCTCTTGAGCCACTTCACACTGCGGCCACCGATTTGCCCTGGGATCACGACTCGTAACGGCTTTCCGTGGTCCGGAGGAAGCGTTTCGCCGTTCATTTTATGAGCCAGCATTACTCCCCGCTCCGGATCCATAGCCCAGCTCAGTCTGATAGACGTGCCATAGTTCCCATTTGGAAGCTTGTCTGCCCCTTCAAAGCACACATATCTTGCACCCCGCCGAGGCTTTGCGGCTCCGATTAGGTCGCCAATCGGCACTCCTGTCCAGAGTGCGGTCGACAGCCCTGCAGCGCCCCACGAAAACCCTTTCGTCTTGCGGACCACGTTCTGCTCTTTACGCCTGTTTCCCGCGCAGACTAATGTCACGGGATACGTGACTTGTTGATAATCCTGAATAAGATGTGCCAAGCTCATACAAATAGGATTGTCCACCATGCCTTCTACCGTCAGGCTCCACTCCATAACCTCCGAGTCTTCCACCTTGGGCACTGCTCCATGGTTACGAACGAAGTGTAGGTCTTTGGTCGTCACGAAGCCTTGGTCGAAGAGGTCCCTAAGAGGAGCCTCGACATTGAAAGGGTGAATCCCGGTTAGACGTATTAGGCGAGGGTCACGTACGACGTGGCAGTCAGGTGTCTTGAGGTCTTCTGCAAGTACAACGTTGTCCGGCTTAGATTCCGGTGGCAGAGGATAAAGTGACCGTTTAGGGTAACTCGCTATGTCACCATTGAGCGATGACCTTGCCGTCTCCGTGTCGCTAGGCTCCGAGTTCAAGTCTATAGACTCCCTGTCGGTTTCTGGCGGGGATGGTGGGAATGCTGGACGTTCGGGAAAACGACCCTTACTCGGAAAGCTCGAGCTTTTCTGCGTAGAAGTCTCCATGATTTAAAACAATATGAACGGCCAAGAACATTAACTGACCAATTTGACCAACAGAACATGAACCACTAAAGCTCGTGTCCACTGTATGAAACACTCTAGGGACAAGTTATTATTGTTAGATAGCGGCTTAGGAAGAACCATATCATATTGTGAAAGGACGAGGCGAAACGAAAGGCTGTGATATAAACATTACGGCCGTTTAGGACTTGGGAAATATCTGGGGTGCATCTTGGCATGATCCCCTGATACACGTAAACAGTGACGAGCATAGATAGCCAATCCATGCCAGTATAGCATAAGCAAAGCCCAGTCCCGTTCGATCTTCCTTGTTGTACAGAGCTTTCCGTGGATCTCCAGCGTGGGATATGGGCTCTGCGCGGATGGGATCCATATCGAAAGAAACAAGAGAAAAAAAATTGCTCCATCATCCGCACCTCCAAACGGGATAACCCTTAGCTTACCGAGATATTAGGATGGAAGCTGGAGGGAAGAGACAGGTTAGTGCCGTATATCCATGTGGCATTACTGGCAATCGGCCTCAGCATCAGCTTATCAGGCACGGCGAAATGTATACTTACAGGGTCCCGAGCGGCCGATCGAGCATTCCCGCGGATCATCCGTCCCTTATCATAGCACGATTCTGTTTGTCATGGCGGCACTCGTACCCTATCGTGGGTTGCTAGCAAGCCATTGCCGAAGATAAGGGTCACACGCAACCGGAGATGCCAAAATCAACTACACGTCCCAACTCATTTATCTACCGTTGCGGTTAGAAAACGGAGGAATGCCGTTCTGGGGGGGCCATTGCTGGCTAGGGATCGAACTATGTATCCGCCTATGCTCTATTAGAGGAAGTTGGGGCAAAGGCTGAGATAAGGAAAGGGGAGATATGATTTGTTCAGAGCAATGATAATCGAATAGATCAAGAGTTGGAGGCATGCTAGGTAGCAGGCCCTGATATGATGATACCTATTATTGCTGCGCCGATTCAGCCGAACGAACATTCACTCGGATCAGTTGCAGCATACGTGTTATACTTTGTTTACTTTGTTTACTTTGTAGGTAGTGACGCAAGCTAGTCACATAACGTAAACAGAATATATCGGTGTACATCAGATGGCACTTACCTTACTATCTGTTAGGAGGTAAACTGCCTATTTCACTCGCCTCGGCTTTCTCTAGCTTAGCCGCTTAGCAGCTTAGGTTTTCGGAAAGTGGGGGGTCCACGTTATTGATAAGTGGATCTATCTAGATCAGATAAATTGGGAGCGAGGGTATCTACAAAACCTGCATCCTATGAAATATCTGGTTAGGTACTATCTACCTCGAGAATCCTTTCTCCGACGAACTTAAGTGGCACGAAAGAAATGAAGCCCGAGGTACGGCGGGATGGGCCATCCAGACATCGAGCAAATGCATCTCTTATTAATAGGCAGGTACACAAGGAAGACTGCGAAGCAGATAATAAGACGGTCCCCCCAAAGTATGTACTTTTTTGTCTTGCGGATAGGTTAGAATTCATCCGTGATATCACTACTGGGACGCCTGATTTTGGGTGTTTGGGCACTCTTCGGTCGGAATCAGGCTGGCGCACCTGGTAGATGAAGGAGTAAAAGGCCTGGCGTTTCATCGATGAATCTGGATTGTCGTATACATAGAACTGAATTGTCAGCCCTAGAGAAATACCAACCATATCGGTTGCAACCCTTAGTCAAACTCAAGCTATCTTGATTATACTGCCACTCTTACGCACTGCGTGTCTGTTGTTATTGCTTGTGGCATAACTTTGTTATAGAGGGTATGGTGCTAGTTGTAATTTATTCTACGAAGCCAATGTGAGACAATTTAATTGTGACTGGAAGCACGTGCCCGGTCGTAATGCTCTGCAACGTATGGGCAGTACCTTCGGTGAGAAAGTCAAAATATAAGACGTAGACAGTTGATATATTATAGCGAGCTCAGTGTCTAATCAGGTGCCTGAAAACAAATTCCTTCCCTTCCATGATGACTGATATTGTGGTAACACCTCGACACACATGATACTTGGTAGATAAATCAATACTTCTCTGATGCTTATATGAATGGAAAAGAAACCTGGATGGTGCCAGCTTGAGATATATGTTTTGTATCTCTGGTCCCCTGCGATACCCTACGTACCTGACAACACACCTATATTTTGATACTTACCCGCATACCTAGGGTAGGTAATGTCTGGTACCTACAGAATAAAAGCTTGATGGCGGGCTCTACCTGGGTAGGTATATGAATGAGGTATGTGAAGTGCGATCTATGGAAGCATATGTGCCAAGGCAAGTAAGTTAAGGACAGAACAATAATAAGATCAGCTGAACAGAATATTGTATGAGAATATTGAACGCTGCAAGGCTGAACAACCTGCAAATCTCGTTTTGTGGGTTTCCTGGAATACCTACAGCATGCTGCCGGCAAATAGGCAACCCCGCATTGTATGGTGGGATGATTTTGTAGGGCACAGCTGCACAGCAGTACGGCGTACATTGGTGTAAGGCAAGTAGAGCGGTACAGCTGAACTTGAAATCGATCTGAAGTTTATACTTGGCGGGGCTTTACAACCAAGTGTTTGATTCAATTGGCCCTATTGCTCTGGTAGTAGGTATGCTGTACTCCTGTGCAGTGAGTGCCTGCACCGGTGCTAGGTAGCTCGGTGACTGAACTGTGAAGAACCACTAGCCTTACGTACTTGGCAGGGACCTTGCCTACATCATCTATTATCTGTGCTTCCAACGCCTTTTTACACTTTCTACACCACTTGCAACGGCACCAGAAGGACTATCTATTGTGCTCCGGCAGTCACTGTCCGCTGTCAATAAGCTTTTCGAAAGGAAAACACCACATCCTAATTTCCCAATTGTTATCTTCAACATCGATTTGCCTGCCTTGGTCTTCGTATCAGGGCAGAGACCACCACCTTCCTACCCATGCCGGCCGAGGCTGATACACCGTATCCTTTTCACTACTTGGGGCGATCTATCCCTTAGCCTTGGCAGTGGTTACTACTCTAGATTTGCGGATGTAGTCACTGATCTACAATACAATCATTTTACTACGAGCTGTCCCGATGGACCGCCCACGAAAACGTATGTATAGTCCATTTCAACCAAGCCTTCTGACTCTTTGTGCTGACCATAATCAGGTGAGCTGCTGTCTCTAAACCAGCGTGCGTGGAATGGAGAGACGGGTACGTGGCCCCGCCTTTTGATACTTGTAGAAAAGCTAACAATGCCGCAGATATCTTGTCTGTCAGTCCTATTCTCGATTCTTCGCTCAAAAAGAACACCGCCTTCATCAAGCGACTGCGTACTGCTGTGTCACCCGCCACACAAAATACCTTCCTACAAGAGATTCGAACGCTCAGCCTAACCAAGTACCTCTCCGAAGTCGTGTCGGCATGTTATGAGGGCCTGTGCAGGGTCAAAACCCCCGGGGAAATCGATGCCGCCGTCGAGATCGTTAGCGCACTCCACCAACGATTTGGTCCCGCCGAATTCACCGAGTACCTAGGATGGTTGCTTGGAAAGGGGATGGCAACACCAGATAAAAGCCTTCTGAAGAGCCTGGCGCCCGAAGTGCGCGAGAAGGAAGAGAAGGATCGTCTAGTACGCCAGCGAGCGCTCCTTAGAGTGATTACTGAGCTTTGGCTTGTTGGTGTCCTACGGACCCTTGACGATGTGAAACCGGATGTTGCGACCCGCGGTCAGAATGGAAAGAATGCCGAGTTAAAGATCAAAGCGGCGAGCTCGACGAAGGGCGGTGGTGCCGAGCCATTCCCTTTGGAGGTCCTGAAGGACCTCCTGGGCCACGATAGAGAGCATGTGAACCTGCCTTTGTTGGTCATATTCGTGAAATCATTCAGCTGGGATATTCTGGGCGTCAAACCGGCAGGTTCTGACGGCCGCAAAACTGTCGAGGCCGACGGCGGCATCAGCAAGCCTGCTAAAAGTAGTACCGAAGAAACTGTGCCACACGACTCGGCTGACTCTGACGATCCTCCATTTGCGAGTGTGGAAATGCAAGAACGATTCAAGAACATTCTCAAGCGATATTTTGAGGATGTTAAGGCACATCTATTGCGTGACCAAAAGCACATTGTTGCCCAGAAAGGGCGCAACTCGGAAGCCTATGTCAAGTCCGGAGAAGTCTTTGAAGATCGCCAAGCAAATTTTGAGAAACAGCTCAAAGCCCAAGAGCGCTTGGCATCCAATGCGCAGGTCGTTGCCGATGCTATCGGTGCTGAGATGCCTGACTTGAAAGATTCCAGTGAAGGTTTCGCTAGCACCAATGGTTCCATTGGCCTGGTGAAAACTGGGGAATATCTTAGAGGTCAGAGCGAAGGTGCAGGAATCTGGGAAGACGAAGACGAGCGTCGTTTCTACGAGAATTTAGTTGATCTGAAAGGCAAAGTCCCTGGAATACTTCTAGAAGACGGCAAAAAGAAGAAAACAGACACAGATGAAGCAGTTGGCAAAAAAATTGACCCGACGGACGCGACGGATGGCGCCAAAGCTCCCGAGACAAATGATGATCAATCGACAGCCATTGCTAACAAGACCATTGGTGCACAAGTAGATGTTCTCCTCTCGAGGCTCCCTGAGCTCACAAGCAGGGAGTTGACAGACGAGACAGCCATCGAATTCTGTTTTCTAAACTCAAAAGCGTCACGAAACAGACTGATTAAGGGGCTAACCGAGGTACCAAAAGGCCGTACAGATCTTTTACCATTTTGGTCACGACTTGTTGCCACTCTGGGGAGATATATGGCCGACATCCCCAAAGGTGTTGTCGACTACCTGGACGCAGAATTTCGAAGCCTTCAGAGACGCAAGGAGAAGGATTTTCTTGGGCAGGTTCGACTTAGCAACATCAGATATCTGGCCGAGTTAACTAAGTTCGGCATTGTCCCCGAGCATGTCGTCTTTCACTGCTTGAAGGTCAGCCTTGATGACTTCTCCCGGATGAACATCGAGATCATCTGCAATCTCTTGGAGAACTGTGGGAGGTATCTGCTTCGTAACGCAGACACTTCGCCTCGTATGAGCACATTTCTAGAGACGCTCCAGCGTAAGAAATCTGTTCAGCATATTGGTCAGCCTGAGCGCATGCTCATCGAAAATGCGATCTACTATGTTGATCCTCCCGAGAGAGCATCCATACAGCAGAAGGAGCGCACCCCAACCGAACTGTTCATCCGAAAACTCGTCTATATGGATATGACAAAGCGCAATTACACCAAGATATTGAAGCAGATTCGTCGGCTCCACTGGGAAGAGCCTGAGGTATTTCTCCGTCGTTGAAGGTCTCGATGGTCAGCGACTGACAAGGTGAAATAGGTAGTGGCAATCCTCGCGAAGATATTCTCCAGGCCCGCCAAGGTTAAGTACGGCAGCATTCATATTCTCGCGATCCTCCTCAGCGCCATTTACCGATACCATCCCAAATTTGCGCTTAGGGTTATCGACAACGTAATTGAGTCTGTGACATTTGGACTGGAGCAGAACGACTTCAAGTATAACCAAAGACGCATCGCGGAGATGAAGTATCTCGGGGAACTATATAACTATAGAATGCTGGAACACCCTGTCATATTCGAGATTATGTACAAAATCCTGACCTTCGGCCATGGTCAGTTACCCGACAGAAGTTAGCATTGAAGCAGTTGACTGATGGGATACAGGTGGCGCGCCGGTTATTGGCCGTCTAAATCCTTTCGACATGCCTGATGACTTCTTCCGCATTCGACTCATTGCGACCATACTGGAGACCTGCGGCATATTCTTCAATCGAGGAGCGGCAGGCAAGAAGCTTGACTACTTCCTCTCGTTTCTGCAGGTCAGTTCTCTATATATTAATCGTCCAAACTCTTTCTAACCTGACTTCAGTACTATATTCACACGAAACAACCACTTCCAATGGATATCGAATTCATCGTCCAGGACACATACCTTCTTACTAGGCCGCAGTGGAAGTTGGCTACCAACTTGGAAGAAGCAACAAAGGCGTTCCAACTCGCAATCGCGCAAGATAATAAAAATTCTGGCGTCGAGAAGGCTCCAGATACAGACGACATGTCCGTCCATTCGTCTTCGGATGATGACGGCGTAGAGGGCGAAGGTGAAGTCGCTGACGCCGAAGCTGATAGTGACAGAGAATCAGAGCTTGGGGATGATGAATATGCCGGAGCTGATGATGACGGCGATGTAAGTTCCATTTACAGGTGCTTTTGGCTGCCTGCGTTGACAAACATCGGTAGGATGCCGATGAAATTCACGATCACTCTCAGTCTAGCAAAGGTTCGGATTCGGAAGAAGAGTCAATCGTAGTGACGAAGAAAGCCGAGGAGTTTGATCCAGAGGCCGAAGCAGAGTTCGACCGTGAGTTTGCAAAGATGATGGCTGAAAGCTTAGAATCCCGGAAGTTCGATCGAAAACCGTTCGATGTACCGCTGCCTGTTCGCTCAAAAGTCCGTGATCCGTCAATAAATGCAGATCCGGAAAAGCAGAATGGGGACAGCCTCCCCACGACTATGGCGTTTTCCCTCCTCACAAAGAAGGGCAACCGGCAACAAGCAAGTTAACCCTTCACCCGTCCGCGCCACACCGTTGCTAACGATTATAGACCCGTGACGTGGTTCTGCCTTCGGATTCGACTTTTGCCGTCGCCATGAGAAACCAACAGCAAGTTGAGCGCGAGGAGCAACAGCGCATCAAAAACTTAGTTCTCAATTACGATCTTCGCGAAAACGAAGAACTCGATGGTGATACTCTCCTGTCGTCCCTCAACCTCGGTCCAAATATTCACAGCTCAAAAACATCAGGTCACGATAAACCTCCCTACCACTCCAACCGGGGTGAAAGGCTCAATAGAGAGCGCGGCGGCCAGCGAGTCCGCAGACTGCAATTAAGTGACGTTGACTGGTATGCACGCACCCACAAAAGAAACAACAACAACAATAACAACAGTCGGGACTTGCGGCATGACCTTGAAGCCAAAGTTACGCCCCTCAGTGATACGCGTGATGGCGAAGACTCAAGGTTCAGTCGGCCACATCAAAGCATGTTTGGCAAGCGTCAATAGCATACAAACTTCTAGCGGCAGTCAAGGGACTATCCCGGCATTCATATTGTCGCTCTCATAATTCAGAAAGAAGCTGACATGGGACTCCTATAATTTAGGACCTGAGGTACCACACACCATCAGTTATGAGGAACAGAGGAATGCATACAAGGCTGCAGGGCAGATACTCGTGTCGTACGATTCGCCTCGGTATACGCCGCTCAGTGCATCGAACGCATACCCAAGACTCAAGAGCTCAGGACTGACAATTACCGGCTGGATTGAGAAGGCTTATATAGCCCTGCCCATGATAGGTAGACCAGGCCGCTGCAGATAGGCACAGTTTGCGTTGCGTTCCCTTTAATGTCTCCGTGTGCTGTAGTCTTGGGACCATCTACAGAGATAGACTCACGTCAGGGGATTTGCCAGACGGCACTCCCTGCCCGGGGTAGTGCTGTGGAGGTGAGTGCAGGCCAAACCGTTTCGAACGAGCGCCTTATGCTTTGGTCGCAACAACGCGAAGGGATGATGAACTGCAAGGAGATGTTTAAGATGGTTGAATTTGGTAAATCCACATCACGGCTACGGCTTTTGCAACAAGCAGAAGCAAGTTACTGAAAGACGGATCGACTTCATACTATTAAGTAGGTTACGTTGCAGTGGTCAGTTTATCTGAAGAGAAATTGAGACATGGATCGAGACATGGTGGTCCTTGGGGCCATAGCGTTGCTTTTGAGCTCTGAACGAGACTCCAGTAGTACTAGGAATCAGCTAGCAACCAACTAAGACACGTTCGTTTTGCGAATCCATTCCTATCCAATATGACTACGATATTAGCAGGATTGAGCGCTCTTTGTAGGCTTTACCTTACCGGGGTAGCCTACCTTAGATTCCTGAGCTAGGCCGACGTAGCAGTTCGATAAATGCATCTACATAATGTACCTAACCTAGGTGGTTACATATACACTAATAAGTACCTACACATATGTGTTCCAAACGAGCCATCGATGGCAGGGCAAGCTGAAAACTGTTTTCCCGCGGACTGCCGTAGAGGCAGGCGGGGTCAGCCGGGACGAGATGCTATAATGTTCTCGTCGCCCTGTCTTCTTTTATTAAGCGTCGTAAGACATCCTTAAGGCTTCCACCAAGTTCATGAGGCTATTGATCGGCTAACCTTCTAACTATGGACAGCCAGGCATGCGGGCGGCGTATCACTGTAGTCGGGTAAAACGGTTATATTACATTTTGTTTGGATAACAGAAGATGGATCTCGCCCTACTCGGCTGGCGAAATGTAACTCTGGGCGAGAAAGATTATTGCCCAGCAATTGTGCGATGTCACGCTGAAGCTGACGCGCGCATCATGGTTGGTAGTGGAGGGTGGTCTTGGCCTCTCCATCACCCGTCGCGATGATCTAGACGCCCCATGGCGATGTAGGCGTATACGAAAGAATGCGCCTTTCTGTAAGCGACGTCGCATCGTTCCTGAAGCGCAGCACCCGGAATCCCCAAGGAATGATGGCCATCACTTTTAATCTTTTTTCCTTACCTACCCAAAGTACATCAAACTTGCTAATAATCTCCTTCGTGAAATAAGTGTGGAAACACAACAATACAACGGGAGAAGGGGATACGGTAAAGATTCGTAAATGCAATGCTTATCTGTCGGTGAGCAGAACCAGCGCGTGTAAGTTACCCTACTTACAGTAGATTTTGGGTAGGCAGTCTTTGCTTGGGCCGTGTTTCCTTTTCTCCTTTTGTTGGCGAAAACGGCTAAGACAGCTGTTCGGCGACGATCTCGGCTTCTTGGGAGCCGTAGAAGCCGAATGACACCATCCTGTACAACACCTGCGCTGCTGTACAGCACAGCGAACTAAGATACCTACCTGCGGGGGCTACAGTACTTTCAGACCCAAACCCCTTGCTCGCTAAAGGAAGTAACTGCTGTTTGTCTGGGGTGTACTCCCAAACTAAGAACCATAAGACCCGGCAGTTTATTTCTTAGCGCCAGGCACAGCTCTTGGCGGAAGCTTCAGCGCTGGCACCTGAACAACCATCTGCTTCCCCTCCTTGCAATTTTTATGACAGCACATTATCGATTCGTATTTTCGACCCCAACTTGAGCAATACATACTCCAGCCACACACATCAGTACACCCGGACGGGTACTAGGTGGTCCTCTGACTTTATTCATTATTTGTGATTATGTACGGATTGCCTGCCCTTTTGAGTCATCATCGGAGCCAAAAACCTTAATATCAACCTCACGCTTACCCCCTCGTCGGGGACCGAGCCGCAGACAAACAGTTTAATTCAATGTCGTGGTGAAGGGAGATCTTTTGAGTCTTATTTATAGGTTCTGAATTTTGCCGGAGGTCTCCATAGCGACGCGTGTCACTCAACCCCAGAAGTTGGGAAGATCGTTGAAATGCTCACTCGATTCATAGCACTCTCATAGTACCTCATAGTACCTAACACACTCCACGCACGTTGGGGCTGCCCAAGATCCAAGAGCCGGGCCGCACTCCAGCACATCCTTCCAACTGCGATTGGCTCAAGCGGCTGTAGCCGTGATGCTGCTATATGAAATAATGCGGGCCTACAGACGGTGCACAACATACCGATGGATAGCACTGGCGGGAGCGATGTGTCGAAACAGCACGACAACTGGTTATACGTGTGCCCTTTCATTAAAAGAAATACTCATGCCGCGGGAAATCAAGGAACAAAATATTGCCACTTTTTAGGGCACGTGTCTGTGGCAGTGGTTCGCTGCCCATTTCCGTGAGCCGTCTGAATGACTGTCTCAACTGGGCCGTTCGTGCAGTATGTGAGCGGGCGGTTTTTATAGGTGCTCAGAGTTACTGTTCGAAACAGAAGTCAACCAAAAAACAAAAAAAAAAACCAGGACGCTTG
>Ga0247782_1000322_pt1 | contig 43731 bp, 38 predicted proteins | sample UWRJL019104C5_FD_179928 | JGI IMG/M metagenome (GOLD analysis project Ga0247782, IMG submission 179928) | Plant litter microbial communities from Arlington Agricultural Research Station in Wisconsin, United States - UWRJ-L019-104C-5 | ecosystem: Environmental > Terrestrial > Plant litter >...
TCGGGGAAAAGGCCCCCCCCCCCCCCCCCCCCCCCCCCCATCAGTTCGTTTGGCTGCTGCCCGTTGTTTACCCGTCTCTCGTTCTTACACCAACAGGCAGGCAATTTTTATACGAACCTACCTGATTTTTGTACTGCGAGGGTCCATTTGTACATACGCCCCGGCGCGCGCTAGCGCGAACTTTTCGGTGTTCGCCTTTTGGTCATTTTTAGACTCATCATTTCCACATCCTTAGATGGTCTATCTGGAAAGACAGGTATCTAGATAATTGTAGGCAGTAAGGCAGATCGAATAGATCATGCGTGAGTTGTAACAAACGTCACTGTTTTGGTCCGGTCACGTTGCCTGCCTAGGTACCTAACCCAGGCACCTATTGTCCATCTCTCTCTCCCTCAGTACAGGCAATAAGCAAGTAGGCAGGTAACCTATCTCGTTTATTTAGTTACCTGCTTCTTCGGTGCCGGATCGAGATTTGGGGACTGCGCTATTGTATGTAGATATCTTAGTATGTTGTGCCCCAGGTAAAGCTAAGCGCCCGGGGCAGGTAAGGTGAGGTGAGGTACCTGCCTATCATATCTGGTTTGAGGCTTCTGCTACGTGCTTGCTGCTGGTGCTGCTGGTGCTGCTGGTGCTGCTGCGCCGCACTGGTGCCTTAGCTTGGTCGTGTTTCCATGCATTCCATGCATATTCTCCTACTTACCCGATGCGGGTAGTTTGATTTGCGCAGTCTTATTCTTTTTTCGTTTCTTTTCCCCCTCTCAGCTCCCTCCTCTTCTTAATAGGTATATTTATTGTCTTTTCCTACCTTGTAAAAACCTTCTTCCCCCTTGCCGGTTCGGTTCGGCTCGTCTTGAGGACTTCAGCGTCTGGTATCTCTCTTTTTTTCCCCCTTAAATTTCGTGCCCTCATGGGTCCCGCAACCACCAGATAATTCCAAGTCTACTATGCAGGTTAGCGAATGGACATGTTTATAGTACGTACATACTATGTATGCATCCCGCTTTATACAGTACATGCGGCTGAAAGGATTTCTTGGAGACAAGATAGATGAGGCGAATTTCTTCTTTCTTCGTCTCTAACGAGTTAGCTGAGCCTTAGCCAAGGCAAGACGAGGCGAGACAGGGATCAAAGGGGAGAATAAGGAGAAAGGAGGGGAAAGTGATTGGAGGGATTGGAGGAAGGAATTTGGAGGGGATGAAGAGACATGGGGTGGGAAATGGCAATTCACTCGGGGAGCCGAAACGTGCTAGACGAACAACAGCATTGCCTTCTCAGAAAAACTTGAAGCTAGGGTCCATTAATTCATTCTTTTATATGTGGATGCATACCTGCATACGCATGGTCCATGTTTTGTCCTCAATCTCTATCAATGGGCGCTGAGGTGTAGAACGGGTAGACAAACAGACGTCCGGGACAGTCGGCCGCATGGAGAGTTGCCCCTGTCAGCTAGCTGGGAACAGGCTTTCTACCCAGAACTCGGAAATACACATACTGTGAAGTAGGCATACGTACGTAATAGCGAAACGGTCATCCGTCACCGCGGGCGCATGCTCGAGTCGGATGTGATTCTAATCAGCCCACCAGCCGTGCATTCGCGCTAGCACCGTAAGAGGTACGGTATAGGATTCATGTGCTTTCAGTTGGTAGTCTGCATGCGAGTTGCATGCAACAGACTTTTGATGTGGATAGATATACAACATACAGTAGATGCATGGCTGTCGATCGATCAAGCCGAATGACAACCCTCATATCTCTTGGACGAATAACGTAGATATGGCAGACACCCGGTATGCGAAATGGGTTACATCGTGTCCCCATTGTCTCCTTTTCAGCCTAGCACCGCCCACCTTGTGTTCGCCCTTCTTCCAGCTGCTTTCAGCTTGTACGCCTAATGACTATCACCTAATAATCAATCAACTAACGTAAACTAGCCAGCTAACTATTAGGGTAAGGCAAGGCAAGGGAGGACAAGATATGGCAAGGGCAAGAAAGTCATACTTCACGGATCCCCGTATGCAGGTAGGTAGTTTGTCGCGCGGAGTGTGTGCGCAAATAGAAAAAAACGGACGGACGGAGCGGACGGGGCGGGAGGGGCGGACGAACAGAAGACTGACAAAACAGGAATATCTGCCGGGTCCTACCGTGCCGCGACAGCACCACGTCCTGTCGATGCTGTGTTATGTTGCGCGATATCGAGATAAAGTAGTGTTACTGCTCGTCTCTTGACATACCGTCCCGTCCTCCCGAATGCCTCCTATTTCAGATGCGTACGGCACCTTGTTTGTTGGATAGCTGCAATTGGTATTGGTATCCAATTGCACTGTACGTAGACTCCAAATCCGAATCCGCCTTAGCAGAACCCAGCAGACATGCAGATCTGCAATGCAGTTCCAGAATTTAAAACTGCGTGCCTGAAATTGGGCCTGACTCGGACACCGATTGATACGAACGAGTCTGCCGTGGTCTGCTGCTAAGTAAAACAATACGTGGTCGCTCTTTGTTTCCTTGCCTCCATCAATCGTCGCCGCGGTGTCACTAGCGAATCTCAATATCATCAGCAGCATCATCGTCCAGTGAGAGCTATCAAGACGGTTGCTTCAACTGTCATCATGACTGCATACATTACCCGACTCATGTAGGTCATCCCCATCCGTCGCGACAGACGTGTCTCTCGGTTCACACTGCCCGAAAAAAGGGTGTCATTCATACGTGACTAGGAAAGGGAGGGTGCGCAGGCAGGCAATACCGAGATACGCAGACGGGGTTGTATTGTGTGCTACTGCTGCATGTAAGAAAGCAAGGAAACAGCACAGTGGAGATGATGACGATAGCGAATGGTGAATAATCAGTAATGAGAAGTGGAAGAATGGATGACTAGAGGTGTAGACCTCCATTATTTACAGTCAACCTTCTTCTTTCCCTCCTCTGCATGAGAGGTAGGTAGCATTGCTTTAGAAAGTAGTTACGACTGTCGTTTGCCAGTAAAGTGAAAGAGAATGGAAGAGGGGGAAGAAGAAGAGAGGGAAACAGATCGACATCAGCATCAGTGCATACAGTATCTACTAAGGTTCGTAGATAATACTATGTAGAATAGGGTAGGTGCAGCTGCAGGCATGTATGTAGGTATGTACTTTACTTACACAGTATGCCGTGTACATCTGTAGCCGTGTGTAGTAGACCTAAAACGCGTTAAGATGCTACAAGTCTACCCCTGCTTTCTGAGGGTTATCATAGCATAGCACGTGTCGAGTAGGGGTGCATTGCGCTCGCCCCTCTCGCCCCTCGTTGCTTTTGAAGCCCACATGGCTGCCTCGCAAAGACCCGAATCGGAAGGATGGGATCCAAAAGAGGGTTAGCGTACGGCATCAGTTCAGACCAGAAGAGGCAAACTCTATAAATAACATATTAAGTACTCATATTGGGGGTTTTATGAGGCATTATTGATTTATAGACCGTCAGATGATGGACGTATAACCATATTATGTATGACTTTTATTACATGTAGACGCGTGGCCAGGTAAGAATTATGGGTGCACGAAGGAGGTAGTATCTAATAGAATGGAAGCTCTGTCCCAGTGTAGTGGGATAGCAGGAAGTCCTGCGAGCGACTCTGGTCTTAATTCAAGCCATACTAAAAGGTGGGTAGCCAATAGGGGTTGGTTCTGGGCCCAGACACTCGGAAAATAATAGCTTACATACATGCTTACCGATACCGGGTTCCATCTACGTACCTATAAGTATCTTTGTAAGAAGCACTTACATGCGTGTACATATGTAGGCAAGGTAGTATGCGTTAGCAGGCGGATTTCGTACCTACATGCATAGTTAGGTACTGTGTACTGTATACCATGTGCAATGTTCAATGTGCCTGTCTAGGTATACGACGTATGTTTGTATGTATGCATGTAAGATCTTGAAGAGAGAAACGGTGATGCAATGCAGCATGCTAAATGAGAGCCGCAGGAATACATAGTCGCAAAAACCACCCCCTACCACACCGTCGGTTGGAGGCGGATCTACCGCTTGCGAGACAGGGTAGATGAGACACATATAACACAAAAGACAGCGCTGTAGGTACTTATGTAATTAAAGTATGAACAGAGTTCTTAGAAGCCCTGTCTTATACAGCACATCTCATATACCTACCCCAGCTGGCAAGACCAGGCAGGGCTCCTCTTCCTCCACCTCAGCTAGCCAGCCTAGCATCGCAAACCCAGCAAGATCAGAATAAGTCAGAAGACAGGGTTCCCGAGTTATTGACGCAGTATACTAGTATTTGACTCCGTCTGGTGTCCTATCAGGGTCAAGAAACTGTTCGAAAAGGGCAACGTTAGACGATACACTGTAGTATCGTGTTCCTGTTAACAAAACATGAGGCACTAGACAAGGTGCACTGTTTCCAAGGATATGCTGGGGTACTTCTGTGCCTACATGGAATTGAACAGAATACGAACATGCATAGTCACAAGTAAAGGCGGCTACGAGGACTAGGACTCGAGTGACGCTGGGAAAACATGAGTCCTTTACATGTCAGAATCGCCAGGGGGCCAGTCCAAGCGCCACGAGGGAAACAACATATAGTCAGCATCAGCGTATGCATACTGTATATTGTAGCAAAATGTCATACACCTTCTGTGAACAGCCAAGATGCAGGCCAAGTATTGTCGAAGTGTCGTGAGCCGGCCCTCACTTGCGAATAGCGTTTAGGCGTGAGAGAGTGCCAGTCACATCGTTCACGACGATCACCGCCACGATAGGTTTTCCTGTTACATTTGCCTCCATGACCTCAATCCTCCTATGCCCAAAGTATGCCTCAACGTTCACCGTTGGGGTGTGGAGACTAGCCGGCCCATACGTAACGAACATGTTTAAACACAGATAGGTATTTTACCTACCTTCCGCCCAGATCAGCAGTGGCTTGCTGCAAGGAAGATCCGGTGACAAGACATACCACCTCGTATCAATCAAAACGAAACAAGCGCGCGCGGGCGTTTGGTTGCATGGGCAAATTTCCCAACGGCATTCACGATGTCGTATCAAACACACCAAGACTCAGGGTGAGCGAAAGCAAGCAAAACCTACCCCGAAACATACTTAATATACACGACGCACGTAGCAAAATCGAAATACCAGACAAGATAAGACGCGATAAGGTCACAGTGTTTCCTGTCCGTCATGTCCCGTAGTAACATTCTACATAGGTATGCATGTACTGTCAAGTTATCATCAACATAACCTAGTCACTCAACATGGCCTGCGGCACATCAATAGCAACTGCCGGCTTAAGGGGCTGACCCAGCCTCAATCTGCAGAGGAAGTAGGGCGATTGCACGTGAACTCTCTCCTCACATATACACACGTACCTCTTTCCACAGTATAAGTTTCCTTAGGGTAAATGGTGAGGAGAGCCTAACCTAGCTAACTGAAGGCAAGGCGAGGTGAGGTGAGATTATAAGCAGGAAGCCAATAGACCCAAGAGATCTTACGCCTCCCACCGAACTCCCACCCTACTTCTCAGTCTCCCTCACTGCGATTAGATAAAAATAAAATACATATGTACACAGGTACCCCCTTACATGTCTATCTATCTGCCATGCCAGGGGTGATTGGCTAGGTGGCTGTCTCGCGACCTAACGCGCGTGTTTCTATCTATGGTATGTGTGTATGTAAGTCAAAGTTAAGCGCCCGCCCGCCCGCCTGGAAGACACCTAGGGAGGGAAAGAGAAAGAAAGACACGGGCGTGTACATATACACGCCAAGACAAGGTAAGGAAATATTTGTACCTACACATGGAGAAAGGCGTTATGTTGCGGCTTGCTCTCCGGCAAGGGAGAGAGGAAGCAAGAGAGGGCGCCACTGCCAAGGACATGCATGTGCAAAACAATATAGCGAAGAACAATAACGTGAACATCTGCCAGTGGCAATGCATGTAAATTTACAAATAAATAAATAGTAGGAGGTGCGTAGTATTCTAGTGTTATGTGAAACATCCCATCTATCTTGTGATGTGTATCTTCTTCTTGCCTGGCAGAGCAGAGCAGAGCAGGGCGAAAACTAGCCTACCAAGGTTGTGTGGGTGGTCGAGCGAGCAAGACTTGGAAATCGATGACCATCTACATCTGTATTTACTTCGCCCCTGTCTAACTAACCCAGATGTGACTACCTAACCTACCCAGTGGATATGTATGAAAATATGTAAGAAGTTAGTTTAGTTCACGCCCTCGCCTCTTTTTTGCGAAGCCCGGCATGTATTTATCTATCTCTAACTCCAGTCTATGCCGGACGTAGGACTGACCGACTGATTCTATAGGTTAGGTGGCTTGAGGCACCGGGGTCGGCACTCTCCTCTCTTCCGTCATGACCAAGCGTGCACCTCTCTTATGCAGGTCAGGACAAGCAGTGATAGAGCAATGTGTAACTAATTTTACCCCCTAAATTGGAGGAGCAGAAAAGGCGAGCGACTAACAAAACACCTTCGAGATATCGGAGAGAGGAAGGCGTGCGTGTACTAAGGTTATGTATATACCTGGGTTACGGGAGAGCCGTGTATTGCTCCGCGTAAGACTTTTTTTTCGGTAGGTAAACTTTCACTCGTTCATTAGTTTCTGGGATCTACATACCTACATACATGCGTAACAGCCTCGCAGGACCTCGTCTTCCGTCTTCCTTATCCTTCCCCTCCCTGTATACATATAGACACACCTAGTGCGCGGATCGCAGCTTCAACGGCAGAATCGAACCCGTGCACCTACAGTAAATAAATCATACCGTGACACCCTTATTCACCTCTAGATGACACGAGAAATAAGCAAAGCAAGCAAATCAAAAATACGCTCATACATAGATGAATGGAGGTTGAGTCCCTAAATAAACAAAGACTAGTCTGGTCTGGTCCGGTGTATCAGAGAGCAGCTCATCGGTGTCGAAGAGGGTAAAGATAACATAATTTTTCTATCTATTTGACTAATTGTAACCGTGTCAGATGTAACTCTGTCCCGGCACATGACTCCTCGGTCAGCTAAAACGCGGATCCCCAGTCACTCGGCTCATCATCATTAAACTTTGAGCCTCAACTGGAGGCCCACTAGGATCTTAACTCTACGCTACTCCAGACCTTACCAAACTATGAGTGTTTCTGGTGGGACATCAATAACACCCCCCCTGGCTAGGCAAGCAGGCAGGCTGGTAGGCAGACAAGCAAGCAGGGAAGATAAAACCCGATGTCATGGCACCGGAAGACCCCCCGCGCTCGCCCGCGCTGAAGTGAGTGGGCTTGATCTGATTCGAAGCTTATGAATAAATGACAATTGCTACTACATGACACAAATGCACTTCTCGGTAGGTGATAGACGCATGGGCTATCCATGCAAGCGAGTCAATACCATTTGATACCCCGGTTTATCATGTTCACATTTACATCGCAAACCCATCCATCAACCCTACTCTCCCTCGCTGCGCCCCCGACAGCTCTCTCCCTGTCTCTGAGTGCATAGATGTATGGATAGACAGATAGGCGCTTGGGAGGGCGGTACACCGACGGTATCTCGTTCCTCTCCCATGGGTAACGCGGAACAGAATGATCGGATCGCCCTGCAGCCTCGGAGTGGAATGAAGCACAGCAACACACAGCAACACACAGCAACACATGTATTTCATTTCCTTCTTTCTTCCCCGCTCATCCTGGGAAGACGAAATGGCTACCCGCTTCCCCGGTCTTCATCAGGCTGGGTTGGTTGGTTGGACAAGAGGCGCCTGAAATTCCTTATGCAGCCATAGACGTGACAGGCAAGGTAGCATTCAAAGTCGGCAGTTTCAGGTTTTTAAGCATATTTACTCTACTACTACTTACGTGGTTACGAAAAGCACTACAACACAAGAGCCGAAAAAGCTAATATCCTGGAGTTTACCAAGTGATACATACCCACGTCCTCCTTGCCGTCTTTTCTCTCCCTCCCTTCACTGCCACACTGTCACGCTGCCATGTTACCCTTCCCCTGTGTCTATTCCCCGATCCTTCTAAAGTTAAATTACCTTGTTACTTATAGAATTGCCTAGAACTGCAGTTGATAAACAACGTGCACAAGAAGTCTGCTTGCCTATCCCAGCCAGACGACAAACTCCGTTTATCTTGATAGTATACGAGATACATGTAGATAGCGTGTATGCAGATTCAACGACGAAAGCTGTACATACCACGTAGACAGTACACATGAGCACCTCCAAAGACTGAGGAAAGCCTGTCGGTACTAGGGACATACTGACCTCTGTCTCATTATTTGCCTAGATAGTTTAGAGATGGATACAAACAAAACTAACAACTTATCCCCATCGTACGAATAAACTTTGATTCCCCACTGGCAAATTTAGTGTTCTAGGTTAGTCAGTCAGTCAGTTCCTCGCGCTATCGCCAATTAATAGGGTAACTTGAACCAGTTCTCGCATTTTAAGAAAGAAAGGCAAGGCGCCTTTGTATGATGTAGAGGTGCAATTGTTGGTGTAGAAGTAACAGTTATCGGACTAGGCCCTCCCCCTTGGCAGGAGCACTTAAGTATACTGTAATCCTCGCGTTTCTCCCACACCTTCGACGGTCTGGTGGTCTAGTGGTATGATCCTCGCTTAGGGATAACCTTATGCAAAATGTGCGAGGGGCCCCGGGTTCAAATCCCGGTCAGACCCCTTTTTTTCCCCTAGAATCCCTCTTTACTTATAGAGAGGCACCTCTACCTAGTAGATAGACAGATGGGATATACCTAGGTTAGCTGGCTAGTTAGTTATTTGTTGATTTAGGTATAATTCACTTTTGCTGTTTGATTCTCCAACTTAACTGCTTTTGATCCAGATGGCTAGGGCCTTTGTATTAACTGACACGTCTGGTACAGACAGACGCGACACTACCTATCATCAATTCGTTAGTCGCATCTGCATTTTCGTAGCCGAAACAGAGCTGTCTGTCTAAACAGACACTGTGCCAAAGAGACACTCCCAGACGTCTCCTTTATCTACAGCCTCTCCCTCTTCGCTCTTGCTCATCAAGTTGGCACTGCCAGCCTGTTCCAACTCTCGCGAATTCGCGGCTTCTAGGACGGCGGCCTCTAGCTCGTTGGTATTTGGGTTCGCCACATCTCCTATGTGCGCCAGACGCCGTCTCTCGGAAAGTGCGTAGATATTCTCTTCCACGGTCTCTTCAGCAAGATAGAGCCACACGGTGGTCTTGTGCTCCTGGCCAATTCTGTCCACTCTAGCGATTGCCTGAAGCTCTAGAGCCGTGTTGAGCAGCGGCTCGCAGAGAAAAACGTGACTGGCATTGACCAAGTTGAGGCCGCTAGAATGGGATTTAGCGTCCATCAACAGGCACTCGGTGCCGGGGTCATCCCTGAACCTTTGGATCTCGTATGCCTTATTGGACGACTGCGTGAAAGCTGCACAGCCAATGCGATGTCTGACCAGAGCTTGGTGGAGAATGGATAGGAAAGCCCGGAACTGGGAGAAGATGATAGACTTTGCCCCAGGATCTTCCTCTCGCAACCAAAGAAGATGTTTGATTAGAGTGTCCACCTTCGTCGAATAGGAGGGGCCTTCCAGCTTGATGTTCTGGATGGCGCGAAGTTTTGCTTCACTGAAATCAGAGTATATCCCTGTTCTCCTCGACCTTTCCTGTGAAAGAGGATGGTGGGGTTCATTGAGCGGCCCTTGACGAATCTTCAAGGCGGGCTGATTCCGCTGAAATTCACTGAGCATCCCTACTGTCTGATGCACTCTACAAAGCGGGCATCTGTGTTTAGATCTCAACCAAGACACAATGCATTCCTTGCAGAAGGTGTGTCCGCACGTTGTTATGGTGCCTTCTATGAAGTCTTGCAGACAGATGTTACATGGATCTCGGGCGCTCGTGTCTTCCTCCTTTATATGAAGAACTAATTCGCTCTCAGTTAGTGTAAAAGAAAATCTCAATTACGAGAAGGGTGGGGGCCGCTTACGATGACGGTGGTTAGCCTCTAAAAAGCTGATGCCTTGCTTCTGCGTGCGTTCTTTTTCGAGGCTCTCATACCACGTCCTCTCTCGTTGGTTGTAACCTATATCTATCGGGGCCAGGTTGTCGGATATCGTCTGGAGCTGTCGATAGAAGTCTACACGAGCATTCATAGCGGATGTGAAAAAATCCAAGTCCCTCTCAAGACTGAGAACAGCCTTGCTTTGCTTGTTCAAGAGATCCTGCGTAGCCCTGAGATGCGTAGTGACGACCTCCAGCTCAAGTCGAGCTCGGTTATTGCCTCCAGAAGCATCGTGGCGTAATTTTGTCGAAAGTACCCTGAGACTTGCGATAATTCCGCGGAGCGAAGCCCCCGGAGGGGCGAGTTTCACATCTTGCCGTAGCTGCAGCAATTCCAACAACAGTTCTGGCGCGTGCCCTTCACCAGCTCTCGCCATTCTTTCGGCAATAATTATCTCGTGACTAATACGCTCGTTTGCCAAGCCACCGAGCGCTTCTTGTCGGTCTCCAATAACAGCACGTAGCGCTTGGGTATATACCATCAAGTGGTCTTGAACCTTGGTGGAATCCTCGTATTCATCGCCGGTCACCTCATCTGCCTTTTCCGCGTCCACGAGGGGCTTAAGCAGCAGCTGAATGACATGTTCTCGCCAATCATCGATGACGTCCGCTTGATCATTTAGGCTTGCCCCAAGGCTCTCCAGATCGTCTACAATATTCCCGCTTTCTATGCCACGCAGGTCCAACGTGATGATCTCGGGTATTTCCACGAAAGATTGGGCGTCCGCGAGCGTTTTAAGTTTATCCATCAACCTTGAAGCCTTGGTTAATGGGTCCTGGAGTATTTCCCTTCGAAGTGCCTTGGCTAGTTCGTAGCCCTCGACTTCACGTTGCTCAAGCTGCTTATATTCGTCCGAGTTTGGAATGGTCATATCCTCATTGGACTTGATCTGATAAAGGGCACTGGCAATCAAAAACCGTGCCCTGTGTTCCGCTTCAAGGAGCATCCGCAGCTTCCGACGGCACTCACCGACCTTTGTTGTCTCCAGTGCTTCTTCATCCTCGATTTTCTCAGCGGCGATCGTACTGTTTGCCGACTTTTCTTGCTCTTTGCGGGCTCGCTCTTGGCGAGCAAGCTCTAGTGCTGCCTGCAACTCATTACGAGCATCCCTTATGCTCGGCTCCATCTCTACCAGTACTTCCTCCCAAACAGGAAGTGCGTCCCTGACCCTTGGAGTGTTATCCAGTAACTGGCCTCTCGTTGTCTTACCATTCCAATAATTCCGTTGAGCGGTCCTGATATCTGCGTCTGACCGCTCTATCATAGCATCTAGGTGTTCTGTTAACGTCCGGTAAACTGCAACCCGCGTGTTGACAGAGCCTAGTTCTGGGTGAAGTATTGTCTGCCTGAGATTTGCAAGCGCCTTTTTCATGGAGTCTATGACAGAGGGGTTGTCAGGATCCCACCCTGCGGCTAAAGGGATTCCTTCCTCGCTTAATCCAGCTTTTGCAAGAAGTGCCTTGAGTTGCGACTGGTAATGGTGACGTTCAATTGATGTGAAGGGCATTGTGACCACGTAGCGGCTCTGTGATGGGAGCTTTAACTCATCGCGGACTGCTCTTTTAGAATGACGAAGGGATAATTTGCTAAATAAAGGGCTGAACAAAGTAGGATGGGTGTTGAGCAAGGCCTTCCACACAAATGGCAAGGACGCAAACGGCTCGTAACGGAGAAATAGCAACAGGCCCCAGAGATCGTTGAGATCGTCTTTTACTGGTGTACCCGTGACTGCCCAAGCATTGACTCGAGGGATCGAACGGGCTACTGTAGCTGCGCTGCTGACCCCAGAATCGATCTGCTGTGCTTCATCGAGACATACACGCCACCAGTTAAGCTCGACTAGAGGGGAAGTATACCGCTCATGCTGTCTTTCGTACCGCATGGCTCGCTCCGGAGCGGGTCGGGCGTAATGAATCTCGGCCTGAAGCACATTGTAAGTTGTGATGACAACATCGCAAGTCGCAAGTTTGGAGGCGAACTTGGATGTCAGATTTCCATTCCATCTCTCCTCGTTAAACATCTTGTCCCTGGACCAAACCTTCATGCCTGGATACTTCAAGACTAGAAGCTGAGGCGCGTGTTTCTTAAACTCGGAAATCCATTGGTTCTGTAAGGTGTCTGGAGTGACAATTAGGGTTGCGCCGGTGGCATGCCCCTGTTCGCCATCATGTGCATCTGCCTCACTCGGGGTATTATCTCGTCTGTGTGCCAGAATCAGCGAGATCATCTCAACTGTTTTACCTAGCCCCATTTCTTCAGCAAGAATCCCGCCACGTAAGGTGTTTTCGCTTTCCTGAAAAGGGGTAACATCACGAGTCACAATGTGATATAAATCGCTCACGTAGTACGGTCGTCCCTTTGCATCGCTGAGAGGCCTGAAGGAAAGTGGGAGGTCCGATCCAGGCGCCCAATCGTATGCTGCGAGCTGAAGCTCCCCACCTAGGTCGGCGTTGGAATATTTAACCCCTTCCTTCATTAAGAGCCACTGCAATGCTCTGCGCTGGAACGGATAAAGTGACGTGTCTAGGCCTGGGATTGAGACGTTACGCAAATCCTTGAAATCATCTTGATTTGGGATAAATGCAGCCTCATAGAATGCCTGCGACTTAAGGGGGGCATTATCGTCGGCGAGAAATGGTTCTGGCTCGTTGTTTTCAAGCACCTTGAGGACTCGCTCGCTCAGGTTTCTTTGCCTAGTGTTACGTAGTGTGTGTACTGCGGGATTCCAGTTGATATCGAAGCTGAAACTCATGTGGTGCATGCCATCTTTCTCCTGAACAGTGATAGTGGCTAGCGCTGTCAAAGCACCCTCTTCGGTTTTGTCTTCTCGACTATGGCTCAGGACTGCCACAGCTGCTTGAGTGGCTTCTGAAAGATCATGGTCGAGGTACAAGGTAGAATAGAACAGATCGCATCGGGCACTAGCCTTGGATCGAATGACAAGACCATCTTGGTCTAAGCTGAATGTGAAATAACTGCTAGCATCCTCGCAAGTTATCCGGCTAGCGGCTAAGTCTTTTTGTTTGCTAGGCCGGGATACAGTGAAAGCCTCATGAAGTACGGGGATTGACTCTATAAGTTGAAGTCGGCGACGTTTTGACGACGACGCTTTGCCATCGTCTGTACTAGTTTGCGCACTAGTTTGCGCACTAGTTTGCGTCTCTGTTGCTAGCTTGTGTAAGGTCTCAAGCAGAATCCTCGGAAATGGCTCTTCAATACCTACTACGTTAGCACACTTTGTAGCCACGGTTCACTAGTAATGTGCGGCTGGTTACAGACCGTTGCACTGGCTTTCAGTTACAGTTTCTTCAGCCTGGATGCCAGAACGTCTGGCCGCCCGTTTTGTCATTTTCAAATATGCTGCAACTTGTTACTTGCGATAAAAGAGCGACTGTGTGGTGTCACATTGTCTTGCACAGATGAGACCAAATCCCTGAGAGTCTAAACACCTATGAGGATGAGTCAAAGTAAGGGAAGGGAAGGTCGCCGAGGGGCAGTAACAGGCATGCTTATATGCCTGCAACAGTACAGCAGCCTACTGCTTCGAAGTTCACACTGGTAAGCTATCAGTAGGTACTTAAGATAATATGGGTACCAATGCCCTACCGTTACAAGACGCGTCCACCTACGAATTGGCGTGTCAAATCCATTAGGATCCCAATTGGGCAAATCACCAGTGGATACCCCCAGATAGGTGCCTCGTCAGTGCCCAAAGAGGTACACGCCCGTACTACATGTATACCTGGTAGTCTAAGAGGCACATACCGGTACTTTGAGTAGGTGCTCTTGAGACCAGGCCCCACCCGCACCGGGAATGGAACTTGAGAGTTTTTGAAGTCGGAGTTTATGAAATTCCTTCACCGATCTCCAATCTAGAGCTCAATTGAACTTTTTGGTACGTGATTAAAGATCAACGGCAAGACTCATGATAAGAGTCGACTCATGCGCATCCACTCGCAATATTGAATAGCAGTAATACCACGATGCATATGAGTTTCAATCGGTATCCGAGAATAATATAGACACTCCCAAAACATGGCGAGCATGAAGGTAAGCGGCCTGTCCCAAAATCTACTCGACATCTAAATATGCAAACATTTATATACATCCATGCATACACATAACCAAGCTCAATTGGCTAACTCGAGCCCTTCTATCTTGACAGCCACTCCTTCGACCGCAGCACTTGCGCAGCGCCTTCTCCTGTCCCTCTACCTCCCGATCTCTCCCCGTAACACAAGCATCCTTCTTCCAGTCCATAATACAGTCGAGCACGCGCGCGGCCTCATCGACGGCGACAACGTCGACCCCGAAACTACCACAAGTGCCGCCGCCGACGCCCTTCGTTCCCGACGTGCCGACTTTCCTCTCGGTCATCGGGCGTGACCTGAAGCAACACGCGTCTAAGATCCCGGACTGGGAGGCGCTCTTCACGCTGACGTCCGAGCAGCTGCGCGAGCTGGGCGTCGAGCCTCCTCGCTCGCGCAAGTATCTCCTGCGGTGGCGGCAGCGCTTCCGGGAGGGCCAGTACGGCATAGGCGGCGACCTGAAGCATGTCGAGAACGGCGTGGCCGAGCTGCGCGTCGTCGAGGCCGACCCTACCACCGTTTCCCCCTCCGAGATGCCTCGCAAGTTCGTCGTCAACGTCCCCGTCGGCCGCTCCGTCAAGGACTGCGAGCCTGAGGAGCTGTCCCGCGTCACCGGTTACCACGTCGAGGGTGCCAAGACCATCGTCGGCCCGTATGTGAAGCCGGTGAAGGGCGGAGGTGCCCGTATTAGTGTCAGTGAGGGCATGTGGGAAGACCGCCGGGGCCGTAAGATCGACGGTGGTGAGCGCAGACGGACCGAAGTCCGGTATAAGAGGCGCGTTGCTGAGCGCAGGGAGGCTCGCGAGCGTGGCGAACTATGATATAAACGACAGGCATAGGTTAGAGCGAAGTGTCATAGGCGCATTCACTTGTACAGAATTTGTACCATATTATACAGACTCATGTAAAATATACCAGATGGAGCCCATCCCTGTATTGAATGAGGCAGCCAGGTAATCTAAAAACCCCAAATGAGCCCTCCAGTTTTCCCGAATGTCTGTCTCCGCGACATTATGTAACGCCAACGCCACCACAAATGCCCATTGCCAATAATTTTCACAAATCTATGGTCCATTTTTACTTTGCAGCGCCGAAATCTAATTTTCGCGCAACCTTGTTGCCTCTGTCCTCGTCTGTTACGCCCGGCTGTCTCTTTAGGCCAGCGCCAACTTTGTCCTGGCTGCTAGATTTCTTGGGTAGATCCTTCTTCCGTGTTGGTCGCGGGTCTTTGTGCCACCAGTCGTGCTTCAACATGTCGCTTGCAGTAATCCGCTTCTTGGGGTCTAGAATAAGAGTTCTCATCAGGAGATCAACACCATCGACTCCCAAAGTTCCAAACATAGCCATATAATGGTCTTTTCCTCGTAAGGGCACGACCTCTTTCTCAACTGTGTAGCCAGGAAGCTTCGTGACTCCAGGCCAATTCTCCTCGGTTGGGGTTCCTATCGCCCGACATATGAGCCGTATCTGGTGCATCTCAGAGTCACCAGCGATGTACGGTGCCCGAATCACGAGCTCAGCGAGGACCAAGCCCACGGACCAGATATCTACAGCGCCGGAATAGTGCTGTGCACCGTACAGAAGCTCTGGCGGTCTGTACCAGCGGGTGATGACGTTAGATGTCATAGGTCGATAGGGATCAGAAAAGCTTCTAGCTAGACCAAAATCGGCCAGTTTGACCTCTCCATCAGCGGCAATCAACAAATTGTTAGGTTTTATATCACGATGCAGTACAAAATTCTCGTGGCAGAACCAGACGGCGCGCGTCAACATGCCCATCCATGCTTTGATATCAGCAGCGCCGTATCGTATATTTTCAGTGTCACGGATGAGCATCTCGAGGTCGCCGAGGGGAAGATACTCGAGAACGAGATTGAGATTTTGATCTTTTGAAGAGAAGACCGAGTGTAGAGTGACAATGTTCGGGTGGGAGAGCTCTTGCAGGTGTTTGATCTCGCGAACCGCATCGGGCGCCATTCCTTCGGTGTACTCCTTCTGAATTTTGATCTTTTTTATGGCCACGAAATGCGAGGGGTCGCTTCGTAAGAAACCGAGGTAGACATTAGCGTATGTTCCTTCACCCAGCTTCTTCCCTACAAAACATAACGTTAGGCTCAACGGACACATCAAACTAAGCCGCGACAGTCTTCACGAACCTTTTACGTATTTGCGTTTCTCTTCCTCATTCAATTGTTCGGCGAGGTCAAGAGCAGTAGACTGCACAGCAGCCATAGCATTCGGCACCACCTGAGTCGCAAGAGGTGTCCCATTCGAAGAGGCCTGGGCAGAGGCCTGAGCTGATGCTGCATTCTTGAGTGGCGAGGATACTGCTCTGGTATTCCGGATGGCATCGGTAGGATGCATAACCAGCGGAGAGACCGCCATCCCTCCGGTGCCGAGGCGATAATCAAGCTTGGGTTGCGTTGATGTGTTTCCTGTTTAGCTAAGAGGGGCAAGGCTAGGAACAGAATACACAAGGCTGGCGGTTCTTGTTGTCTCTTTGTCAGCCTATTCCGTCAGGGTCCGGAGGTCTGGAAACTGACCCGCTGAAAAAACTTTAGTGCCTAGGTAGGTAGGTTAGGCCTGTTTCAGGGTATAAACTTGGTGCCTTGGCATTCATTAGACCTGTCTCATTTGATGACGTCAGAACGTTCTGGCCAGACAATCGGCCTCGTTATTGTAAACAATGCTCAATTATGCCGTACCTAGGCATGTTTGAAGTACACTATCCCACTCTACGTACAGCGTCAGGTAGGACATCAAGGTGATAATTTTTTGATATTTTATCACTCGGAGGCGAGTAACGGTCTGTTGCGACTACTGTCAAGAAATTCAGTAAATTATTACAAGCATATGTATAGTATGCCGTACTTGAAGTGGCTTAGCCCAAAGGTGTGTTGTCATTATATCATAAGCCGGAGTACCCAAATTCCTAACTCCAGGGGTCTTGGCCGTGAAGTCATAGGTCGGAGAGACGATCAGATGTCGGGATGTTGGAACAACCCGAGCTCGACGGTTCTTTTCTTTTCTTCTTTTTCTAGAAACCAGAAATTATGACATATTTCTGTCTAATTCCCACTTTCATTTCTATTCCAGTTACGACCTACATATGACTTTCTCTTTATTTACAGGACTAATAAAAAGGTAGTGCGATCGTGAAGCTTGCAGTCTCCATTCCGCTCTAATCGCAAACCCTGCATCATCCGCCCTAATATTAACTGTTTATTCCTCTTTCTCAGGCGCATACATACTTTCATCGGTCATTCCCAGGTAGATTAGACTTTGGGCCGTCATGAAGTTTACTTCATACTGGGTAAGTTTGCTGTGAATATGTGTATAAAACACATGACAGAAGCAATTCATGAGCGATCTGTCTCTAACAATCAAGACAATGTTTAGATCTTCCCGATACTGTCGGGCCTCATCTGGCTAGGCACGCTATTAGGTCTACTTCTCTACTGGGTTATAGACACTCACGAGACGAAATATGCATCCATGCAGGGAGACCAGACAATAGCATACATTTCCGACGTTGGTGCTGCGGAACTAAAGCCGCTCTTCGTGGTTGGTTGTGTTTTAACGACCGTCTTCCTCGACATATCCTTCATATGCGACCGTCTCCTGCGCCACAAGGGTGTCCTGGTACCGAATACGTCGACCGGCGAAAAGATTCTGAGCGGACTCTGCATCTTCTTCGCCTTTGTCGGCACAATCGGGTTGACCTTCTTATCTGGCTTCGACACCGCGCACTATCCGAAGCTCCACGATATCTTCCTACTGCTCTTCATCGCCGGATATCTACTTTCCGCCGTCTTCATCTGCTGGGAGTTTCAGCGCCTCGCTAAGAGTAAGCAGAGCAAAATAAGCCGACATGTCCTGCGCAGAATAACGCTAACCAATCTCCGTGAAAACAGAGAACCGTCAACACCGTATTCTCGAACTTTCCTTCTACGTGAAGCTAGCCTTCATAGTAGTAGAGCTAGCGCTAGCGATCGCCTTCGTCGTGAACAACTTCCGGGGCAACTTCAACGTAGCCGCTATCATCGAGTGGGTCGTGGCCGCCGTCTTCAGCTTCTACGTCTTCTCCTTCGCCATTGACCTGTGGCCCGCTGTCGCGACCCGCCGCGGGCACGGGCCTAGCAGCCGGTACCACCTGGAGCGTGGCATGACAACGAGCGAGATGGAGGAGGCTGTCCGGACCGGAGACTACGCCGACGCTGCCGCGCTGCCTAGGGGAACCCACGATAGCGACCGCACACTCACTGATGGCCACCAACCCACCGTCGTACCCGCCGCTGCGACCGCCGCACCGCCCGGCCACAAGCCGTACAGAGCTCATGCAGATAATTTCTAGAGGGAAAATGATGCGCGGTGTTCTCCCCATTGCCACAGCCTGGGATGGTGTGTTGGACGGACGTATGTCGGGTGTACTGGTAGTTAATGTCATCATGATCATGCTGTATATTTACGTTGGCCCTCGAAGACGAGCGGGAAAATATGAGTTGAAATGGAGCGAGACGTAGCATTATTTGTATCGGCGTTCGAGGTAATCATTGTTAGACGTCGGGATTACAGAATATACCTATTGGGAAATAAGGAGAGGCTACTAAATAATAGATGTAGAGCTACAGTTTTTTCTTTCGTTGACGTAATGACATCCTATGTAAAGTCCCATGTTAATTTGTGTCCTTTTAGCTTGATTGTTCCTTTCTCCTCTGTCCCCTAAAAGACTACGGACTATATGCTTAACTTGTAAAAAAAAAAATTATAATAAAAGGAAACTTGCGATTTAGCGTAAAAATATTGACATAAATTCATGGAAGAAAGTCGACAGGGAGCTTGCACCAGTATCCTTGTATTTTCCGGTATCCTCGCGTTAATTTCATGTGAACTACATACGCCGTAAACGCTAGCAATGTAGAGAACGAGGTGAATCCTGTCGAGGGCCCCAGGACTTTATCGTAAACCATGACCTCACGATTATAACCCAAACTCCAGTGTTCACAACCCGAGAGGCCCTCCCATTCTTGTGCCAAAAACCTCCGATGTAACTCGCAGAAATGGCCGCCAGGGCCCAGTTTGTTAAAGGCCTGCTTATACTTAGTCGAGAATCTCGCGGAAACGGGAATCTCTGGTCGGGCTGGGGCTATGAGCCGTCATATACTTCATGATAGGACTGGGTGGCGTAATTTCTGTCGCAGGTACCTGCCCCCTCGACCCGGCCTGGAATGTTTTCGCTGCTGTTGCCTGCGCCGTCGCCTATGCTGTTGCTTATGCTGCTCGGAGGAGATACTGTGTGGGGGTCACTGTTCAGCTGCGACGGAACGGTATTCGAGTTCCTACCGGCCAGGGCGACCGCTCGCTCACTAGCGCTATGATTGTCAAGGCTAGGACTATCTTCGTCTCTTTCAATAGCTATCATGGCGATGCCCCCAACAAAGCTAGTCTCGCCCCTCCTTTGCTCCCCATCGAGTTGTCTAGGCGCTCGCAAAAAGCGAGATTTCAGCCACGCCTTGACTCTCCCTGGAGGAGATTTATCTCTGGGAAGTTTTTCCCCTTCCGGAGCCATTTGATCCTCTTGATTGTTTATTAGTGAGGTGCCGGCCTGCTGGCTACTATCGAGTGTCGGTACGATGTCTCTTGCGAATTCTGGGGCTTCCCTCGATGTGCGGTAGTCCTCTAGAGACCTGGCCCTTTCGGCGCGGACGGGCCTTTCCCGTTCCGCTTTCCTCTCTTCTGCTTTTCTTTCTTTTTGCTCTTGTTTGCATCGCTCTGACATCCGCGTGTTAGCTCACGTATACATATACGAATACCGACAAGGTTTTGATCTGCAGAAGGACTTACGCTTAAGCTTTTTCTCGTAGTCGTGGATCTCCTTCTGCCGAGCTTTCTCGGCGTCGCGCTCCTCCTTCTTTCGTTCAACCTCCAGGCGTAGTTCTGACTGCCTTGCACGTTCTAGCTCTGCCTTCTGGTTTATCTCGTCAAGGATAGGCTGGATTCTGCGGGCAGCAATCGCGTTGACGTCCTCTTGATCCATGTATTTCCCGGAACCGATATCAACCTTTTCAGGTTGCGGGATTCCCCGCGGTTGAGTCCGAGAGTGTGCTATGGCGCGGGCTTTGAGTTCCCATTGTGTTAGAGTAGAGGGCGGCATCATGCCGGTCTCGTTCGCGATCTTCTCGTCCATCCCTTTAAGCCTCTCGTGTACATTGCGCTGAGCTGCTGCGAGCAGGGATTCCTGGTCCTGCTGTTGCTTTTGCTCGTCAACCTCGGAAAGTCGATTCGAAAAGAGAGACATTTGTTTTCTGATCTGCTGCGACCTCCTCTGATCTTCAATGACCGCACCGTCACTAGATGCTCTCCTCCTAAGTTTCCCCGTGACCGAGAATCGCCGTGCCAGTGGTTTCGTTCCGTAATAATCTTGAAGATCCCTGTTCTGCATGTTTTCTTGTTGCATCTTGGCCAGTCGGGCCTGAGCCTGTTTGTAAGCTGCGTCTTGTAGTGTAGTAAGCTGGGCAGGCTGTCTATCATCACTAACGCTACTGGACACCTCTAAATCATCCCGCGGTGATGTCTTGTCCGTGTGGCTTTTCTTGGCTTCGATCATCTTCTGCTGCTGGTTGTACATCTTTTTGGCCATGGCCACAGCAGACGCATGCAGCACATCCGCTCGCCTCTGCTCGTCGACTTCAGGCTTGACAGGGGGTCTAGAGGTGAACATCTGTCTGTTCATGGTAGTATACGGGATAGCGCCCGCTTCTAGAGAATGAGTAGGTGACAGCGCTGGGCGGTGGGCTCGATAGGCGGCGCTCAAGGCATTAGCAGCCGCGTTCGCCTCGTCCGGGTATGACTCCCGTGGTATCGGCGCCGATTCTGCCCTCTGGCGCCTAGCCACCGCACCCTTTGCGGCTATCAACGACTTATGACGCTCCAGTGTGCCTATATGAACGGTACGCGTGTTGGCGCGGTTTGACTTGAAGGCTAGGGTAGCAGCTAACATACCATCATCGGTGGGTGCAGGCTTCCTTGAATTGTGGGTGGTAGCGGATTGCGCAGCAAGGAGGGCAGCTTTCGCGCCATCGCTACTCGCTACAGGCTCTCTTGGGGACATAAATTTGTGATCTTCGGCCATGGTAGCAGCTGTTGAGGCAACAGCCGACGTTCCCGGTCTCCAAGCCGCTGGTGAGTTCTTGTTAGCCCAACCCAGCGTCGCAGCTGCGCTGGCGGCGGAACCCTTAGCATCAAGGCCGATGGAAGGAAAGCTCGGAAGGTCCCGAGGTTTGGCATAAACAAGTCGCCCCGAATGAGCTGGGATTTCATAAGCAACACACTCCAGACAGGCACAGAAAAGGAAAAATGCAAAGAGGCTGTGTCGCGTGAAGATGCCTAAAGCTTACAACGTACCTATTGGCTGGCTATGAGTGTCGTCATGGCACAGCTGTTGTTGCTCTTGTTGTTGTTGTGCGGTGTGATGCTTATTGGCTGACACCTGCATCTTTAGCATGGTCTTGGCCTGTAGCAGACGAGCAGTGTCTATGCGGTTTTCCTAATTTATCAAGCCAGGATAGACCCAGCGCTGCCTAATTTGTTTGTTAAGCAGGGAGGTACTGCTGTAAACAGCCAGGCATGCGGTAGGATCGGCGGGATTCCAGGTTCCGGGGCTTTGGAGCTGCGCAAGACTGTTGGGAGAATGGATGAGTAGGTAAGTAGGTAGGTAAGGGTGAAGAGAAAATGTAGATAATAATGATACTAACTGAATGAATAATTGTAGTCGCGTGTAACCCAACAGGTGAACGAGGAAATAAATGATTCACTTTAAGTACTACGGTTGTTCACATCAAGCGTTGATGATGATGTGATGGTCGCGATAAAGAATGGTTGCTCTGACGCTGATCTGATGTTGGTAACGCGTGGGTAAAGGAAACAGTACCACGGTAAGGTTAGGCAGGTATGTATGTAGGTCCTGGGGACCATGCAGTAGACAAAGGCAGGTATGGTGATGGTATCCTTTAGGAGCGTCGCACCAACCGGCGCCGCCACTTATTAACTGTTCACTCAAGTCGCAAGTGCAGCGCGGGTGGCGATGCGTATTGGCTCTGAAGGACAACAAGATAGGTATGTCGGCCGCGAACCTCAGCAGAAATACTTGTTAACAGAGGAACTTCTCATTACTGCTGATGATGTCGTTGTCTATCTACCTACCCAAAGGTAGCTCTGATCTAAAATACGTGCTAGCCCCATCCTTCCTAAGGCCAGGTCCGGCCAGGTTGAGGTAGGACATTAGATGCACTCGCAATAATCGATCACTTGGTGACATTGCTAACTGTCTGCGTCATGTATTTCTCTTTCAGGGCTCTTCGGGGTCTACTGACGTCATTATTTGACAACACCATTCGTGATTAGGAAAGCTGCTAATTAAAGCCACTCGACGTTCATTGGATCTCGCCCACCTGGGGCAGTAACAGGTAGGTAAGTACTTTTTCTCATATCTGCTAGCTCAATTGTCCCATTTAGGTCCTCCTCGGTAGGAAGTCAATAGGTATCTGGGCGGACGGGAATACAAATCCACTATATACCCGAATATCTCGGCTGAAGGTTGACTTCACAAGTAAAAGGGCCTCCTCGCATCTACTGGTAGAAGCACGCTAGGCTGCTATACGTTCAGGCATTCAACAAGAACTCGCATCGAGGCCGCGTCGCTGAAGGAGAAGGTTATTCAGCATATTCTATTCTCTCTCTCTCGGTTTCACAAGGAGACGATTTCAGAGAGAAGTTGGTGTTGGAGCAACAATGGCGTAATGTTTATCCGTAACAATAGCTGCGGCTCTAGAAAGATATAGGCGGCAGAAGGGGTGCAGGAAGAGGATAAATGGTATGTTAGCAGTCTCAAAGACACGTTAAACCTAGCGTTGGGTGGTAGATTTGGCCTTGATTACCTACCACCGACCGGGTAAGTAGCCGGCGGCGATAGCGCAGCTCCAACCCATTCCTCTTAAATCCGACCACACATGTCTCTTCGTACTTCAAGCTGAGTGTAGGCACATAGGGTGGGTTATTTGTACCAATCCGCAGTCCATACCTAGGTAGATGATGAGCCTCATAAGATCTTCCGATACATCATTTCCTAGCTATACCGTTCAATCCTACGAAACAATTAAACGATCAAGCAAAGCGATGTCCATCGAGTTTGAGAACATCATTAATTTCCGTGATGTCGGGAAGACCGTAAATGATTACCTAGGGAGAAAGCACGTGCTGCCTGTCTCTCACCTCCCCAATACGCGAATAAATGTATCTGTTCCGTCACCACTGGCGCATAGCTAATGAAATGCGCTCATAGAGTCATCCGAGAAGGCGTATTGTTCCGCTCAGCGCGACCCGGTATGTTGTATGGGCGTCATTACCAACAAAGCCAGTAGCAGCAACACCAGGACTGGCATGCTTCCGCTATATCCATCGAGTAACTGAGCTGTCTGTCGTGTAAAGTGAGATCTCTAACACACGTGCGTTAGATGATGCTACTCTAGATGATCGTCGACGGCTCGTGGACGAGCTGGAAATCAAGACAGTCATAGACTTACGAACCAAGTAAGTCTCTGGCTACCTCTACTCTCTAGTTTCGGGCGTAAGATGTGAGATGAAGAGCTAACCACGAAAGCCCTTTACCGGCAGGACGGAGCACCTAGGCCAGGCTAAGAAGCGACAGGCAGACGCAAAGGTCCCAGCACTGCTGCAGTCCAATACGGCTCTGGCGGAACCCGTAGAGATACCGGGACTCTCGTACCGTCACATCAGGGTCACCGGCAGGCGACTCGAGTGGGCTCTATTACGGCAATTGTCATGGTGGAGTTTCTTGTTAGTTATGCTTCATATTCTTTCACCTTTTGCTCTCTTTCTTGCTCTCCTCTTGTATCATGTTCCTTTTCTTTACTGTGATTATAAGCGGAGGAAGTGAATCATCAAAAGCATGCGATATTGAAGGATCTGAGCTATCACTCCATTGAACTGACCCCCTGAAAACAGCCGCCTGATCTTCTTCTTCATCTTCGGCTACCGGATCCGAGCAATCCAAATCATGGGCCAGGAAGTGATGCAGCCTTTAGGCCTGGTGGGCCTAGGTCTCGTAACGCTCGACGAGTCCGGTCCCGAAATTCGAGAGGTAGGTACAACACTTACGACCCGAAAGAAAAGCACTTTTCTAACACCCCCTACTTTACTCGCCTACAACCCCTGCCTGCCTAACTTAACTAACATAAACCCCCCTCTCGGGAGGCAATAACAACAGGCCCTCCAAACCCTCACCTCCCCCACAACGCCCGTCCCAACACTAGTCCACTGCACACAAGGTAAAGATAGGACGGGAATTATCGTGGCCCTCGTGCTTCTTGTCCTAGGGGTTCCTCTCAACGCCATAACCCACGACTACCTCCTCTCGCAGGCCGGGCTCGAGCCCGAGCGGGAGGAACGCGTGGTCGAGATCTTGGAGATCGGTCTCACCCCCGCGTGGGCTGATTGTCCGCCCGAGATGATCGAGCGCGTCCGGTCTCATCTGGACGTGCGCTACGGCGGCGTCGACGGTTATTTGGACTCCATCGGCTTCGGAAGCTATGATAGGGCGAGGCTGGTCGAGGTCTTGGGGGTGTAATTTATGTATGACTCGTTTTGTTGTAGGTGGATTCTGGTAAGAATGTACTAAAGTATATACATAGGGACACACAAAATGGATTTTCGAAGTAGGAGCAACATTACACATATCAATCTGCTGTGCTGGATGCTCGGATGCTGGGGAGAACTGACACGGAAATATTGACAGATAAGTCTCTTAGCTACAATACTCTCTCCTACTGATCAATAGGTATTGTAGTTCACAGATGGGGACGGTCATAAATAAACAGCTGAATGATGCTTGTAAGATAAGTCTATTTCTTTCTAAAACGACCCTGTATCCAGCAACGATACATCTTCAGCTTCTTGGCTCTATTGACAAGCATCCGTCTATCAACGCCGAGCTCTTCTATCTCAAATAGATCTATATTCTCTTTCGTGGTTCCTGCTTTGTGGGCCGTCGAGTCCGGAGCGCCGTTAGTCCCATTAATTCGGCCCTGAGCCTTATCGAAGGATGTCTCCGTCGAATCAAAGACCCCTCTCCAAATGCGGTCGAGCTCGTCCTTCTCGAAGAAGTAAACGCGCGTGCCATCGCCTCGGATGTAGAAGTTCTCCTCGAGGTAACGGCCCTTCTTGAACCGAACCTGTGCCAGGTCACCTCTACCGTAATCACGAAAACAAACTTCCCCACCTGGCTTCAACACACGATGAATATTATGCACTGCTTGCTTCCACTGCAGCGGCGATAAGGCGGAGAATACGAAAACCATAAGCACGACGTCTACAGTGTTTTCTTCGACACCCGGCGGCAGTTCTTCACTTGCCAAATCCCACACGTCGGCCTGCATTAGCTCGGGGTTATACTCGGCGTGGGAACGCATGACTTCTACGGCCTTCTTCGAGAAGTCACAAGCATGGACTTTTAGCTTTGGATTCTTGTTACTGGCCAGAATAGGAAAAGCAGTATTGCCGGCGCCGGCGCCGACCTCTAGTACGATTTTAGGCCCGGCATCTTCGGACGTGACCTCGTCTAGTATAGGGAATTCCTGTTGCAGCCATTTGCGGTTCTTAAAGAAGTTGGCAGTGTTATTCCTGTAGAATATGTTCCACCACCTTGCAGGATCTGAGTTAAATCTGCCTACAGATTGAACATGTTAGCCCAAATCAAGGATAACAAGTAAATGGTGTAAGCGCAGATAAGAAATTTGCGGTATGTCAGATGGGAGCGAAAGACTAATTTGCTTAAGTTGTCATCAAATGCATTCAGATGAACTATGCATTATTTTGGATCATCAGGAAACCGGCGGGCGAATTGTAACATCAATGCGGAGAACCCAGAAGGGAAGTAACATACCTTTGTCGGATTCAGAGACTGGCGACGCTCGCTGCATAGCGAACTGCTGTTCAGCGTACTCCTTGTACGCGTCGTCAGTCTCCACGTGATCCCAGGCGTTGAACTCAAAGATGTCGTCGCCGTCTTCGAGGGTTCGCGAGCCGAACATGAACGGATCGGTCCGCTTCATGTTGTACTGGGGATCATGACTCCGGTGAGGCGGCATTCCATCACTCTTAGGAGTCGTCCCTGTCCCTGTTGTCTGTGTAGCGCTGTCCTGCACAGTCAAGGCAGAGACCTGGTCGGCCAACTCGAGATCCGGCGAGGGGACCGCATCAAGAGTGGGATCTGTCGTAGCAGACATTTTGTAGAAGATCAAGATAAAATATCTGGTCTCCTATTGGTGTCGCATACACTCTACGTTACCGTATGTGTTTTGCTAGTTGACATCCTCGGAGTTGTTTTGAGAAAAACAACCCAAAAAGAGTGTAGAGGAATGTAAAAAGATTGGACCGACGTTTCGAAAAAGAGCAAAATTATAGTGGCCCAATTTGTGGCTTATGCGCTAGACTAGTCTAAGGTTAAATACCAGGCTGAGTAGCTCTATTTACCTAAGCTAGTTTGTTCCTCGGTACCTACGTCCCACTCTAGGGTGTCTGTGGCTGCGATAAGATGACTGAGGGACCTCTATTTGCGAGTCTTATCGGACATCACCAAGGAACCGGACTCTTCCGACTTGCGAATGCGCCGACGAGAAAATCAAACAATTTCACATCTCTTGTGTACTACTATTAATTTATGAATAGGATAGAATGGATTTCTCATAGCACAACATCTGGTCATTCATTTCTCTACTGTACATTACTTATCGTAATATTTAATAGCCAGAGGCTCAAATCCTCCAACTTATAGTCATGCCACTGACCCAGTTCCTCCCACGACCTTACTCATTACGGCTCCTACCATCTCCCACCCGACACTCGAAAAGAACCTTCCTCAGCTCCCTTTTGTCCTCTTCGTCCCCGCCGCCGCAAACTCTGACAGCTTCACGCCGACTGCCCTACAACCACAAAGCGCTCTACGGTGTCATAGCCGACATCGACAGCTACAGTGCTTTCCTGCCGTACTGCAGCTCCTCGCGCGTGACATCGTGGACCGCGCAGCCGGACCCCGAATTTGGCCGCCGTTGGCCGACGAGGGCCGATCTGACGGCTGGCTGGGGCGGGCTGGAACAGACGTACACGAGCTGCGTTAACTGCGTGCCTGGTTCCATCGTTGAGGCCCTGAGCGGCGAAGGAGCGCGGAGCGGGATTGCTCCCGACGTCCTGGCTAAGTACGGGTTGGCAGACAACGAGACGCCGTCGCTACCGTCATCATTAGGGTCGTCTGCAGTAGGAAGCGGAAAGAATAAGGGGGAAGAGGGCGTCTTCAAGACCCTGGTCACGCGGTGGACGGTGACGCCGGTCGAAAACGCACAACCCCCCCATAGCCGCGAGGGAACTGTAGGACAGCCTGGAAAGCAAACAGAGTGGAGCGACGTATACCTGAACATCCGTTTCCAGTTCGCCAATCCGCTATATGGAGCTGTCAGTTCCGCTGTGGCTGACAAAATAGCCCCTATTATGATAGAGGCTTTTGTCGAACGAGCGAAGAAAGTTTTATAATAAAACGGAGGATTGAGCTTGGGTAATGGAAACACCGATAAGACACCGCTAGGCTACCAAGTCAAATTAGCCTACGAGCCTTAAAAACCTCACATTATGTCCAGTAACGCTTTGCCTGGCTCCTGGTCGTTATAGGTTCTCTAACTATGGGATAAAATACAAGTTACAAAGCATGAGGTTGGCATACGACGTTGTGCCATACTTGCTATATCGCGAAGGAATGCGCGAGGCGTAGATGTGGACATATCTATAGTGAAGCTTTTGTACCCTTTTAGATTGCATAGTCTCATATAGATACCACGATAGAGGTCGCGTGGCTGCGATGTAAGACGAGCAAGCGTGAAAGGACTTAATTAGAATGAGCAATTTCTAATTTCTCTTCAGCTCTACAATAGTCCAACTAATCAACGCTAGTTATGGCACAGTATTGCCAAACTAATCGGCCGTGAGTTTGTTTCGCTCTAGCTTGCTTCCACGTCGCAGCCCATCTCAATATAATCTCTTCGCCGCTCGCCGTCGCTAACTTCATGTTATAGGTCTTATTTCCTTTCCTATTTCCACGTAAAGTTCATTTAATCATTTCCCTTCTGTTTCATCTTAGCGGCAACCACAGATGGGCATGCAGACCAGAATTTCACAGGCGTAACGCTAACCACACAATAAGCAGTCATATGTAAAAGCTAGGAGAGTAACAGTACCTGGGGCTTGTTTAACCCCACCATTGAATCGTCTTCGCAAAGGGGAGCTACGCCAGCGCCGATGTCGCCGTAAGTCAGGATGAAGCCATCTTAAACCAGGGGTATAATGCTAAATCAGCCCCGAAAAGTAAACCGTTTGGAACGATGCCAGTCAGCTCTAGATGAAGGGAAAGAATATAACGATGCAAATGGTACTGTGGCATAGGAACGTGGTTGATGGGAGCAACCCAGTCGGCTCAGAACTGTGCCCTTGCAGCTCGGCATCGAATCATTTAACTCCTCCTTTATTTTAATAGGTTAGTGAGCGAGTGCCACTGAGGAGCCGGTCAAGAAGAAAAGCTTACTTTCTGCCTCCCTTTGGAGTGTTTCCCCCTACCACCCACTTCAGTACGCCCTTTTGTCCTTTGGTAGCCTTCTTGGATGGTTTAGTAGCATTGACAATGTTCGCTGGCATCTCGTTGGAAGGCCGCATACCCCCCATACCCCCCATACCCCCCATACCCATACGCATTCCCATACCTGGACCCGGGTTAGACCCTGGCGGACCCCCGGGTCCTCGTGCAGCGCCGGCGGGATGTCCTCGGCCAGGTATGAAGGGCATACCTCCCCTAGCTGCGAGACCGGGAAGTATGGGACCACCCCGGCCAGCCATGTGTCCCGCCGGCCCAGGCCGATCCATCGGCCACATATGCATAGTCACCGACCAGTCAGGCTCGATCACCTTGTCCCATATCTGCGGAAGGATAATTTCCCCGTTGGGCCCAACCAGATCGTAATGTCCAGCTTGCACATGAGGGCCAATCACGTCAACGTGCAAAAACGCCTGCTTGATCAGGTCTTCCATGCCCTACATTGTAATGCGTTAGTAAGCGTCCCAGGAGAAATCGAAGCGTCGGATGACGTACCTGCCAAGTTTGACAGATGTGGAAAGGGAAGCTGAACTTCCTTCCTACGGCGTCTTTGAAGCGTATGGGAGCCTTGTCCTTTCCAAGGTTCTTCCGGTTTTCCGCTTCCGCTTTCGCTTTCGCTTCCGCAAGGGCTTGTTTCTTAAACTCTTCGTCGGCCTTCTTCTTAGCCTCCGCTGCAGCCGCTGCAGCCGCTGCCGCGGCCTTTTCCTCCTCGATCTTTTTACGTGCCTCAATCTCTGCCTTGATCTTAGCTTCCTCTTCTAGGTTTTTCTTCCATTCTGCTTCTTCTGCAGCCTTCTTTGCAGCCGCGGCTTTAGCCTCAGCTTCAGCAGCAATGGCCGCCTGTAGCCTAGCTTTAGCAGCCGCTTCTGCAGCGGCAGCCGCTTCAGCTTCTTTCTTATGTCTCTCTTCGGCTGCTCTGCGCTCGGCTTCGAGTTTGTCTCGCGCTTCACGTTCAGCACGAGCAAATGCCTCTGCTTGTTGTTTAGCTCGCTCGGCATCTGCTCTGCGTTCGGCCTCTAATCTATCCCGTGCCTCTCGTTCAGCACGAGCAAATGCATCCGCTTGTTGTTTAGCTCGCTCGGCATCTGCTTTGCGTTCGGCCTCTAATCTATCCCGTGCCTCTCGTTCGGCACGGGCAATAGCTTCCGCTTCTCTCTTGGCTCGTTCAACTTCCGCTCGACGCTCCGCTTCGATAGCTTGACGTGCTGCTTTCTCGGCTTCTTTACGCGCATCCTCGATTTCTTTCTTGGTTCTCTCTAGTTGAAGCCTTCGCTCTTCGGCACGGACCTCTTCATCTCTCTTCAACTGTTCCATTTTCCTCATGAAGGTCTGCTCGGCCTCCTCTCTGATACGCGCCTCAAGCTCCTTCTGCCGAGCTTCCGCCTCTCTTTTCGCCTGATCCGCTTTAATCGCTGCGAGCTGTTGCTTCATGAGCTCCTTCTCAGGATCCTCTTTCGCTAGTTCAGGTGGGACAGGCGTTTTTGGTGGACCTAGTGGCTCAGTCGGAGGGGGTGGCGGCGGTTGCCAATGGTACTGCTGTAGTGGCCCTGGGACGCCCGGATAACCACCAGGAGGGTAATAATTGCCATGTCCGTATGGCATCATTTCGTTCTGCCTCCCCCAGTGGTCGTTGAAATAAGTACCTCCACCACCTTGCGCAGGAGCAAATGGGTTTCTTCCGCCATAAGCAGCACCAGGTCCATAAGGTACTACGCCTTGCTCGTATCCATAACCGCCGACGTGGCTTTGAGGATAGCCGGCCGGGGGGGCATGGCCACGGCCATGGCCATAATAATTGGCGGCCGGTGGTGCGAACGGGCCACCACCATGGCCGCCATATTCATAATAATCGCGATCCAGGCTGTCTGTAGATGGGCGAGCGCCCCGAGGGTCGTGCCGGGATGCTGGCCGGTGGGCAATAGTATGTTGGCGGAGGGGCTCGCGGGGGTGACGGCTCTCGGAGCGACGGCGAGGTCTTCCAGGACTGGAGGCAGAATCTGAAGGATCTACGTCGTCGTCGGAGTCAGTGTCGGCTAAATCGTCCTCGTCCTCCTCGTCGTCGTCGTCTTCCCACTCTTCGTCACTGTAGGTGTCGTAGGACTCAGTAGAGTGCGAATGTGCAGGGCCTGCGCGGATCCTTATGCGCGCATGTGTTTGTGAATGTTGCGAGTGGTTCCTTGATGCCCTGGTTTGTTGAAAATATTAATCCCGTATCCTGAAGGTAGTGAAAGAGCCGACGGAAGTCGTGGCTTACGGCATTGGAGTCAAGATATTTCTGTTCCGTGCTACGAGCGTGACGGGCTTCCAGGGACGCAGACAGGCGCCTTGGCCGAGTTGCCAGCAACGGGGGGGGGGAAATAAAAAATAGCCGGTGCTGTTAGTACGTGTGAGTGGGTGGGTGTAGGATAAATAACGTCGTCCGCCTGTAGATAGGTACGGGGAGGAAAGAATACTAGTTAAACGGCGGCCAGGTAAGATCGAGGGGATAGGAGAGGAGTGTTATGGATTAGACACGGAATTACGGAGAATTGGAACAGCGGGCAACGGGCAGCAGGCGACGGATACAGCTGAAATGTTGAGCTGGATGGCGAAAGCAAGGGACAGGAGGTTGTCGTGGGCGAGCCCTCCGAGGGTGTTATATTGTTCTCGTGGTTCAATACGTGGATGATCCTTGCTGAACGGAGCGAAAGCAAAGAGTTGGGCGTGAAAATGGGTGGATTGGGTTGCTGCGAGTTTCGCGCGGTGTGGGAATGTGGGCTGTGTGGGCAGGCCGTCCACTTCAAGTTGTCAACAGAGCGGAGCGGGGATTTCTCTCTCGACCTCTGCTATACTGTAGGTCCAAGGTAGGTACTTGTGGCTTGCGGTATTGGTACGCTGCTCATTTGGCAAATGCGGCGCTTTGTTTTGGTAGGTACCTTATGCCAAACTTATGCCACCTTATGCCACGCTATGCACATGTGTATGCAACTAACCGATCCCCTGCTCTGGACCCAGGACCCCGCAGGAACCCAATAGATCGAGGTGTACAGCCGGTGTTTCGAGGTAGTATTGGATGACCAGCAGCACCATTGATTACTTATGCTGCACTCAGATCCTACATACGGTAGGTAGGCGGCTATCCTGTAGTCTGAAGATAGGATGGATTCAACCCAGATAGTATTTTTATAGCCGACACGGATAAGTATTGTATCATTGATCTTTCTGTGATTAAACAAGGCAGCCACCACAGTAGGGAAGAGGGAACTGTATGGATATTGGTGATGAGTGGGTGAGGTACGCAGTAGGGAGCCAAGGTGCGGTGCCAGGTGATATATGGGACTACCCTTTGCGGCTTCGTGGGAGGCTGACTCCGATGCGCAGTATGAGGCACGATCCACGATCCACGATGTCACACGTCTCCTCAATTTTTCGAAGGAGGCGGTGATGGCGGTTGAATCAGGGGGAACCGACAGGTAAATATACGCGTGGCAGCACCAATACTAAAGTGAGTCCGCGCGAACTAACATCAGCGGGGAGTGTCTAGCTCGCTGTATGCAACTAAAGAGTAATCAAAAGGAGCAAAGAGCGGTGGATCCTGTAAGTAAGACGACAATTCTGGAGAGAATGACTGGCAATCGGAGCAAATCAGAGACCAGGAAAAGATAGAACCAAGGCATAAACCAAGGCATAAACATTGCAGACACCGGCCCATCTAGGTAGGTACGGTAGGCAGACGGAACCCGACCAGGGCAGAAGAACCAGGGGGTGAACGTCGGCCGCTTCTGCGACTTACTACTACCTCCTAGGAGTTTCGTCTTGTTCTGCGACTGCATTCAATACGAGCGCGCTGAAGGAGGGGTTCGAGTATTCGACTTCGGCCTGAAGTTTTTGCCTTCTCTAATGACAAGGACGATGCTGAAAAGATGTACTTCCCTCACATACTGATAACTCATATCTAACCCTCCACCGGGTACGAGTTTCCGACAGGGAGGTACTGAGAGCTTCCAAGAGGCAAAAAAGTGACTAGGAAATCAACGTACAAAGGGAAATCAACACGTACAAGTGATCGTTATGCACATATATTGTGGTGTAATTTGGCCCCGATTGCAAGCCAATTCAATCACAGCTTATATAAGTAACGTGTAGGAAGACATACACTCGAGTAGCACAAAATCGCCTATCGCCCCCAAGGAGAGAACGTGGAAAGATAACAAGCTGCAAGGCCGATTAATCCTTATTCCGAGTCTAACCAAAGAGAACGTACGGAAACAGAATGCACTTTCACCTGAGATGCCTACCAAGTTCACTTTCTAAGGCTAAAGAATTGATCCAAGCCAGCCTTCAAGGCGCTGCTTCAGAATGACAAACATCAGGACGCCAGAAATGGCTCTTCTCCAATTGGTTGTTAGAGATAGAAGAGATTGGGCGAGGAGCTAAGTATGCTGTGCATAGATAGTAGGCTGCCCGTCAGACGAGCCGTGAGACAGACTAGGCACTTCACCATCTGGCTTGCCCGAAATTGATGCAAACGTTGCCACGACGGGTGCATCCTTCCCGGATTGTGTATGTTCTCTAAAAGGCCTGAAGAGAAGCAAAAGTGAGGCAATAAATTGGGAAAGCAATGCACAGAAATCCATCAGAACTGGGGTTCGCAAGGGAGACTGGTTGGGGGGCGCTAACACGGGAAGGATGCTTCCCTATGATAACATTCTTGATAAGTGTAGCCCTATCCTCTCCCTAGAAGCCTCATTGTTAACAAGAAATCACAGCCGGGCTTCTGCACGCCGGATGCTCGACTGGCTCTAGTAGTCATCGATGGTCTTACCATGATTGAAGCCCGGTAAACAGCATTGTTCCCTTAGGGCCGTGACACCCGGCAAAGTGCCGGTTTATTCTTCCTTTCTATAAATCATTGAGTCAACAAGACTCTACAGCATAGTTATATAGAGGTATTCAAAAACTTGCCATAAAATTTGTTGTAGTTGGGCATGATTTGGCAACCAAATCGATATGCCCGACGGCACATCATGTATTGAAATGACCAAATCGATCCCTTAGCTTGGTTCCGTCATGGTGTAAGCGTGTGCGGTGAAATGTTGTACGCAGTCATGTAAGTCGAGAGCACAATATTTATAGAAAACCTAGGTACTTAGCCGTGTATGGAGCCGAGCCCTTCGGAATTGTATACTGAGGGGGAGAAGAAATACACAGTATCCTACTCGCCCTCTCAAAGACGTGGCAAAAGACATCAAAGCACTGTTCAGCCTAGGAGCTGGGGCGATGTTTAGTAGAAATATTTTGCTGCGCCGGGGTCCTTGCCCCATCCACAGTTGTCTCGAGGAATCTGATAGGCAGCACGAGGGCTTCAAAAGGGAGGAACTCGGCATGGAGCAGCTCGTCGATCCCATCAGTCATGCCCACCACATCGACCATACGACTAGAGAATCTGGGGCCTGCTGTACTGCCAGCACTGACAAGACTCCTCCGAAGGACGTCTTGGTGGGAGGGTTCGTCGATCCGCTCAATGTCACGTGTTGTGCGCCGGCGAGGAGATCAAATGTGATGTTGCTACGTAATCACGGCTAGAGCCGTCCGTCCCACAGCGGACTCGAAATTTTGTTTACTTTACTCAGTTAGAGGCAGCTTGTATAGTACATACATAGTATACCTAGAGCAATAACCAGAATCGACTGTGCTCATGCCGTCGAAAGTCCCCGGCCGTGATAGCCTTGCTACTGCTACACCAGCAGTGATTGGCGGCTCGGAGCATAAGAAAACAGATAAGGGATGTTGTCATAATGAGGTTGTCGACGACAATATTTAGTTGGAATTGAAAAGGCGTGACTGGAGCCACGTAACTAGAGAACTAGACGTCCCATTTCCGTTCGGTTCTACCCAGGACGACCTTTTTGCTTTTCTGCCCAATGTCCCACTGGGCTTTCCCGGATTTGTGAATGGGCCTGAAATAGGACTCATAATAAGGCAGGCACAAGGTATGTATATGTATGTAGGCATCATCCGTAGTATTACGCTCCACTACGCATTTGGTACCTGACTTCTGTTTTACTGTAAATCGACCCAGCCCGATGGAAACACTAAACGTGCGTCAGCACTTGGTGCATCTGTACATCCGCTGCCGTTACATGTCAACGTATAGCAGGAGTGGAATTTGAAGCAAGAAGCTCCTTTGCCGCTGCTACTTCGGCTGCGTCATAACCCTGCCAACCCTTCTCGCCAGCTGAACTGCGCCGGACAATTTCTGCTAATTTCTCGGTTGCTACTTTATCTAGTGATTGCAGAGTTTGGGGGGTTGGGACGGACCAGTCTTCTGACTCAACATGCTTCGAACCCTTGGCGGAGGGCCCGTTTAGTAGTTGTTGAACAGTCTTGTTTGATGTTAGTAATGTTCTTTGCCAGCCCAGGGGACGGAATTTCATGACCTACCAGCTTAAGACCATAGTAACCCCGCAAATAGTTGTCGCAAAGCTCAATGCTACGACAGAATCGTTTCAAGGCTTCCGTGAGCCGCTTGGGCGCCTCGGATGTCTTTGCGGCCATCAAGAGCATTTCACCTAGACGGGCATGAATCTGGACAAGACGTTAACACAACGCGAAGACGCAAAAGCCCGATCAATAAAGGTAGAGGGTCAAACGGACGTTCCAGGCATTCGGCTGAAGTACAAGTACTTCTTCTTGTGCGAAAATAGCTTGTGAATACAGGCCATGTGCCAGATATAAATCAGCCAACTCAGCCCACGCCTCTGCATCTGTTGGAGACATGTCGAGTAGTGAGGTCAGAGCATTCACCGTGTCGGTAACGCGACCCATAGAACGTAATAATGCGGCACGTCGCTTTGCTATGGGCTGGGAGTCATGTGTTAGCTCTTGCCTCATGGTATGAACAGGGGTAGTCGACTGGATATACTTACCAGATTCGCGGCGTTAGTATCCAAGATCTGTTCATATTCTTTGAGAACCGTATCAAGGGAAGCGTTATCAGCAGCGGTGGCTTCCTTGAACAGCCCCTTCAAGGCCATTACGTGTTCATTATCGTCACCAAATCTGTCAACAAGCCTTGTTAGGCACTGATGAGCTGATTCGTCATCCTCCGTTCGAAGACATGAAAGCAACAAATTCTCATAAATAGTCCACAACTCTGGTGTCTCCGTTGTTGTAAGCAGAGATGGAAGAGCCGATGCTGCTATGGCACTGGACTGGTTACGAAGAACAGCCGGGGCTTGCTGTGAAAGCTTCAAGGCTGTTGCTGGAGAAAGGTGGCTAGGGGAGTGTAGGAGTGAGGAGGACATGGTAAAACTATTAAATAGATTGTTACGTGAAGACCGTTGTGCGAAATTGACCCGTTTGACTATATATAGCTAAATTTGAAGTCTCTCAGCAAAGCTGTGACATATGAGCAATGAATGCAGTGGAATACTATTGTCAGCAATTCGCACTTGAACCGCGACCGCTACCTACCTACCTACCTACATATGCTGTAAGCCCTGGTTATTTTACATCTTATTACAGCTGTACTACATCTGTATACCTAACCGTATATCGTACTGTTAGTGGAAGACTAACAAGGTTAGCTACTTCCTAAATACCTAGTAACGGCAGTGTTTACCCAGGCTAGCGTACTTAGGTAGTGAGTGGGTTATGGTGCCTACAGCGATGCTAAAGTGTTAGATAGAGCCTCTTGCCCGCTGCTCAAGTTCCCTGTTCGTTGCAGCTTCCCTACCTAGTGCAAAGGCGGGTCTTGCACGGACTGTGCTAACTAACGTCCTTAAGCACGGGTCGTTACCCATGGGTACCATGTACGTATGCGACGTGGGGTTTTGAATCGTACTGCAGTAGGTGTTCGTGAACTTCTAACCTTTCTAGAAAGTCGAGATCGCTTGAAGTTGCCTACCTACTCTAACTTCAAATCTTCTGGCGTACTACGGCGACAATGATTTCCCTTATTGCATCTTTACCGCGGTAGCCTCGAAATCGTAGATGCGCTTCCATTCCTCTTCGACCACCTTAGGCAAGCAGCGAGGAGCTGGCACCCGCAAGGTGCGGTCTGGTCCATCATGTACGTCCTCTTGCTACGTCGAGCGTTCTCTCCAGATCGAGACCTAGACTGGCCGTCTGACAGCGTGACAGGTTTGAAAAGTCCCTATACGACCTCATCAGGGGCTTAAGGAGCCATAAAGGGAATGAAAAGGAGTATATACAAAACTGTCTGAAAGAATGCCGCGCCGAAATTCGCAGCCAGGACTTGGGTTAGCATCCGCGACTATCTAACCAACCTCGGACCCATACGCTGATGATATCTATTGTTTCTCATAGACTTGAAGGCCACGGCCTTGTTGAAGCTGATATATCTCGAGATGTTCGGCCATGACATGTCCTGGGCATCCTTTAACGTCCTAGAGGTTATGGCCTCCCCAAAGTATCACCAAAAGCGCGTTGGATATCTGGGCGCAATCCAAAGCTTTCGGCCGGATACAGAGGTCTTGATGTTAGCTACAAATCTCCTCAAGAAGGTATCTACGTCCTCCGTTGTTCGGGCCTGAAAATACGCATTGCTGACGAGGCCGCCACACATAGGATTTGACTGCACCATCGACGACCACCATCGCCCTCCCCATCGTAACCCTTCCGCACGTCATCACACCCTCTCTCGCGCTCTCGGTATGCCCGGACCTCCTACCTCGTCTTAGCCACTCTAGTCCCGCTATTCGGAAGAAGACTATCGTTACTCTCTACAGACTCGCCTTGGTTTACCCCGAAACGCTCCGCGCAGCGTGGCCGAGGATCAAAGAGAGGTTGATGGATCGGACAGAAGATTCCAGTGTTACAGCTGCGATTGTGAACGTTATATGCGAATTGGGGTGGCGCCGGCCTCAAGATTTCCTGTCTCTAGCACCTAGGCTATTCGAACTACTTGTTGACAGTGGCAACAACTGGATGGCGATCAAGTTGATCAAGTTGGTATGGCTAGTCTCTTATCAACTTGAGCCGTTAATCCCATACGCTGACTAACACGCCAAAGTTTGCTACACTCACGCCTCTAGAACCTCGACTTGTCCGCAAACTCTTGCCCCCTTTAACAGAGATTATTCAAACAACCCCTGCAATGTCGCTGTTGTATGAGTGCATCAACGGTATCATACAGGGTGGCATCTTGGGCAGCGGAGACGATACTGCTGGCAAAGAGGAGATTGCGTTACTTTGTGTAAACAAGTTGCGGGGCATGATCATGGTCGACGGAGATCCCAACCGTGAGTTATGACCAACAATACCCCGAACCGAAACTGCTCTATACGTGTATAAGCTGATGTGGATGATATACAGTGAAGTACGTCGCACTTCTTGCTTTCAATAAGATTGTCGACACGCACCCCTGGCTTGTCGCACAGCAAGGGGACGTGATCCTCGAATGTATTGACAGTGCAGACATATCCATCCGAATAAAGGCTTTAGACTTGGTCCAGGGGATGGTTAGCAATGACAATTTGATCTCTATCGTCAGTCGGCTCATGAGGCAACTCAAAGTTTCCTCATCGACGGAGCAAAAGAATGTCAATGTATCGAATTCCAACCCCGGAAACTCGGACGATGATGATCTGGAGAGAACTATCAATCCGGCCCAGAAAACGACCGAACAACTACCTCCACTTCCTGATGATTACAAGGTTGACGTAGTGAGCCGGATCTTGGATATGTGTTCTCAGAGCAACTATACTCATCTGAACGATTTTGAGTGGTATATTGATATACTGACTCAACTTGTACGCATCGCTCCCCAGTCTAGGAAGTCCAGCGACCTCGAGAGTTCGGGGGCAGGTGGTAGGGCTGGCTTTGGTGACATATCAGAAAAAATTGGGAACGAACTAAGAAATGTGGCCGTCAAAGTCCAAGCTGTCCGTCCAGCCTGTTTACAAGCGGCAGAAGTTATCTGCTCTCAGCTGAGGAAAGACAGACTCACAGGTCACCCTCTCAATTCGGGGGCCCTGGGGCCGGTATCGTGGGTAATCGGCGAATATGCCGCAGAGCTTGAAGCCCCCGAAGAAACACTGGGGCTTTTACTCCAACTGATTCCCAAGATCACTGTGCCTGAGCCATTGGCTGCTGCTCTCCAGGCGGCAATGAAAGTGCTTTCGCTGGTAGCTGGGCAAGAGCTCACAGGATGGAGCGCTGAACATAAATCCAAGATATTGCTTTTAATGGCTCGCATTGTCCATACTTTCGAGGCCCTAACTCTCCATCCAAACCTAGAAGTTCAAGAGCGCGCAGTGGAGTTTACCGAGCTGCTGAAGCTGACAGCAGAAGCTGCATCCGCTCAGGAGGCCTCGACTGAGTCCACGTATCAAGACACACCACTCCTTCTTACGCAAGCCATGCCATCTCTGTTTGCCGGTTGGGATCTCAAGTCCGTCGCGGCGGGTGCACAAAAGAACGTATCGCTGCCTGAAGGCTTGGATCTCGATGAACCTATTAATCCGAACCTAGACGCCTTGCTTGCGTCTGCTGAGTCCATGTCGATTCCAGCTGATGAGGCTGACGAGTTCGACTTGTACTATTACCAACGACCACCGGCAACCAGCATTGCATCCGAGCCCGCCATTGCACGCCTGGCCGATGAGCGCAATGATGCAGCCGGTTCCTCTTATCAACAACCAACTGAGGAATCGTATCTTGATGCCGACATCTTGGCAAGGCGGAAATTTGAACGACTGGAGAAGAATCGAGATGACCCATTTTATATCCAAGACACCAGCTCCATGCAAAGGGCATCAACACCCATACATAATATTCTGCAAAACTCGAACGGCCCGGATCTTGATGTCGATTCAATCCCCATCATGGAACTGAACCTCGACAAACTTAGCACCGGCCCGAGCCATGGTCCCACTAACCAATTCAAGCTCCCCCGGTCAAGGCCACGGCAAAAGATCGTTGTTGCAGCAGACGAGAATCTCGGCAGCAGCGGACAGAGCACACCTAGAAACGACTCCGAAAACGACTCGGGATCCCTGGCTTCCAAAGCGGCACGTGCCAGGCGGATGAAACAATCCCTGTTAGGTGTCGATTCTACAGTCATCGGGAGTCTAGCCCTCGAGGGTGCACCGGACAGCGGCGCATATGATCCAGAGGCTCAGCAGCGTGAAGAAGCAGAGATGGCACGGGCTGTCAAAGAAGTTGAGCGCCTGAGGCTCGAGATGCAGCGCGCGAACGAGCGCATCCAGGTCGCACAGGGCGTAGACGCCGCTGGCACCGTGGTCAAAAAGAAGAAGAAAGCTACAACCAAACCAAAGAAGAAGAAAGCTGCTACTACCGGCGATGGCGAGGATGGCGCAGGAAGTGGCGTCGAGGAAGTCAAGGTAGTCAAAAAGAAGAAAAAGAAGGATACGGTCGCGGATACAGGTGAGGGTGAGGGAGACACACAGGCAGGAGGAGCTGAACAGACAACAGTCATCAAGCCTAGGAAGAAAAAGCAGAGGCCGCCGGCTGCGGTCGAGGAGACAGCATAGCGCATGAGTATTTGTTTTATCTTGAGATAACCGGCCCCTAATGAAATTTGGTGTAGATGTTCATACTACGGCGCTCATACGTGGGTTAAACAGCGTAACAATATGGTGTCCAGTCCTACGAGCATCTCTCATCATGATGAATGCTTCCCATTATCAGTCAGTAAGTTTTACATTCCGTGTTAGATAAATAGGACCTATGCCCGAAGAATGAAGGTTGAAAAACTAAGGGAAACTCCATTGTCTCGTTAAACCGTACTACTATGCATACACTGCAGTACAGACGTATTTTAATACATACACATATGACACGGTTCCGAACCACAAAAGAATAAAATGCTCGCTTCTCGCTCTTCCTTCCTTCCTTTTGCCTTTCGCTTTCTTATTTCTTCTCTCCGTCTTATTTTCGAGCCGGAGTAGGAAATTACTAGAAAGGTATTTCAATCCTTATCAAGAGCGGCACAAGTCGAATCGGTAACTTTGCTCCCTCCTTTCATTCTCAGCGCTATATATAGCGGGGTATAATGTTAGATGACGTGATGAAAACTCTCGCTATGATGGGTTATCCCGGGTTCCCGCCTCTTGTCAGTGATGACGAAAGGGGAGAGGGAAGCGGCAGAAAGAACTGAGTGTCCGACAATATCCGAGCTGCGTGATCCTGATTTCCACCATTTCCCACCCCCTATGCTGATCAGAAGCATGCAGTGAACATTACTAGTCGTTCATCGGTGCGTCGACCAGTGTGACGCCTCGATCCTGGGTTGGCGTCCCACTCCTCCCAACATCGACCGAACCGGTCTTTGGCGTGGAAGGCGTGCTGCCGTGAGTCACACGCCGTCCCCCTGCAAACCGTGCGCCACTACGTCCTAAGCTATCGCGCTTGGAAATAGCTCCGTCGCCATCGTGCTTGGGAGAATCACCATTGGCACCACCGTTGACTTCAGCAGGTGGTAGCGCGGCTCCGTCAGGGACCTCCAGGCTCTGTCTCTTAAGCGACATATTGCCGAGGCTACTGCGATGACGTTCATTTCCTGAAGTTGGGCTGGCAATCGGGAAGCGGGTCTCGGGGCCACCGGTACTACGATCGCGCCTGTGACCACGCGAACTTGGTGCTGGGCTTGTGCCACGGCCGCGGGGACCAGCTTTCTCTAACAAGGCACGTTGCCGCTCTTCCATGTGAGCTCTCCTGTTGCTCTCATCTGTGCTGATGGCACGTGGGCGGCTGTTCACAGAGCCTGAGTGGGAAAGGCTCGACATGCGCTTCAGCTCGCCGAAAATAGCATCTTTGTGGACAAACAAATCGCGAATGAGCCGGGAGGCGTGCTTCTCCTCCATCGTTAACGAGGTGTCTGTCCTCGGTCTCAGAATACAAGGCGCGAGTGTATTCGCCAGGTTCTGCACATATTCCTCATCTGCCGAAGTCAAATCTATCAATCTCGTAAAATGATTCATAAAGGCATCAAGCGTGGCAATGTTGGTTAGCCGCAACTGTGAAAGAGTTTGCTGCAGGACGGCGACGCGCGCCTCCTCCGTGCTCTCGGCTGCCGAGGTATTGTAGATGGTCCTGATGATTTCATACACGTGCGACGAAACCAGGGAATCTAGAAATTATCAGTTAATGCACCAAGTAACAACCGCGCCTAACCTAACATACCTGGTAGCTCCAGTAAATAAAGCTTCAGCAAGTGGGCTACAGTAGGAACATCGAACTCGGCTAACGTATCCGGCGTAAATGGCTTTCCGTTGTTTATCTTGGCCCGGAGCTTGTGGACTTGACCGAGCTGCACATCGGCAAGCCATATTCCGCGCCGGGCCTCGTCCCCTTCTAGGTCAGGGTAGTGATGGTCGAGGTACGTGAGGAGGGTTGTGACGATGATAGGCACGCGTTTCTTGTCAGCTCTCGCGCGAGCCTCGAGGTCCACACCGAATGTCTGCTCGTCTACCTTGTTATAGTAGTTCTCGTACGTCACCACCTTGGGGGCAAATCTCCCTGTGCGGTAGTTCTCCAGAAGATAGCGCAAGTCACCACTGGGCTGGATAGTTTCCTGGTATAGGATCATGTGGTCCACTGTTGACTGGAGGCTTGGGATGACGTTGCCGAGGGTACCTGAGAAATCGAGAACAACTGTCTTGATAGCCTTTAATCTGTCCAGTTCACAGCGCTCGAGGAAACGGAGATGGAGGAAGATAGCCTCTTCCAGTTCGCAGCGCAACTCATCTAGCTTCTTAACCCCGGCCTTGTACTTCTCGTCTGCCTCCCGCGCTTCGCGGCGCATGCGCTCCGGTTGCGTCTCGTTAGGATGCTGGTTATTCAGGACATTCCAGCCGGAAAGGTACTCGCTCACGGCACCGACGACTGGAGATTCGGAACCGCTATCTGGGGACGTGGGCAGCGAGAATGTTCGCGATACGGTCGCCTTCTTCTCTGGCAGCCCCGTCATTTGGAATGCCTTGGGACGCCATTGGTAAAAGAGCTTGGAGCTATTCGCGAAATTGTTGCCCACATTGCCGACCAAGCGAAGGAAGCCATTCGAGACGAGATCCTGGCCAATCCGTTCGGCGTAGCTGACACTGGTCGTTCCCATGTGTCTTTGCAGATACTCTACGATGTCAGAGCCACAGGACGTATTCGAGTATATTCCAAGAATCGGAACTTTAGTCTCCCCCATTTTAATAGTGCTCATCATGTGGGAGAGTATTTTCTTGACCTGTTCAGGCTGGTATGTCTCATCTCCTATCTCGTAGACTTCGTCTTCTTCTTCTTCCTTCTGGGGCGAAACTTTAATTTCTGGAATGTTCTGATTAATTTTCGGGCTTGATTCGGGATCTTGGAAAGCAAGTTTGTTCTCCTCTTCGATATCCTCAGCTAAGCGACACTTATTGAAGTAGTTGCTACGCAGTTTCTTGACGACCTCAGCCTGGCGATCGTGGGCTTTGATACGGGCTTGGAGCTCGTCTTGGGAGCCTTGTATGCGAGACTCATGCGCGTCACACCAGCGCGAAAAGGGGTTAACCACCAGGTCTCGGATGCTTTGGGCTATTTTTCGGTGGTTTCGCGCAGCATCTTCCATCTCGGTCCGCATGCCATCGTATGCCTGGGCGGAGTAGCGATACGTCAGCTTCGTACGATCTCTCTAAATGCAAATCTTGACGGTGAGTTGAGCACATACTTTCTTCACGCTTGCGCCATCATCACGTGAAAAGCCGCCGCCGAGCTTGTCAGCTGTTGGGGCGATGTCTCCAAGACGTTGACCATAGACCTCCTCAGCCTCAGCTCTCATGCGAGCTATTGTTAATATCTGTCGGTTCTCCTGAACGCCTTGTTGAAGTTTGCTAAACAGGACACCCAGTCCTTTCGTGTCACGTCAGTTTAGCTGGAGGGGGGG